>CDZT01025607.1_pt1 | contig 77046 bp, 70 predicted proteins | sample 557531 | NCBI WGS metagenome assembly CDZT01 (sample SAMEA3182066, study PRJEB8094) | gut metagenome | biome: human; feature: gut; material: Stool; isolation source: human stools | place: Canada | collected 2013-03-05
CCTTCGCAGCCAAGGACAAGGCCCTGCTTTTCCGGCAGATGCTCTCCCTTGCGCCACAGCTCTGGTTCAAAAGGGACATGGGCATAGGTCTGCCGAATCTCCTGTTTGGTAGCCCAGCGTGCGGTTCCATGCTGGCCGTCACCCACAGTCTTGGATTTGATTCCGTCAAGGGTATAGTAATGGGAGAGAAACGCGAGGCCGCCGATCATGAGAAACATGATGGCGCCTACCACGATAAGTGTTATAACTTGCGTTGGCACATGATCCTCCTTTTGATATCTACGCCTTAATATCAGAAGGGGATGTTCAGTTTTCGCTTTGTCTGCTATAATAAATTGGTATGAGGTGATTGCTTTGATTTGCGCATGTGACCATTGCTACTATCTGTTTGAGACGCCGGAACTGCCAGAGCAATGCCCGGACTGTGGGAAGCAGGCAACCCGGCCAGCCAATAAGCAGGAGCGGGCAGAATATCTCAGCAGACAAACAAGCATCCAGGAAGAAGCGGAGGAGTGGGACTGAGCCATTCCTCCGCTTTGCTGTTTCAGGCTTAGGCCATCACTGGCTCAGCTTCCCTCTGGGTCTTTTCCTCTTTCTGCCGCCGTTTGATCTCGTCGGCCTCGTACTTGACCGGCACCTTGGCACAGGAGATGGCCAGCTCCAGCCATGCGCTGGCCACCTCTTTTTTCTCTGCCTGGGTACGGATACCCTGGCACTTGTTCTTGGCCAATACGCTTTGGAATTGCATGGCGATCTCGTCCGCCCGGTTCTTGAGGATACCCCGGTTCTGATGAGGCAGGATGTGGCTTTCTAAAAACCGGACACCCTGCTCAGTGGTCAGCGCGGTACCCATCTGTTTGCACTCCCGCAGCACCACCGAGAGGGCCAGCGCCGCCATCGTTTCCATGCGCTCCATCGCCTGGTCAAAGTGTCCCCAATGGAGGTCGTTCCGGTACCGCAGGAGCAATCCGGGGAACTGATAAACCGCCCGATCCGGCCGAACTTCCTTGCACCTGGCTCCGATTCGCCGGCAGACAAGCCCCGCCACCGCAAACTGCGGATGATCCTCGGCGGGCTGGGCCTCCAGTCCATGCCGCGCTTTCAGATCCTCATCCCAGTCTTTATATTCGGATTGCAGCGGGGCAATTTGAGAATAGCCATGCTCTCGGAGAACTTCTGAGAGCCGGCCGACGGCCTCGATTCCGGCGGCATCATGATCCAGGCAAAGGATGGCTTTCCGCAGATTTGGATTTTTCTCCAGCATCCACAGCATAGCATGTTCCGCCGTACCACAGAGAGCCACATAGCTGTGCTGCTGCCAGCCGTCCGGGTACAGGGTGAGAAAGGCAAGCAGATCGATGGGGGCCTCGAATACATAGAGGCGGTCGCTGGTACCGACCCAGTGGAAACTGCACCGCGGATCACTGCCCTCTATGTTGCCCCGGTAGCTTTTTCCTTGGGTATAGAGGCCCCGCTTGTGGGCATGACGGGCAACGCCGCGTTCATCGAATCCGACGAACACGGCGTTGTGATACACCTTTGTCTGATCTATGGACAATTCCCGGCTCTCATAGATCAGTCCCTTCTGTGCGAAAGTGCTGAGCACCTCCCGGCTGATGTGTCTCTGCTGGAGCAGATAAGCATATACCCGCCGCAAGGTCTGGTTTGCGGGAGGCAGGGCAAATTCCTTTGGCGGCCCTTTTTCTTTTTTCTCCGCCGGTACATACACTTCCCCCTGTTCACCGTTGAGCAGACGGGTCACTGCTTCAGGGTAAGTCAGGCCGTAGAAATTTTGGACAAAGGAGATTGCGTGGCCACCCCTCTCTGCAGCATGATCGTACCACTCATTCCCACGCACGGTAATACTGTGATCCGAGGCGAGGCGTTTGTCCCGACCGGAGGGGATGAGTTTCTCTCCCTGCCGGCGCAGGAACTCCACCAGATCAACTGAATTTGCCCGGAGCTTTTGCTCCTCCGTAAAGTGGATGTATGGCATCCTGCACCTCCCGCAATAATCATGCTGCCTGTATTTTACACAGTTCATCTTCTCATTGATTTCTCCCCTTGAGCTTCCTGTGGAACAGGATGGGCCTACCGGGGATCAGTTTTCTCTTTTTCAGCCTTTGAATGTCCTCAGCATGGGATAACAATATCTGCTGTCTAAATTTCCTTTTCTGTTTCAAAAAAGAGTCTCCCTTACAATTTCATCTCCGGCTCATGGTCATCCGCCTTGTGGCCCTGAGCGATCTTCTTCGCCTTGATTTTTCGCAGGAGCTTCCGGTCCACAGCCACTCGGATACCGTCAGAGGGTGGCTGGCTCTGCTCCTGAAAGATGTTGGCCAGATGGTGGAGCAGTGAAATGACTGCCGCTGCAGGCGGCTGTCCCAGCCAGTCATCCATGTGTTCCAGAAAGTATTGAGCGTACTCACTCCCCTGATCCGCCGCCAGTTGGAACCACTTGGTCGCGTTGCTCTTGTCTTTTGGAACCTCTTTCCCAAGCAGATAGAGTTTGCCGAGGGCATACTGGGCGTATTGATTGCCCTGTTCCGCCACAGCGGTGAGCCAGCGGATGGCGGTTTCCGTGTCTTTCGGTACCTCCTCGCCCTGGAGCAGCAGCTTTCCCAACCGGTACTGGGCGAACTGGTTTCCAAGTTCCGCAGAGAATGTGAGCCACTTCAGCGCGAATGGCGGATCTATGGGCAGACCTGCGTCACCAGAAAGGTACAACTTGCCAAGGGTAAAAGCGGCGAAACTGTTTCCTTGCTCCGCCGCAAGTGTGAACAGATTCACCGCCTTTTGAATGTCTTTTTCTATTCCTTGACCATCCCGATAGATTTTGCCGAGCGCATATTGCGCGCAGTCCTGGCCGGTTTCCGCTGCCTTTGTCAGCCACTCCAATGCCTGAGCTGTCTGCTCTGGTGTTGAGGATGGGGCGTCGAGGATCATTTTGGCCAGTTGGTACTGTGCATGGGGATTGCCCAGTTTGGATGCCCGTTCAAACCACCCCCTGGCTGCCGCTTCATCCTTTCCAGTTCCTACACCATGGAGGAGCATCCAGCCGATACGGTACTGCAATTTATCGTCATGGCTCTGCTGCTCCAACTCAAGAAATCCGGCGAAGGCTTGCTGGTACCACTGTTCCGACACTTCAGTGTCCTTCTCACAGCCAATGCCATCCTGATACATCTTTCCTAACTCGTAAGCGGCATAGGGGAAATCCTGCTGTGCAGAGGCTGTGTATAATTCCAGCGCCCGCACATCGTCCTGCTCCACACCCTGCCTGCGGCGAAACAGACCGGCAAGGGAATATTGCGCGTACTTGTACTCTTTGTCTACGGAAAGTTGGAACCACCGGGCGGCTTCACCATAGTCCTGCTCACAGCCGAGGCCCGCGGCATAGAGTTTGCCGATCCGGTACTCCGCATAGCGGTTTTTCTTCTGTTCCTCCACAGCATGGAACGCAGCCAGCGCCTTTCTGTACCACACATGGGCAGCCTGTATATCAATCTCCTGGCCCAGCCCATCCGCCAGCATCTGTCCCAGGTCGCACATGGCCAGTGCGTTGCCTTTTTGCGCCCCCTCTTGGAACAGTGAAAATGCCTGCTCAAAGTCCTGGGGCTGATTCTTATCGCCAAACAAACAGCGGCGTGCCAGACGATACTCCTTACTCCATTCCATGTGTGCTTTGGCAGATCCCGATTTCTCTGGCGGGGCTTCTGGTGGAGATTCCACAGGATCACCACAGTCATCATCGGGCTGGGTCAGCTCCGGCAGCGACGGATCTCCTGGAGTTGCCGCAGAGACACCGTCCTGCTGGTCATCCGGATGGAATACCTGCTGATGCGCCCCAATCTTCACCGCCTCCTCAATAACAATATTTTTGATCCGCTTGAATTCCTTCTGCTGGGAAAGGGGAAGGCGTGGGGGCAGATCGTCTCTGTAGGTGCGCAGTACATCTTCCCGCAGTTCATGCCACAGGGCATAGGCCGCAGCGACACATGGGTCTTTGGCCAGCTCGTCCACAATCTCATCCACCACAGCCTTCAGCGGGGCTTTGAGGTAGCCGTACTGCTTCTTGCCTCCAGTGTGCCGCAGGCGCTCCGCCAGATGCTCCATGAGCTTCTCCATGCGGTGGTTGACCGCAGTGCCGCTCCGCATCTGTTCGATCAGCTGCTCCAGCACAGAACGGGCATCTTCATTCAGTGCGTTGCGGCTTTTGGTCTGCTTTTGATAGAGCTCCGTCAGTTCCTGCCGGAAGATGTGCTTCGCCAAACCAGATTTGATTTGGGCGATCCCAGTTTTCGTGAGGAAGCCCTTGGCAGGATCTGCACTGTAACAGACCATGTGGATGTGCGGATGGTGCGACTCATTGTGGAAGGCTGCGTACCATCGAAACTGCTCCCAAGGGATTTTCATGGCTGTGGCCATCTGCATGGCATAAGAGGAGAGAAAAGACTTCCAGTTCTCCGCATTGTCATATCCCAGTCTGGCAGCATCCTCTCTCCGCAGGGAAATGATCGGCAGCCACACATTGCCGGGATATTCTGCTATCGCTTTTGCAGTCTGTGAGAGCACCAGAGAATCTTTGTCACCGGTAAACAGACCGTGAGCGCCAAAACGCTGGGCGCGGGGCCGCTTGGCGATGTATTCCAGATATTTCTCCCGGCGGATGAGCTGGCTCAGATTCTGTTCAATGGCCATAGTGATAAAAGCAGAGGCGTTCCCTCTGTTGGGGGCGGAGAGATAGTCCTCATATTCAAACAGTTCCATGCTCTCCGGAAAACTCTGGACGAGCTGATCCACCAGCTCTTTCTGCTTGTTGGTTGCTGCCAGTTGCGTATTACCGGGGTCAATTTTCTCAGCGCCATCCCTGGTAGCGATGTATCCTACAAGATTTTTTAGGTGAGCCGTCACAGTGGGGGAGCCGCCTTTCAGATACGGGCACTTGAAAATAATGCGGGGCATTTTCAGTCACCGCCTATTCCTGCCCCTTTTGGTATTTCACTGCGTCCTTGAGGGAGATATTGCCGTTGGTCTGCTTGACCTCCCGGACACATCTGGCGCGAAGCTGCCGGAGATCCTCCTCGCTGATCTCCATACCTGCCGCCAGCACATTCATCATCATGCTGGTTTCCACGGCCAGCTTGAAGAGCAGCCGCGCAATGCGGTGTTCGCTGTCCTCCACCGTTCCCCGCAGGGCGGCCACCAGTGCGGGCGGCAGATAGTCGATGGCCTCGCCGCTGGAAACATATCCGGCGTAAAAACGAATGGCCTTTTCAATAAACTCGTTTTGGCTCTGGCAGTTGTCCCTTGCACAAAGGTCCTTGACCAGCTGCTGAGTTTCAGGCGCAATGCGCAGAGCGAACTTGATCTTTTCTCTTGCCATGCTTTCCTCCAATCAAATAAGCCCCAGCCATACTGTACAGTGACTGAGGCAATCCTCTTTTTTCTGGCTTATCCCTGCTTTGATTCCAGATAAACGCTGAAATGATGGGTAAATCCGCCCATCATAATCCCCAACATGACCCCATGCCCCAGAAAGTGACCCCCGCAAAACCGTTCCCCGACCCGCATTGCGGGGCGGTGTGAGCTGTGTGGGGGGCGCTCTGCGACCCCCGCGCTTTATCCCGCACTGTTTTCGACCCCTCGGTTCACTTGCGCTAAAGGCGAAAGCGAGAACCCGTCAATGCAGGACGATAACCGCCCATTTCGGGAACGGCCTGCACAACGCCTCCACAAATCGCCCGAAGAGGGCCGTAGTGTACGGATGCCACCCAGCCCCGGAAAAGGGCACACAGGGCGGCACAGCGGCCAACGGCGGGGAATCTCCCCACATAGAGGAAAGCCGTGCTTTCGCACGGCTTTCCTCTCCTGCCGAGACTTAGGTGAAGTTCTGTATCAGCTCCTCTTTTTCTGCATCTGTTTTCTCAATCCAATCCAGCAGATTTTGAGTTTCAATCAGGAGCATGGCCATGTCAAACAGGGATCTGCGTTCAGGTGCGGTTTCCAGTAAGGTAGAGGTTTCGAAGAGATCCTCCAGCACCTCGATACTCTCCAGCCCAGACCAGTTCAGGAGCAGTTCCTGCCTGATATGCTCGGCTGACTCCCCATTTTCGATGCGGCCCATGACTGCCTTTTCCTGCTCAATGAGAGCAAGCTGTTCTGATGTTTCCTCCGCAGTCAGTCGCCATGCTTTCCCGATTAGGCTGACTGCCTGCTCATAGGGCGCAGTTTCTGCTCCGCTTCCGGCCAGCGACAGCATAGCAGCGGCCTCCAGCGCCAGCTTCTCCTGCAGCTCTCTGGCTCTTGCTTGATCCATTTTGTTGCCTCCTATTCATTTGATGTTTTGGCGGTTTGCCCGACAACACAATGCCACGCTCTGGTTTGAAAAGCTATTCACCACTACCAATAAAATACAGGCTGAAAAACTGTGGGAATCGGCAAAGGCTGCCGAATGGTGCTGCCTACATCCGGATCTCCATTCCTTCTTCTGCCTGCGTTTGCAGCAAAGCGGCCCTTGCTTCCTCCAAACTTTGACCATTCTGCTGGCGGCAGTAAGCGTCCATCTTATCCCACAGCTGAACCTGTTCCGCGGGAGTCAGACGATAGGAAAACTCAAACTCATGTCCATCAGTACAGCAGAGGCGCACGGTCAGTGCGCTGTCCATCCGCCCGGTTTTCCAGTCAAAACCGGCGTACACATCCACCCAGTCATCGTTGGTATCAGTGCATACATGGGTTCCAAACACAGCGTCCGGGTCAAAATAGGTGGGGATATAAAAAAGTAATTTCCCATCACACTCTGTAATCTCATCGGTGAAGGACACCGCATCTACCGGCAGCCTTTTGATACCCCCCTTGAGCTCCGGGGGAGATCCTCCTCGATCCAAATCCAGCTGTGCGTAGTAACCATTCAGCGTTTGTCCGGTCCTGCCGAGGCAGTCCGCTTCCATCTGTTTTCGCAAAAGCGCTCGTTCTTCTTTCCCCAAGGGATAGCTGAAGGATTTCTGTTCCAATCCATCATGGCGGTATAGCGTAAGGGAAAGACTGCTGCCAGTGTCCTGCCGAGCGGCATCGTAATGACAGAGGATATCCAGCCCGTCCCCCGGTTCTGGGCAGTCCACCATCGTCCCAAGAACCTCCCGTCTGGCCTCATCGTTGATGAAGTCATACTTGAAATTCAGTTTATGGCCTGACAGAACAATCTCATCCGAAAAGCTTAGATCGCCTTCCAGCAGTGGTCGAATCCCTCTGGTTTCAACTGGGCCAAAGGTCTGCGGTTCAATGTCCCGCCCATATAGATAGTCTACAAACTTGCGCCATTGCTCACTTCTCTGGATGCTACGAGGCCGGTCAGCGTGGTAGGCGGCTGTAGATACATCTTTGATTTTGAAGGTCTGCCAACCGTCTGCGAGATTCAGCGCAGAACACCAGCCAGCATCCAGATCGATCTCAAACGCTCCTGTTACCTTGCCGGTATTTTCAAGGCGCAGGGCGGTCAATTCATCAAACCGCTCCCGCGTAATGGACTGAGTCTTATAAAAGTGGTGGGAGAAATCCCCCCTCACTGCCGAAGCGCCTCCTCGTACATAATGGCGCAGCCGTATGGCCACATCCAGGAATTCCTCGCCGTTGCCCGTTGAAAAGATGCTGTCATGGCCATGCTCCCGGACATGAAACACCGCATAGACTTTTTCCTCCTCCGCCGCCTGCGCCGTCTCCAGTTCCTCCTTTGTGATGGTACTTTCAATCTGCACCCACTGATCGAATGGAACCGTTTCAGAGTACAGCTTCATCAGATAGTCCTGCAGATGCTGTTCAATATCCGTGCCCCGAGCCTTCAGCGCCTTCTCCAGCGCATCCCAACGCCGCTCATCCAGCCAGACCTCGGCAGAAAGAGAATTGGCCATTACTCACCCTCCTTGTTCACATCCAGAGCGGATACTTTGGCGGTGCGGTTGGGTCGGGGACGGGGGGACTCCTCCGGCTCCGTCATGCTTTCAATATACTCCCTGGTCTGAGAAGGCACATATTTCTTGTAGAGCTTCTCCATGAACGCATCCAATTCAAGCTCTAAAGCAGTGCCGTTCTTTCCCGCATAGAACTGGATGGCTTTGAGCTTTTCCTGCTCAAAGGAAACAGTGATTGTGGCTTTTTTCATCGTGATCCCTCCATTACAGAAACAGTTCCATGGCATGTTCTGCCCTGGAACTGTTGGCAAGTGTTTCATCGTATTGTGCCAGAAGCTGTGAATTGACGCCGTCCAGAACCAGCTCCACTCCATAGGGGCCGGGGCGGATGGCGGCAACCCTGGCGTTCAGAAGCTCTGAGAATTCTTCCTTCCCCTGGTCGGTCAGCCGGGGAAGGTCCGCCGCGGGCACCCATCCCACATCTGCGGAGGCATGGATCAGATACACATCGTGATCCGGCAGGCCGAGCGTCAACAGATCCCGCAGATGGACGGCGGGGTCTTCCGCCAGCGCCTGGAACTGCTGTTCCTGCACAGGCTCCGCTGGGAAATACACCCTGGTTTCTCCGCCGTTTGCGCAAAAATAATCGACCTTTTTCCATTCGCCGCTATGAGCAACCTGCAACTCTCCGAGATGGCTGTATCTCCAGTCCCGATGATTCTCCCTGCACCACTGGGCTACATGGTCGCTGACGCTGCCGGACTTCCAATCAAATGTAAAGAGGGTTTCGCCCCTCTGCCGGAGCAGCTCCGTCCACTGTGTGCGGTCCGTGAAGCCCATACTGCGGGCAACAAACGCCTCGCACATCCGGATAGCCCAGTCGGATGGCTCTGCCTGATGCTCATGCTTCTTCCTGAACTCCTCCAGCTGGCCGAGCAGTTCCAGCTGTTCTTTTGTGATTTCCATGCCGCGTTCCTCTCTGCATATTGCAAAATTCCTGCTCCTCTGTCAGCAATGGGTTGGGGCCAAAGGCTTCTGTCAGGCCGTCGTAGATGCTCTCCGTATCCCATTCGCCAGAGGCAGCCAGCCGGCCGGCGATCTTCCACAGGGTCGTTTCATGGGCAAGTATCTCATCGCCGGAGATCAGCCAGGGCCATATCTCTGTGGTCTCCTGCTCAAACTGGATGTAGTCCACAATGTCCTGGTATGCGTCGCTGCAGTCTGGCTCATAGCGGTGGGTGAGATCAAATCCCATGGCTTCGATCTCCCGATTGGTCAGTCCCAGCTCATCGTGAAGCACCTCGTAGAGTTCTTCACTCCCATCATGCTCCGCAAGGAAAGCTATGAGCCTATTCTGGATTTTCGTGGCTGTCGTTGGGAAATGGTCAGCCAGAGTCTCCAGACTCTCCCGCAGGCTGTCGGCCCGGTGGTCATACTCCACCTGCATCCGCCCACTGTCCAGGTCAATGAGTATCCGCTGTTCCGCAGCCCCGCCATGCCCGAGGTCATGGCTCAGGGCTTCTGCTTCATCCGCCAATACCTGCCGGAACGGAACGCCAAGCTCTGTCCCCGCACGGCTCAGCGCTTCCGCGAAACCTCCGCCTGTATGCTTCATGTTTGCGGCGGCCTGTGCCAGCAGAGCGTGCAGATCTGTAATCCCGTCTGTATTTTCACATACCAGAGCGCTTTGACGCCCCTGTTCCACGACCTGATATAGTACCGCCATTGCGTCTCCCTCCTGTCATTTTTGCGTTTCCTCCGGTTTTACATGGAAAGGCTCTGCTCCTGGCCCATCTCCATATCCCACATCGTCTCGGCCTCGCGTAGATAGTGTTCAGCCAGCTCTTTGTCCTCACTAAAATAGGGCACGACGCCGCGGAATCCATAGTGCTCCTCGCCAACTGTCGGGTTATACCGCCCGAGCACATAATGAAGCGGGACATTTTCCATTGTGAAAAATGTCCCGCGCACCGAGCAGGTCTTGTCCTTTTCATCCACACGCTCTATCACTCCGCCGCGCAGAGCGAAGTCACCGGGGCTGCCATACGGCTCGGTGGCAACGAACAGCACCCTTTCTCCAGCCGTCAATTCCTTAGCCAGCAGGCAGTCCCGCATACGGGAAATGACTTCATCGCGGGAGGTGAAGCTCCCGTCCCCCTGGATTTCATCGCTCTCCAGTTCGAGGGCAGCAAGAGCCTGCCGGAACACAGAGTGAAGCCGTTCGTCTGGCATATCGGGGTCAAGGCAGTAACCGGAGGCCCCCGGAGCCAGGTGGGTGATACGCTCCCCGTCTGGGAGCTGATGCAGTTCTTCATAGACGGAGATCATATTTGCCAGTTTCCCTGACTCCGGAAAACTGGCAGGCTGTGATCCATCCACTTCGAGTTGCTCGTCCACATATTCATCGTGAAGAGCGAAGCCAAGGCATCCGATCTCATCGTTGCGGATTCCAAGTGTGTTATGAAGGATATCATAGAGGCTGCTGTCATCGAAATACTCTGCCATATAGTTCAGGATGCCTGATATGATTTCCTCCTTCCGTTCTGCGGAAAGAGAGCGGGCAGGCTGCTCCAGCGCCAGGTTTTTACAGTAGTCCAGGTAATAGCAGACGTCAAAGCACTCGTCCGTCAGGGTGACCTCCGCCGCCTCCGGCCGCTGCTCCAGTTTTTCAAGGAGCATAGCGTCGAAGCCGTTTCCTTCCTCTATCACCAGTCCCATCTGCTCATAGAGTTCGCTGAAATAGTAACACCAGTTGCCCTCGTTGGTGTTCTCCGTACCCTCTCGGATGATCTTTTCCACCGCCTGCTCCAGAACGGAATCGACCACTGCTCTCGCACCGGGCAGGTAGGCGAAATGTTCTCCCGCATCATAGGCAAAGATTCCATCTTCAAGGCCCTCTCCCAAAATGAGAACGCCCCGATAGATTCGTTTGCCTTCCTCCTCATAATAGGGCGGCTGTATATCCCTGCATTTTTCTTTCTGAGGCCAATTCAGAAAGGCTTGGAAGTCGCTGGCCGGCAGGGTGAATAATTGAGCCACCTCGCATTCAGAGATGCGGAACTGGCCTGCTTTGGCCGGCAATTGAAGTTTCAACCGCAAAAATATCAACCTCCAGTCGTTGGTAAATAGTAGCGGGGATTGGTGCGCTCCCCATTGACGCGCACCTCAAAGTGGAGGTGCGGGCCGGTAGATCGTCCAGTGGAACCGGAGAGAGCAATAATGTCCCCGGCCTCCACGGTCTGGCCCACCTGAGCCAACAGGCGGGAGTTGTGTCCGTAGAGAGTGGAGAGACCGTTGCCGTGGTCGATCATCACATAGTAACCATAGCTGCTGTTATATTGGGAAACTGTGACCGTCCCAGGCAGTGCGGCCCGGATAGGAGTGCCTGTGGGTACTGCCAGATCCATTCCAGTGTGTCCCCGCGTTTCGCCGGTGAAGGGGTCGTTGCGGTACCCGAATTCCGAGGTGACCACGGACTCCCAGCCTGCTCCGATGGGAGAGCAGAAGCCATCCACCCCAATGAATGGGACATCAGCCCCAGGGAACCAGCCGCCGTTTCCTCCGCTGGGACTGCCGTAGAGGATGAGGTTATAGATGCTGTCGGCGTTGGCCTGATGGTCTGCGGTGATCTCGACCCCCATGGCATCGCTGATCTGCTCATAAATTTCGGCCAGGTCTTCAACGGGAATGGCCACCATGTAGGTTTCTGTGGTCTCCACCTCATTGCCTTCCTCGTCAGTGGTGGTGACTGTCCTGGTCCGCTCCTCATAGTCTACAAAACAGTCCGCAAACGCATGGATACCATCTGTATCTGGCTGCTCCGCCGCGAAATACAGAGCATAAAAAATGGCCTTGATGCGGGTATCGTCAAGGCTTTCTCCATCTTCGCACTGACTGTTGATCTCTACGATCACTTCATCCAGCTGGGCAAAGCTGTTCCGCATATCCTCAATGTATCTCCGGTATTCCGGTGTGGCGCTGGCGGAAATGGAGCCGCCGTGGAAGCACAGCTCCACGGCGGACACATTGTGCTGCGAGGTACCGGAAAGGATGGCACAGAGCAGAACCACCAGCACGATCAGCGGGGAAAGGATGGCCACAATGACCCAGCCAACCTTTTTGCGGGCCTCCTCATTGGAAAGGATTGCGACAGCTGCCTTGGCAATGGCAGCAACAGTCGCTGCGCTCATGCGGCCACCTCCTCACCGTCCGCCAGCGGAGCCGAACAGCGCCTCCTTGTAGGTTGGGGCGTGGACTTCCAGCAGATATCGCTCGTTGCCACACTTGAATAGGCACACGCCGCGCTGGGGGAATCGGATGAGGTTGTATTCTGCCTCCTCCAGCTGGAGCAGATCCATATAAAACCGCTTGTCAATGGAGCCGCAGTTGAAGATGAACTGGTGGGGCGGAATAGCGAACAGGGGCTTGGTCAGTTCCCGGATGCCCTCCCGGTCAAAGTCCTCCAGATTCTGAGAGGCCATGATGAGATTAGATTCCTTTTTGCGGACGCGCTTCAAGGTGTTGCGGATATACTCGATGATGGTGGTCCCCACCGACACATTGTCCGACAACCACACATACAACTCATCCAGCGTCGCCGTAGTATTGCCAATGGTCAGCAGGCGGTCGGACATATAGGAGAGGATGTTGAAGAGCATGGCCCCCCGCACATTCTTGCTGGCCTGCAAGAGTCCCTTTACGCCGAAAACAATAAAGCGGGAGGAGGTCACATTGGTGTGTCCATTGAAGAACTGTGCTTCGGCGCCCTGGCACATGGAGTGGAGGCCCAGCAGGATCTCCTGCAGCAGTTCCTTTGTGTACAGCTGGTGCTGGGTTTCATCGTACTCCCGGTACTCCTGTTCAATGAGTTCATAGAGGTCAGAGAGGATGGGATAGTCCTGGGGCTTGAGACCGGCGAAGTTGGTATTGTCGCAGATACCCCACCTGGCGTACAGCTTGCCCACCATGATCTCAATGGCGTCGATGTGCCGGTCTGAAAAATCCTTGTAGGCCCGGAAAAAGTCCTTGAGGAAGGAGATGTGCTGGGAGAGCCGGGTGGACTTGCGGAACGCCTCCGGTGCGTCCCTGTCCTCCGGGCCGCTGCCGTCATCCCAGCACTTGGGTTCCAGGGGATTGATGCGGTACACGCCGCCCATCAGATCCATGAAACAGCCGCCGACCCTCTCGCACATATCCTGCTGCTCATGCTCCACATCCAGGGAGATCACGGATTTTCCTGCCTCGAGGAAATTGAGCAGAAGCAGTTTGAGTAAATAACTCTTACCCTGGCCGCTGTTGCCGAGGATCAGAATGTTGGCGGAAGTTTTATCGTCGTCCCGCTTATCAAAGTCCACCAGGATATTGGCACCGTACTTGTCCTTGCCGATGTAGAATCCGTGGGGATCGGTCTTGCCGGAGTAGTTGAAGGGGTACAGGTTGGCCACGCTGGATGCGGGCAGAACTCGTTCAAATTGGGCGCCGAAGGCGTTGCGACCGGCCGGCATAACAGAAACAAAGCCCTCCTGCTGACGGAGCATGAGCCTGTCCACATTGAGCTTGGAGCGGACGAGTTCGGTCAGCACATCCGTCTGGAGCAGCTTGAGGGCGTCATAATCCGGGGCGGTCAGTTCCAGAAACACCGCGCAGTGCAGGAGCGGCTCCCGGTTGCGGTGCATGGAGGAAACCAAGGTAACTACATCCTGCAGGTTGGCCTCGGCGGTAACGGTCTGCTGGAGGTCCTCAGTGCTGGAGCGGGACATCCGGTGCTTGTTTGCAGCATTGTGGATAATCCGGCGCTCCTCGCTGGGGGTGACCTGCCGGGTGTAGATGCGGATGGTGACCCCGTCCATCTCGCCCAGATGCCGCAGGATGGCCTGTTCATCGGTGGAGGTGGGGTACTCCCGAAGCGCCCACACACAGCGGCAGGTGTTGCCGCACAGGTAGTGGTCCACTTTGAAGTCGATGACCGAGGGGGCGATCATATCGAGGAAGTCCTTGATATACGCTTCCTCGGACACGGGCCGGGGAGTATTCTTTTTTCTGTTTTTTGTCAATGAAAATACCTCCTCCTGGCCGGCAGGAGAGTTTCCATTGTGCTGTTCTTTTCCTTCCCGATATGGCCCGGAAGTTCTCCTGACGGCCATAGTAATGGAATTGTGGGTCACGGGTCAGTCATTCAGAATGATCCAGCGTTCCCCATCGTAATCCTCATATTTTTCCGTGGTAGCGTTCTGCTCAAAATACACGCCCAGCATGCGCTTGAGATCCTCGCCGCTGGCGAGGCTTACCTTAAACCCCTGATCCTCGAGGCTTTTCTGGATGCGGGAGAGGTGGGTGTGCAGCTCCATTCCTGTTTCCTCCCGCAGCCGGACCAGTACAAAGAACTCACGGGCGGTCGCCATCTGGATCTGTAGGCGATCCAGGGATTTGGCGTCCGCCTCCAGTAGCCGGCTGATGACCGGCAGATCCTCCTCAACGGCCCGTTGGCGGTAGTGCCGCTTGTTGTCTTCAAAACTCTCTTTGGAGTTGAGGGCCAGCATCTCGATCTCGGCCTGCCCTTTAAGGACGGTCATAAGGGCATAGATGCGGCTGCTCACGGCATCCGGAGGCTGAACCGAGAGGTTGGTAGGCTTGATGGCAAAGAAAATCAGCCTCCCATGACTGGTCTTCAGGCCGCTGTCGGTGATCTCGTCGATCCCGATGAGCTGCCGGGTGGTCTGTCTGGCTTTTGCTTCTTTTTTTCTGCTCACTTTTTATCACTCCTGTCATTTGTTGGATTATACAGCCCCCAGGCGTAGGTCTGCTGACCCATGAGAAAATATCGGATTGCATAGCGCAGGAAGTCCAGAATACTGGTATCCTCCAGCCGGATGGAGAGAAAGGCATAGGCCGCGGTGATCACCACCGGGGGCAGGAAGCCAAGCTGGGCCATAGCAAAAACAGAGATCAGGGCGCCCACGCCGATGATGGCAATGTCCCGCAGTTCCCACAACCACAGGATGGCTTTGGATTTCAGATTATCGGGATAAATATACATGTTTCACCTCACATCGTCATGCTCATTCCAAACCCCTGTTCATCCTGATCAGGGTTGAATGCCTGATCTTGTACTTCGTTCGAGCTTTGTTCCATCGACCAAGATTGGAGTTCCTGGGCCACCAATCCTACAACGAAGGCCCGTTTGGATACGCCATTGTGCGCCTCTACATACTGTTCAATGCGGTGGAAAAGAGATTCAGGCATAGCAATGGCCAGCGTCCGTTCTTTCTTGTTGTCCTGAAGGGCCGCACTCTGGAGCGGTTCCTCGCCATGTTCCCACTGATCCAGTGCCTGATTCAAAAGGCTCTGGACCAGTGCCTTTTGGGTGAGGGGCGCATGAGCATCCAGGTAGGACTTCAGCCGCTGAAACATGTCATCTGAGATTTGAACGGCCAGGGTGCGCTGCTCCGGCTTCGCTGTGGCAGGCTGGTCCAGATAGGCGGTGAGTATCTTGGTGAGGTACTCGCCGTTTGTCATTTCAGGAGCCTTGCCCTCCATCAGCCGCTTGTGGAGCGACTCAGGAATCAAGCCGCAGAGGTTTTTCATTGGTTCCATGATTGCGTCTCCTTTCGTAATCATTCAAGCTGTCTGTGCTGTAATCGCCCATGCGATTCCTTGCAAAACATAGTCGACACAAGGAATTGCCACACTGTTGCCCAGTGCTTTATAGCGGGCAGAATCGGAAGCCCCCTCGATATCAGTCCAACCATCTGGGAACCCTTGCAGGCGCTCGCATTCCAGCGGGGTTAGGCGCCGGATCAGGAGAATCAGTGTTTCATTTTCTGGCATTGAATCGTTTTGCGCCTCGCCAAGATTCATAACCAGATCGGTCGCATCTTTGTGTTGTCGTGCGCTCTGTGTGCTGGCCACATCATCGTCTTTGAATACATCCACGCGCTGTCGGCTGAACACGGCGTGATGATCGGTAGCGGTAAGGGTATAAGCAATGCCTTGCTGATATCCAATCCCGTTTCCACCATTCATAGGTTGACGGTCTATCGCATTGCCAGTAATGCAGAAGGTATCATCTCCCTGCGTAACCAGCGGAACATTATTTCCGCCCGTACCATAGCGTGCAGACATTGTCGGCGCAACCTTATGGGGACCAGTATATCGAGCGTCAATCCCATGGTTTTCAAATACCAGCGGTTGATGGCCATGTTCCTGTGCGCGAAGTGTTCCAGCAACATCCTCACTGCAGGCAATGGCGCTTCCGCCCTGGTCATTAAGGCACAGGATGGATGGCATACAGTTCCCGCTGGCGGTTCCTTTCAAGGTAGGCGAGACTTCCTCTCCATAGCCAATACTGCCCGCAGAAGCACCAGCTCCAGCAGAAAAAGCAGCTGTAAAAATGGCGGGATACCCTTGTCCGGGCATACCGCCGCCTCCGCTTAGTGCTGTGTGCCGCTCCTCGGAAAGGAAGCAGTCACCGTTGCCTTTGGCCGTGATTCCGGCCACAAAGGTCTGCTGTTTCATCCCTGGCTGGGCGGTCAGCGCCGCGGCTACATCATGAAGATCCCGCACCTCGTCCCGCTGATTGGCGGCAAAGGTGGTGAGCACACCGTTTCGTCCAGTGGACATGCCACAATTAACGCCGAGAGTGGCTGCCTTTTCTCCTGTCAGGTCTCCGTTGTATCCGTCGAATCCGATGGGGCCAGTCCCGCCTGGAGGATCAGAGCATCCCGGAGCTGAGGCGGCAGTTCCTTGCCTCTGGCCTCCGCTCGACGCAGAATACCCAGGCAGGCGGTTCTGCTCAAATAGTATTTGCGGGGCGGATCGTCCTGCAAAATCTGCGACAAGGAAGATTCTCTTGCGACGCTGGGCGACACCCCAGAATTGAGCATCCATGACTCTCCAAGCCAGGCTGAATTGATCTCCCAGAATGATTGCCCCAGCAGATTCCCATGTCCCGGAGTCAGGTCGAGGCACTGAACAGGAGCTGTCTTTAATTCGGACGATTTCCTCGAGGACAATACGGAAATCTTCACCGCCCGCTGAACTGAATGCTCCTGGAACATTCTCCCAGCACATGTATCGAGGTCGAACAGCGTGAGCTGTTCTGCCGCGCCGCTCATCTGCATCCCTCATTTCTTTTACAATTCTGATCTGCTCCATAAACAGGCCGGAACGCTCCCCGGCAAGACCGGCTCTGGCCCCCGCCACGCTGAGATTTTGATTATTCCGAATTCGGAATAATCAGGATTATGCCGAAGAAATAGTTATTCCGAAGTTGCTGCATCAAGTCCCATAAATCCTGGACTTTCCACAAAAACATCGGAATAACAAAAGCGTCCGCCAAACCTGTATAATGAGAGCGCAGGCAACACAGCCTGCCATCAAAGATACAGGAGGAGGACTATGGAAACGATTGATTTGGTTGCAACCGCTACGCAAATATTGGAACTTTTATCTGACCAAGGTATAAGCGGCAAAAGTCTGCACGCATATACCCACACCGGCATTGGCTGCGTCATCCGCCACTTTCAAGCAAAAGGTATTCTTTGCGCAGCCCCTGAAATGTTAGATGCATTTTTACTTGAACAGCGTGAATTTTTTGATCAAGGGGCATTTTCGGTCTGGAAGTGGAGACTGCTCCGCAGGGGATGCGAACTCTTAAAACATTGTGCAGAAAAAGGCTCAGTGGATCTGCCGCCGTTGTCCCCTTGGATGCCTGCATTGCGGCGACCACGACAAAGCATCTGGAAGGACACACCAACTCCAGAGCAGCTTGCGGATTTGGATAACATTTACGCGCTGGTCTGGAGAACCAACAGCGCGATGTTGGAACTTGGCCTTACTGACGCAACAGTTGGCCATTACAGGAACGAAGGTCTGGCGATCATCTTGAATCGACACTATGAATCTGGGACAGATCGATTTTCGGGAGAAATTTTGGATCAGATCGTTGCAGAGAAACGGATTCAATATGAGTACGGGCAAATTGGCAGAGGCTCATATCAAAACTTGCGCAAGGCTGCGTATTGGATACAAGAGATGCACCAGACAGGTCATATTACTTTGGCGAAGGTTCCAAACTGGGGGCAACGGGAACTTGTTGAGCCGTTCAACTCACTTTTAAGAGAATTTTGTACACACACCAAACAAAGCGAAAGCATGGCTGAGACTACACGCAATGTCGCCAGGAGCGCTATACGTCGGTTCTTGTTTGAAATGGAGGATCATGGGTTCCGCTCTTTGGCGGATTTCACTCTGACAAATGTAAATGGGTGTGTTACCAGTTTTGCAGCGCATTACGCCGGTGGACTTGGTTCAGCAATTTCTTCTGTGCGGCTGTTTCTGAGATTTTTATTTGAACGTAACTTGACAATCACTGACCTGAGTCAGTCTCTGCCGGAACTTATGGCAACCCGAAAAATGTTCCATGAGGGCTTTACTGAGGATGAACTGGAATATCTGCTGGAACATCCGGACAGGACTACGGCCATTGGGAAACGGGATTATGCCATGATGGTACTGGCTGCGCAGAGCGGTCTGAGGGCCTGTGACGTTGTTCGGCTGGAACTGGGTAGCATTGATTGGAGGGCGAGGGAAATTCGTCTGGTTCAACACAAAACTGGTGAGCCGCTGTCCCTTCCACTGGAAGTAGAAAGCGGGAACGCGATTGCGGATTATATTCTCAATGGCCGCCCGGATTCCGCGCTTCCGAATATCTTCCTGTGCCATACGGGAGTGATCCGCCCGCTTGACGCGCGTTCTGCCAGCGGGGTTGTTTCCAAGCACATGAAGCTGGCAGGAATTCCGGCGAAACGTCGTGCCTTTCACGCGCTTCGCCGGACATTTGGGACAAGACTGCTCCAGAATGAGGTATCCTTTGAACTGATCCAGCAGCTTCTCGGCCACAGGGATATGGACTCTATGAAGCTGTATCTGTCTATTGATGAGCAAGGACTGAAGCAGTGTGCGTTGCCCTTGCTCTCCCACAGAAAGGCGGGGGGCTGAAATGACGTACACCTTTGAGAGCTGCTTTGCTGCCCGAATCGAGGACTTTATCGCGCAGAAAAACGCATTGGGGTTTGGTTATCTGGAATCCTCTCGCCTCCTGCGGGACTTTGACCGCTTTTGCATGACGCATTTCCCTGAAGAAAACTTTCTGACCGAGGAGCTTTGCCTGGCTTGGGCTACGAAAAAGAATACAGAGGGCAACAATACCTTCCGCAACCGCATGATGCCGGTGCGCGAGTTTGCCAGATACCTGAATCGCAACGGTGAGGCCGCCTACGTTCTGCCGCCGGATATTGCCAGGAAAGATGCTCCTTACGCTCCGTACATCTATACCGAGGACGACATCCTGACAATTTGGGATGTTTTCGACCATTTGAAACCGAGAGGCGGTTTCCCGGTACGGCAATATGTGATCCCGGCTATGGTAAAGCTGATGTATTGCTGCGGTCTGCGTCCGGCTGAGGCCAGAAAGCTTCGAGTAAGCGATGTAGATTTGGAAATTGGGCGGCTGAACATTATGGAGAGCAAGAAGCACGGGAGCCGCATTGTTATGATGGCAGAAGATGTGACGCAGATGCTCTCAGATTGCAGCGCCATCGTAGCCTCCGTTATGCCAGAACGTGAGCCGTTCTTCCCCAACTCTGAGGGCGGCTTTTACGGAAAGAGGGGGCTGGAGAAGACGTTCCGCCAGGTTTTGAAGAAAGCCGCCATTACAGGAACTGGCCGCCGTTCCCCGCGTCTTTATGATTTTCGTCATACTTTCGCTACCCACAGGCTGTATCGCTGGATGCGTGAGGGCAAAGACCTGAACGCCATGCTGCCCTATCTGAGTGCATACATGGGCCACGCACAGCTCTCGGACACTTACTACTACATCCATCTGGTCCCCGGTTTGCTGGAGGAGATGTCCGGATTCGCGTTTTCTTCTGCTGAAGCGTTCTTGCCGGAGGTAAGGGCCGATGAATGATTTTTTTGATGTGGTTCGGCGTTTCCTTTTGGACTATCTGCCCAAGCAGCGCTGCCTCAGTGAGAATACGATTCTCTCCTACAGACAGACGCTCAATCTTTTTGTAGCTTATATGAGAGATGAGATGGGAATTGGAGCCACCGAATTGACTTTCTCCCGCATTGACCGGGACGCCATTCTCGGTTTCCTGGCCTGGTTGGAAAATGCGCGGAGATGCAGTGCCTCTACCCGCAACCAGCGCTTGATGGCACTGCGGTCTTTTCTGGATTTTGCTGGACAGATTGATTGCACACAAACGGCACTGTACCTTTCCGCCTGCAACATCCCCTCCAAGGAGTCTCATGGGCGGATCGTTGAATTTCTGACCGAACCGTCATTGACTGCACTGCTTCAGCAGCCTGATCCATCCAAGCCCAAAGATTTGCGGAATCTGGTATTCATGATCCTCATGTACGATACCGCAGCCCGGTGCAGTGAACTTCTCGATATGAAAGTTTGTGATCTGCGCCTTGACGCAAAACACCCGATTGCGTATCTGCACGGAAAAGGGCGCAAAATCCGCACAGTCCCACTGCTCAGCAAGACGGTTCAGCATTGCAAGCAATATCTGCGCAAGTTTCATCCGACCGCAGATTACCACAGTGAAGCACCACTTTTCTTCACTGTGATTCATGGGACACAGCAAAAAATGTCTCCCGATACGGTATCTGCGTTCTTTATAAAATACGGAAGCATGGCGAAGCTTGTTTGCCCGGAAGTCCCGGAACACATCCACCCGCATATGATGCGGCACACACGGGCAATGCACTTATACCAGTCTGGAATGCCCATGGTGCTGCTTTCGCAGTATCTTGGCCATGCACAGGTTGAAACTACGATGATCTACGCCCATGCGGACACCGAGATGAAGCGGGCTGCGATTCAAAAGGCCGATGCTGTCCGCAAGGCCAAGCCCGCACCCGATGAAATCTGGGCTGATAACGATGAGATGATCTTGAAACTGTCTGGGTTGACTTGATTTGAGCACGGATGCTGCTTGGCCGTATAGTTTTGTTATTCCGAAGTTTTTGTGGAAAGTTCCGAATTCATGGGACTTGATGCAGCAACTTCGGAATAACTATTTCTTCGGCATAATCCTGGTTATTCCGAATTCGGAATAATCAGGATCTATCAGTTGGCGGGACTGATGAAGGGCGACTATGAGGACGACATTATCAAGGTCCTGGCGCAACGGGGCAAGGTTGCGCTGGATATGCAGGGCTATCTCAGGGTTCCAGATTCCTCCACTAAAGAGATGGTGTACCACGACTGGGACCGGAAACAGGAGTATTTTCCCCACATCACCTATCTGAAAACCGATGCCGCCGAGGCGGAGATCCTCACCGGCACATCGGACCGGCGGGAGGCTGCCCGCCTGATGGTGGAGTGGGGCGTCAAGGAAGCGCTCATCACCCACAATACCGAGGTTCTGGTCTATGACGGCAAGGAGTACTACACCTGCCCCCTGAAACCTCTGGGGCTGGCCGGCCGTACCGGCCGGGGCGACACAACCTTCTCCGCTTACATCACCGAGCGGGAGCGGGCAGACATCCCCCAGGCCCTGGCCTACGCCTCCCAGCTGGTGTCGCTGAAGATGCAGACACCGGGGCCCTTTAAGGGCGACCGGGCGGATGTGGCGTCGTTCGCAGACAAGTATTATCACTGAGGGCGTGCCATGGAAGCGATTCCTTACAAGCTGCGTCTCCAGCTCAGCGACGAGATCCCTCAGGAGGGGCAGCGCCGGGTCATGGCCCGCATCCCCGCCTTCGACGCACCGGAGATTGACAACTCTTTTTTCCCTCTCACCGGCGGCGGAAAGACACTGCGGGGCATGGTGCTCAATATGGCGCTGGGGCGTTTCCCTGCGGAAACGGCGGCTTTCCTTCGGGAATGCCCTCAGGCCCGGGATATGGACATCACCTTCAGCAATGAGTTGGATGACGGTTGCTGTCACAGCGGCTGCCGGAACCCCTCCGCCGAAATCGCCAGGGCCATCGGGATGAACTACGCCTTCGCTCTGGAGTTCATTGGTTTGGCGGGGCCGCAGGATCCCAAGGGCTAGAGTGACAACACGCTGTTCAGCCGCTGGCCCATCAAACGGGTCTCTGTGCTGCATGTGCCCCAGGGGTATAACTGGTATTTCGACTCGCAAAAGCGCATCGGTGAGCGCGTGGCCATTCTGGCAGTGCTGGATGTGGCAGGTCGGGAGGTGGGCGCTGTCTGCGTCCACCTGGAGAACAAGACCCATGCAGCTGCCCAGACATTGCAGATGCGGGCCCTGCTGGACGCAGTGGACCGTTTGCCGCCGGGGATACCGGTATTCATGGGGGACTTCAACACCAACACCTATGACGGTGCCGGCCTGGAGGCTGCAGGACATCCCATCAGGGAACAGCATCTGGGCATGCCGCCCCGGGATGTGGCCGCCTGCGAGCTACTGCTGCCCGTGGCGGAAGAGGCGGGTTTTTCCTACTGGGACTGCAACGACCTAGTTGCCAGGACCCGCAGGAAACCCTTGCCTGACGGCGTACTGTAGATGCATCTGGAGTGGATTTTTCTGCGGGGACTGACCTGCCTGGACCGGGGTACTGTGTCCACGGAAGTGTGGGACTGGATCTAGATGCCCCGAGAGTCTGTGCTGCGCCGTTTTAGTCGGCCGGAACTGGCGGATTACAACGCTGTTTGGGCGCTGTGCGCGCTTCCCTGAAATGTCTTCCGCGGGCTAGACCGTGCCGGCGGGGCAGCACTGCCAGGACGGCACCCAGGGCAGTGGGGATTAGATGAGGTGCATTTGGGGCAGATGACCAGGCGGTGAGACCTGGTCGAACGTCCGCCGCTTTTCAGCGGCGGACGTTTCATTTTGTGCCGGTGGAGCTAAAATCTCTGTATGACCTAAGTGACTCAAAGGAGCGGTCGGCAACGTCCAAGAACGCGGACCACCGTTCCTACGCAGGGAAAAATTGAGCCTGCTGCCACCTCTCAGTGGGCGTATTTTGAAAGACACACTTGAGCTTCTTTCCTTGCATGCGTTACACCGGAAACAAGCAATAGCGTTTTCTTCTGCGATTAAATATATAGATGAGCAGATCGGTGAGGGCGCGTAGTGAAGCAAGGCGAGCAGAAAACCAGATCGGCAGGATTACCCGGCGGATTGGTTTTCTGCATGGAGTAGGAGAGCGGAGGAGGGAGGTGGAAGCGAGGAAATGGAAATAGATATTTCGAACGTCTTGACGGAGAGCGGCTTACACTAAACGGGTTAAATTGAGTCTGGGTGCCTGAATATTGAAATTAAAAAAGCGTATTGATGTAAACGGCACGCTCATATTGGGAGGCGCTGTTTTTATGTGACTTCCTGAATTTTGTTTTAATAATTTGAGATGGATGGTATAGCTTGAGATAGACTGTGTTTCGCAAAAATAATTTAGGGGATGAAATAGATTATCAAAATTTGCGTCGCAGTAAAGAATATAGACCCCTCGGAGAAGATTATAGAGAGAGGGGCCTGCGCACTGGGGACCCGAGCGAAACGGCCAATTGTTATCACCTGTAAGGGGATGTGTGGGGTTTTGCCGGAAGGGGCCGGGGACACTGAGGAGTGTGCGGCCTGTATGCCCGCCTTACGAGCAGAGGGTGATCTCAGCTCCACCGAACCATTGGGAACAGAGGTGGGCCGGTTGTGATACTCTACGGAGGGTGAAAGAAAAAGCAGGCATAAAATCTAGACATATCAGAAACTGGGACGGAAAATCTACGGAAAACCAGCAGAGAAAACGACGGACCTTCACCCGAAAATCTGTGGAATTTGAGCCTGTCGGGTAGCGGAAAGAGTTGCTGTAATGTGCACAATCTTTGAGAAAGGAAAGACCTTATATGAAAAACAGGCCACATTGCTCTGCCTGACTTTTTCGGCCCCCATGCAGATCAATCTGGAGGTGACGCTGCTGGAACCCATCTGCCTGCCCCACCTCTGAGTGGCATGGCCGTCACCGCCAGCCTCAGCAGCCATGTGATGCTGAACCAGCATCTGCTGGAGGCGGTCATGGGGAAAAGTCCCTCTCTGCGGGTGGTGTTCTCGGCTTATAAGGACTTTACCTGCATTCTCCTGTGTCCATCGGAGAGCGGCGTGTACAAGTTCCCCAAAAGCGGGCGCATCAAGGACATCGCTTTCTCCCGCAGCCCAGTAGAGGCGGGTTCGCCCTGCCGGCCCGCTACACGGCGGCGCGGAATCCCGCACACAGCAGATAGGTGGGCGTGTTGGATACGCTAGTCCGGCCCGACGCCGGACCGGCGAAGTCCGGCAATCTGAGTGCCTGGAAAAAGAGAGACGGAAGGCGTGGGGACTGATGAGGAGCAGGGAGCGACACGAGAATTGGGTGCGCGTTTTTCACGTGTTCTTGGCATTCAGCCGGGAGGGCCTGCAGCGCAGCGGCGTCCGGCTGGTCCGGGAGGAATTTGCGGGAAACGTCGGTCCAGCCTGCTGGGAGGCGCCATGCACCTATCCTGCCTACGAGGTCTGCTGCAGCTGAACGTCCTACCGCGGGGGGGATCCAAGGGGTAATCCGGGAGATGTGCAGTCAGCGGACGGAGCCGCGTGGAGAGCGTCTCCCTGGGCCAACCCTAGTGTGAGCCCCAGCGGCCGGCGGAGTTCATAGCCCCGCCCTGGGGGGACCTCACTAACGGCGTGGCCTTCTGGGACTATGTCACCCGACTGGAAGAGGAGACGCGGCGGCTAGTCCGGTGCTACTGCAGCAAGGAGATGAATGAGGAGTTCCCGGCCTGCACAGACAAGGACTGCAACGACCTGATCCGGCTGAATCAGGAGCTCCGGCGGGACATGGAGCGGTATCTGTCCATTTAGGGGACGCAGGTTTGAAACTTAATGGCTTCGTCTTTTGGCTCTGCGGAAACTGGCGAGGAACGGAGGACAGCTGCCGGGTCTGGTCGTTCCTGGACCGGGACACGGAGGTGTACGCAGTCCTGACAAAGTTGAAGGAAAACCTTTCTGCCTCCGCGACCAATGCGGCGGAGTCCCGCTGTGAACAGCTGTGCGAGGCGGAAAAAAGCCCTCCCCAGGCCAAGCCAATCGAGCACGATACCCGGTCCGTGAGCTGGACCTAGATTTTTGACCTGGTGTGGCTGGTCGGACTACTGGAAAAGCGTCTCCCAGGAAACCGTGTGCGCTTTGCTGGAGGTAGCCCCGTCGGAGTTTTCGGACTATCCCGGCCCGCTGATAGAACAGAGGCCCGCCGCTTTCAGCGGCGAGCCTCCTTTTTTAACAGAACACTACTTCAGACTTCCTCTACCACCCTAAAATAAGATCAGCTGCTGAGTAAGGGTGGGTTTCGCAAGGGTTAGACGTTCTGTTTCCCCCTAGAGATTGCAGCAGTTCAGACTTATTTCCCGCCGTGCTTAATTTGACAATTCTTTTGAGAGTGCGCTTCAAATATTCATGAGATTGTTGTCTGAAAAAAAGGTGACCACTTCTTTTCGAAAAAGGTTTACCGTAGGCGAGATGTACTGCGGAAAAACGGTAACTAGTCCGATGGTTCGGATAGGTGCGTTTTCGATTGGATAGACATTGATACAACTGTCTGGTGGATAGGTAATGGAGGCGGTAATCCGAAAGCCGAACCCCTGCCGGATATACTCGTAACAGGATTCATCATTGTCGATTCGAAAAACAGAATCAAAGGGGATCCCCGCTGCGGACAGGATGGAGTCGCTTTCTTTGTCAAAATTCCCAGTCCGCAAAATAATGGGCATGTCCCGGAGGTCTTCGGAAGTCATACTAACGCCGTTCCTAGGGGCATAGTCCTTGGGAGTAAAGCAGACCATAGGAGTCCTGTGAAGGGGAATAAAAGATGCTGCGTTGTAGTAGGAGTTGAACACAATGGCCAGATCGATCTCTCCACTCTCCATCCAATGTTTGATCTGCATGTCATTGGCCTGGCGGATGGAAACTTTGATGTTGGGATACTTTTGATGGAACTGCTGCAAAATGGAGGGGAGCCAGTCCCGGATCACATTGTTGTATGCGGCGATATGGACGGAACCCGTCACGGAGTTTTTCAGCCGTAGTGCCTCCTCCACCAAAGCGTTGCCGGATTTCAAATAATTCTGTATATAGGGGAGGAGCGCTTTACCGCTGCTGGTCAGCTCAAAGTGGTTGCGCTCGCGGATAAAAAGGGCGTATCCCACGCCGTCTTCAACCTTTTTTACCATGTGGCTTACAGCAGAAGGGGTCAAATTGAGGATATTTGCGGCCTGACTAATACTGTGGTGTTCTGCTACGGTGGCGATAACGTTCCATGAATAGAGTGACATGGCAACCTCCGTTGAATTTTACTTCAATAATACTACAAAAAAACGCCAAAGATTGTCAACGATAATTACGCAATTGCGGCTGAAAAACTGTGAAAAAACTCAAAAAAACGTTGGATGGCAATAGATGTGACAAAGAAGTCTCATAAAAACAACCACTATTAATTGAATTATTGTTCAATTTATGGTGGCTATTTTTGCTATTTACATCAATAAAGGGCAGCTCTATAATAAACAATAATCCGTTGGCGTACTTTATGGGAAAACAAATGTTTTCCTGTGAGAGGTGGTTCTTCGAAAACTCCAGGAACTGAAACGTGTGTACTGAGAAAGGAGACGAAACATGGAAGAGAAAAGCAGAGCTGTGAGAAGCGTGGAATCAGAGGAGACCTTCAACGACTATGAATTTTCCCCAGTGCCCGACGAGAAGAAAAACACCTGGAAGGCCCAGGTCTTTGTCTGGCTGGGCGTTGGCTTCTGCCTGACGGCATTCACTCTGGGCGGCCAGATTGCCCTGGGACTTGGCTTTTGGCCCACTGTCGCGGCAGTGCTTGTGGGCGGCATCATTTTGACAGTGGTGGGTGCCCTGGTGGGTGCCATCGGTGTCCGGAGCGGACTTTCCTCGACTGTTTCCTCTAGATTTACCTTCGGTACTTATGGTGCGATTATTTTCGGACTGATCAACGCCCTGTGCAACTTCGGCTGGTTCGGCTATCAGTGCACATTTTTCGGCAGCAGCATTACCAGCATGTTCAAGCTGGCGGCGGGTATCGAGGTAAATCTGACGGCGTGCATTGTCATCGGCGGCCTACTTATGATGATAACGGCCATTGTGGGTTATAAGGGCATCAAGGTTCTGTCCCAGTTCGGTGTACCGCTGTTGTTCCTGCTGGTGATCGGCGGTGTGATAAAGACGTTTACAGTAGTCCCTGCCGGCGAGATCGTTTCTGCACCCCCAGTTGAGCCGATCTCCTTCGCTACCGCCGTGTCTTTGATGGTGGGCAGCTTTATTGTAGGCGTGTCTATTGTGCAGGATTTCACCAGATACTCCAAGACTGTGAAGGACTCCTCCATCGGCATCGTTTTGGGCTTTACCATTGGTTATCCCGCAGTAGTGATCTGCGGTGCAATCTTTGCCTGCGCCTTCCAGTCCAATGATCTGACCAATACGCTGATCAACGTGCTGGGTTTTGGATACATTGCGGCCTTTATCATCGTGATAGCCACCTGGACCACCAATGATAATAACCTCTATCAGTCCGTTCTGGGCCTCACCAATGCCTGCCACGGCATCATCAAGCTGCCCCGCTGGGTCACCACAGCCATCTGCGGCGTGATTGCCACCATCTTGGGCGCCATCGGCATGATCGACTGGCTGGTTCCTTTCCTGAATATTCTCTGCGTAGTAGTGCCTCCGATTACCGGCGCAATGCTAGCAGATTTCTATATCCTGAAAAATGCGGACAATTACAGATTTGAACTGATGGATAAGATCCCCAACGTGCGGCCTGACACCAGCATTGGAGCCATTGTGGGCTGTCTGGTGGGCCTGTGCATGAACGAGCCCCCCGTAGGATTCGGCGTGCCATTTATGGTGCGGCTGTCTACGATCGTTCCCTCCGCCCTGGTGGCGATGGCCTGCTCCGTGGTGATGGTGCTTATCGCCAATCAGTTTACTGCCAAGAAGGCGGCCTGATAGAACCATGGTCAGGAAGAACATTGTCGTCATTCGTGTCGTCACGCTGGAGGACCAGACCCTGCTGCGGATGCACGGAGACCTGATCGAGGCGTATTATCCTGCGCTCCGAACGGATTCGTACTGTATCGGGGAGCAACCGCGGGGAGTCTGCGATCTGAAGACCAAAACCCTGGCAGTTCCAAAGATCATTGCGTTGGCAAAGAAGCATCAGGACGCAGACGCCATCGTGATCAGCTGCTGTGATGACCCGGCAGTAGAAGAACTGAGGGAGATGCTCTCTGTTCCGGTCATCGGTGCCGGAACGGCTGTGAGTGCGGTGGCCCGCAGCTTGGGCAAACGGGTGGGAATTATTGGAATTACAGAATATGTGCCTGAGCCCTATCGGAGAATTTTGGGAGATGATCTGATTGACCTTGGCAGACCTGAGGGCGTGACGTGCACACTGGATTTGATGATAGGCGCGGGCCGGGAGAGCGTGCTGCGCAAGGCGCGGGAGTTGAAAGCCCAGGGCGCGAACTGTATTGCTCTGGCATGTACGGGAATGAGCACGATTCGGATTGCCCGGGAGATTGAGAACAGCTGCGGCATTCCAGCGGTGGACCCAGTGATGGCAGAGGGACTCTTTGCCTATTATGCTTGCTTGCAAAGCGAACGATAAACGGAAGAAGGAACGCATATGTTAATTAAACAGATCATAGAAGTATTTGATCTGCTGGACAGCCCCCATGCCTGCGGGGAAGAGGTTAAAGCTTATTTACAGAGCAAGGGGGAGGACGATATCACAGTCAAGACTATCCGGGACGGAAAATACGCCACGGATTTTATCAAAATCGTCATCGCCGGAAAGAATGGAAGGCTTACCGGGGGAACTGCTCCCACTATGGGCATTGTGGGGCGGCTGGGTGCGATTGGCGCCAGACCGGAAGTGACTGGATACGTCTCTGACGGCGACGGCGCGTTGTGTGCTCTGGCCGCCGCGTCAAAGTTAATGGAAATGAAGCACAGGGGTGATGCGCTGGAGGGAGATGTAATCATCTGCACCCAAATCTGTCCCCATGCGCCGACGCAGCCTCATGAGCCGGTTCCGTTCATGGGCTCTCCCGTAGACATGGCCACCATGAACCGGGAGGAAGTGAACGACAAAATGGAAGCGGTTTTGTCCATCGACACTACAAAGGGCAACAGCGTCATCAATGTCAACGGTTTTGCAGTGTCTCAGACCGTCAAGGAAGGCTATATCCTGCGGTACAGCAGCGATATTCTGGATATCATGCAGCGCACCACCGGAAAGCCCCCCCACACTTTTGGCGTTTCCATGCAGGATATCACCCCTTACGGCAACGGACTTTTCCATCTCAACAGCATTTTGCAGCCCGCCACAGCGACTGCCGCCCCAGTGATCGGCGTGGCAGTCACCACCGAGCAGCCTGTGGCCGGATGTGCCACGGGAGCGTCTCACTTTGTAGATGTGGAGGAGACCGCACGTTTTGCGGTGGAAGTGGCCAAGGCATACGGTGCCGGTAAGTGCAGCTTTTACGATGAGCGGGAATTCCAAGCCCTGGTAACCCGATACGGAAGCATGTGCCGCCTTCAGACTATGGGGGCGGATGAACAGTGAAAAAGATCGGTGCGATTACCATCGGTCAGGCCCCCAGAACCGATGTGATGGAGGATCTTGACGATATCCTACGGGGAGATGTTGAACTGATACAGGCCGGTGCACTGGATTTATTGACACTGGAGGAAGTGGAAACGCTGCGGCCCGATGGTACGGGAAACACCTTGGTCAGCAGAATGCGAGATGGTACAGGCGTCATGCTGCAAGAGCAGAAAATTCTTCCGCTGCTACAACAGCGGATCCATGATCTGGAGGAGCAGGGTGTCAGCGCGATCCTGATTATGTGCACGGGAGAGTTTCCGGAGACCTTTGTGTCGAGGGTGCCCTTGATCTATCCCAGCAAGGTTATTTGCAACGTCGTGGCAGCTCTGGGCAACCTCTCACGCATTGGAATCATCACGCCAGAAGAGGCTCAGATGGAGGACATTCAAAAAAAGTGGAGGCCCATTGTGGAGACAGTGATCCCCGTTCAGTGGAATCCCTATCTCGAAAGCGAGTCTGAAAGTGCGGTTTCTCGGCTGAGAGATGAGCAGGTGGATCTGGCGGTGATGGATTGCTTCGGATACAGCAGGAAGATGCGTGATTTTGCTGCGCAGTCCCTCGGCAAGCCGGTGATTCTCTCCCGCACGATGGCGGCTCGTGTCCTGTTGGAGATTGTATAAACATTTTTCTGTGGGCCCGAAGCCTCCCGGTTATCAGCCGGGAGGCTTCGGGCAGCCGATCAATATGGCTTAAAGGAGGATTGAGAAAATGGAACGAGATTACAGCGGCGAACTGCTGCGCTTTATTCAGGAGCACCCCAGCGTCTACCATGTGATCGAAGGCCAGCGGCGGATCTTGCTGGAGGCGGGATACGAACAGTTGCTGGAGAGTCAGCACTGGACGCTCCGGGAGGGAGGAAAGTATTTCCTCACCAGAAACCACTCGGCGCTCATCGCATTTCAGGTCCCCAAAAAGCGTTTCCGCGGTTTTATGTTGATGGCCAGCCACAGCGATTCCCCCGCTCTGAAGGTCAAGGAGAACCCCGAGATCACGGTAGGGGGACTGTATAAGAAGCTGAATGTAGAGTTGTATGGCGGTGCGCTTCTGGCGCCTTGGCTGGATCGCCCGCTGTCTGTGGCAGGGCGCCTTCTGGTGAGGACATCTGAGGGAGTGCGGATGCAGTTGGTCAATGTGGACAGGGACCTGTTTTTGATCCCGAGCCTGGCCATCCATATGAACAGGAGCGTCAATGACGGCTATGCGTATAAGGTGCAGCGGGATCTGCTCCCATTGTATGGAGCGGCAGAGGCCCCGGATCTAACGGCTCTTGTCGCCGAAACAGCTGGGATTTCCCCGGAGTCTGTGATTGGACATGACCTGTTCGTATACAACCGGCAAGCCCCCAGCATCTGGGGGGCGGACCGGGAGTTTATGTCCAGCCCGAGACTGGACGATCTGCAGTGTGCCTTCTCCTCCCTGTGCGGCTTTCTGGAGAGCGCCCCGGAGGAAAGCCTTCCGGTCCATGTGGTGTTTGACAACGAGGAGATCGGCTCGTCCACCAGGCAGGGAGCTGCTTCCCCCTTCCTGGAAGACACCCTCCGGCGGATTACGGAGGCGCTTGGCCTGACCTTTGGAGAATATCTGGAAAAGCTACCCCAGAGTTTCCTGCTTTCGGCCGACAACGCCCACGGGATGCATCCCAATTATGCAGACAAGTGCGATCCGGTCAACCGACCCAGACTAGGCGGCGGCGTAGTGGTAAAATATAGCGGAAATCAGAAGTATGCCACGGACGCGGTCTCTGCGGCAATCGTCCGTGTCTTGGCGAAAAAGGCAGGGGTGAAGCTCCAGGTGTTTACCAACCACTCGGATATTCCCGGCGGGACCACTTTGGGGAACATCTCTGTTCAGCATGTCCCTGTCAAGACAGCGGATGTGGGAATTGCGCAGCTGGCTATGCACTCGCCCTATGAGACCTGCGGCACTGGTGATACAGCGGAGCTGATTGGATTGGCCCGAAAACTGTTTTCGTCTTCTCTGGCAGAAAACGGTGATGGGGATTATACAATCGTGTGAAAAACCCGTCTCCCGACTGGGCGGAGGTATGTTCTGAACGCTGCGGCGGGACCGGGGAGGGCTCTGCGCCCTTGGAAAATGGAAAGAAAGGTGAATGCTATGAGTAGAAACGCGACAATCGCACTGGTGCAGATGGACTGCGTCATGCTGGACAAGGAGGCAAACCTGCAGAAGGCAAAGGCCTTTATTGAGCAGGCTGCCCAGCAACATGCCGACCTGATCTGCTTTCCGGAGATGTTCTCAACCGGTTACAGTCCTGCTTTGATCGGGCCCAAATACATCGATATGGCGGAGGAGCCGGATGGCCCCACCTTCTGCTTTCTGGCGGAACTTGCGAAAAAATACAGCATGTATATTGTTGCCCCTATTGTACTCAAGAGCGAGATCCCGGGATTGCTCTACAATGGCCTGATTGTGATTTCCAGAAATGGTCAGCTTATGGGGACCTATAACAAGACCCACCTGTGGGCGGGAGAGCGCTTTTGGTTCAGGGCTGGTGACCGGTACCCTGTGTTCCACATGGATTTCGGCACGGTGGGTCTCATGATCTGTTATGACGGCGGGTTTCCAGAGGTCTCCCGGATCCTGGCACTGTCCGGGGCGGAGCTGATTCTCTGCCCCAGTGCGTTCCCTATCCGTGATAAGGATATGTGGGACACCTATTTCGGCTCCCGCTCCCTAGAAAATTGCTGCTTTGTGGCAGGAATCAACCGCGTTGGAACTGAGGATGACTGTTATATGTTTGGCAATAACAAGATTTATAACTATCGTGGACATCTTCTGGCAGAAGCGCCTGTGGATGACGAGTTTTTGTTGGTACAAACCGTGGATCTGGACGATGTGGCCTATCACCGGGCAACGGATGTTCCCTATCTGCAGGATCGCCGGGTGGAAACCTATCAAAAGCTCACGGAGATGTATTGATCGGCTTAAAATTACAGCTGGGTAAAAATGGCCCGGATCGCGTCCTCCGGCAGAGGCATCTTCCTCTCCGTTGGCCCGTTTCTTTGCCATGGCATCCGCCTCCCTTTCAACGACACACAATACCACAGAAAAGAAACAGCCAGGGCTTACAGCTACTGTTATCAGAAATTTAAGAAAGAGCTGCCAGCGGCAGCTCTTTCTCTTTGTATACCATATCAATCTTTGACGTGGGGACGCCCTGTTTTCACCCACTCTGTGGCTTGCTTTTCTTCCGCGTCTTCGAAAGAATAGGGCTCCAGTCCCCCAGCAATCCCCATGCCCAGCTGAAACCCGGCGATAAAGGTACCAGGGAGGTCTCCACCCGCAGTTCGTTCTCCCGATCCGCCAGCTGTAACAGAATTTCCTGGTCTTGCTCCCTAATCTTCCTTTGATTTTTCTGCAGGTGTGTTCCAGTGCCGCCCGGGTACTCCAAAGCTCCGGCTCCCGGTAGAACCGTGTGTGCAGGGCTCTTATGTAGCTGCGCCGCCTCCTATCAGCGACACACCATATCATGACGCTGGCTCAATAGCCGGGGGATACGTCATCTATTACCAGAAAAGCAACAACTTGGTTGTCTGGTCGGAATCCGTAGCGTTGCTTTCGGTTCCGCAATTCCTGATGGGACGTCCCTGCCGGAAGCGTGGGGCATAGCTCCAGGAAGCTGTGTGCATCCCAGCGGTGACCTATACTTTTTGCTCGTGCTTTCGGCCACCTGAAAAACTCCCGCAACCGCCCATGCTGCGGGCAGTTGTAATCTGGCCAGAGGACGCCCGTGCCTACGGCCTTTATCCTACGGCACTGGCCGATCCATGCAGCGTGGGGCCGCACCTTTATGCACATTTATTGAATATGAACTTATTCAAATAAGTGCATTTTTAATCCTTGATAAATCCATAGCCGAATGCCTTTTCTTTCGTTCTCCTCAAATTCCTGAAATAAGGTCCAAACTGCCCCCAAAAGAGCGGACGCGGGAAGAGGCTGTTGCGTGCCCTCTGATGAAAGAGGGCACACAGCGGCTCACAAAGCCAAACGGGGGAGCGTCTCACCGCCCTGGGGCCTTTGACTGCTCAAAGTGGGACCGGCTTCTGATGTATAAAATTATATGGCCCTGTGCTGAAAACACAGGGCCATATAATTTTCGGAAATATCTCCGATTAGGAGATAAAATGAAAGTAAAATTTAGCACAAATTATATCTTTGCTAAACACAACGGAGAGAAAACAAAGTACATGCCCAGCAGTGCTAAAATCGACAAAACAGCAACTAATTTGCCGTATTTCCAGGGGGTCATATCAACCTGTGCTTTTTCTTGAATCTCAATCAGTTCTGTTCGGGGGTGCCGCTTGGTGATAACATACATCACCAACACATCAAACGGGAAGAGAATCGCAAAGAAATAGAGGTAATGGACCTGTGGCAGCAACAGCGTCGCCAGCCAGTACAGGGGGATATGTACGCAGAACGCAGCCTTTGCGGCCAGCGGTGTAACCTTGCGGGAATAAATCGCATACAGAACAACCGCCAGTGTAGGAGCATTGAACGTGCCAAAAAATCTTTGCAGAAAATCGTACAGGCCGGAAGGCGCATACATGATGAACGGTGCAATGCCTATGGAAATGATTGCAATGATCACACCGCTGATTCGGCCTACACGGACCAGCCCTTTGTCGCTGAGCTTCTTTTTGAAAATGCTTTCATGGAACTCTAGAGAGTACAACGTTACACAGGAGTTCAGTGTACCGGCATAGGAACTCAGGATTGCGCCAACAATAGCGGCTCCGACAAAGCCCAGCAGGGGGGCAGGTAGGACTTCTGCAACCACCATAGGATACGCCATATCAGCCACTTCGATCGTATCGCCAAAGATCGCATAGGCAAACAGTCCTGTAGAGCAGAGGATCAGAGGACAGAACACCTTAATCAGACCGAACAACAGGGCGCCCTTCTGGGCTTCTGCCAGACTTTTTCCTCCCAGAGCCCGCTGTACAAGGGATTGATTACATCCAAAATAGTACAGCATGTTAAACACCATGCCAGTAAACAAAATTGGCCAGGGGACCTCGGGCGCAGTAGCGGTTGCTGAGTTGATTGCGGTAAATTTCTCAGCCGGGACCCTGGACAGAAGGGCTTGGAAGCCATCTAAAAAGTTGCCGTTTCCCAAGAAGATTAAGGCAAAAATCGGCACGGCGCAGCCACCGATCGCGAAGAGGATGCCATAAATGGTATCCGCAGAGGCAGAGGCTTTAACACCGCCAACAATGGTATAAAAAGCCCCTACCAAACCCAAGATAAACGTGACCAGTGCAACCGCAGTGAAATGACTGATATTCAGGATCTCGCCGACATTGAACATCTGTTCAAAAACCAGCGCGCCGGAATAAAGTACGGTCGGCAGGAATGTCAGCAAATATGTGGCAAGCAGCAAAAAAGCAACCAGCTTTTTGACGCCTGCATCATATCTGGTCTCTAAAAACTCTGGGACAGTCATAACACCCTGCCGGAAATAGTGGGGCAGGAAGATAAATGCTAAGCCGATTGCGCCGATACAAGCAGGAGCTTCCCAGGCCATTGGACCCATGTTGGAGGAATAGACCTGCCCGCTCAGGCCTACCAGTTGCTCAGTAGAGAGGTTTGTCAGCAGAATTGTGGCACAAATTACGCCGCCTGTCAGAGATCTGCCTGCCAGAAAGTATCCGTCACTGCCGCTGACATTGATCTGTCTGGTTTTATAGACCACATAGACAAAGACGACCAGCAAGCATATAGCCATACTGATAGCAGTAAACATCGCTGATATTTCACCTACCTTTTTATATTATGCGTAGTATCAGTGAGTTCTCTGTGGTTTACTCTGTTTTTCAATAAGTTAGTTGTACTGGTTTATCTGTGCGGTAAGATTCGGTGGCAGCCAGGGCCAGTTTGATACCGACCAGCCCGTCATAGGCGTCTACGGGAGAGGGGTTGCCTGCCCGGACGCAGTCAACAAATGCCTGCAATTCGCCTTCATAGGCATCCTTAAAGCGTTCCAGAACCCAGTCAGACATATCTGTGGTGCGGCTGCGGTCTCCGATCATTGTCACATTGGTCAGACGGTCCTGCCCAACCAGAATGGTCTTCTCCTTACCAACGACCTCTGTACGGCATTCATAAACATTATTGCCATTGCGGCAGACCTCGATCATTCCCAGAGCACCATTTTCGAACTTCAGCAGCATCTGGCCATGATCCACATCGTTCAATTCATTGAGGAAGTCGTATTTCAGTACACTGCCGCGAGAATAGATTTCCGTGATCTCGCAGCCCATCATCCAGCGGACGATGTCCAAATCATGTACACCCATATCCACAAACAGACCGCCGCTCTGCGGGACATAGTTGGGGGGAGGTCCTTTGGGATCTCTGCAGCAGTCATGGACATAGATGGGCTTACCGCATTCGCCGCTTTCGATCATCTTTTTTCCGGCCATGTAAGCAGGGTCGTACCGGCGCATATAGCCGATCATGACAAAGGCGTTGTATCGTTCAACTTCTTTTACGATCTTCTCCGCCTCGTCAAGCTCAAAGGTAATGGGCTTTTCACAGAAGATCGGCTTTCCGCTGGGAATTGCCGCCATCAATACCTCATAGTGAGTCTGGGTCGGCGTTGCAATGACAATGGCTTCCACTTCAGGGTCATTGATCAGATCACGGTAGTCTGCATAACCTTTTACTCCGAAATCCGTTTCACCCCGTTTTAAAGCATCTGGGAAAGCATCTGCAACTGCTACCAATTCCGCGCCAAATGTCCGAGTCACGTTTTTGGTATGATGGTAACCCAGGCGTCCGAGCCCGATGGTGCCAATTTTCAGATTTGCCATGACAGCAACTCCTCCTTATTAGTCCCGGGCATTTGTTAAAACAAATGCCCGGGAATTTCAAAGTTCAAAAACACGCCAAACGATGATGCCAATTACTTTGCGGTCCAGCCACCGTCAACCATCAGAATGTGACCGCAGATAAAGCTGGCATCATCAGAGGCCAGAAAGACGGCGGGGCCGGCAATGTCATCCGGAGTAGAGATCCGGCCAATGGGATGGCCGTCAATGCAGTCCTGAAGGAATTTGCCCTCCAGCGGAGAATTGATGTCGATAAACAGGGGTGTATCTACAACACTGGGGCAGATCGCGTTTACATTGATGCCGAAAGGAGCCAGCTCGACACCCAGCTCACGCGTCATATTGACCACACCGCCCTTGGCGGCGCAATAGATGGATTGATCCACAAAGGCAACGCAGCCGGAAATGGAGGCGATATTGATAATCTTGCCGCTTTTGTTGGCTTTCATAGTGGGTGCTACACCTTTGATCATCAGCCAGGTGCCCTTCAGAGTGACATTGTTCACGTAATCCCAGTCTGCCTCAGTAGCATCTGTGATAGATGCCATCTTGGACAAACCTGCGGAGTTGACAAGAATATCAATGGTGCCATAAGTATCCAAGACCTGCCGAACAGCGGCTTCAATACTGGCCTGCTTAGAAATATCGCACTGAATAGCCATAGCGTCGCCGCCATTGGATTTGATGTGGTTCACGGTCTCCGCGGCAGGGTTGCGGTCCAGGCAGATAACCTTTACGCCTTCCTTACCAAATCTGGCAGCAATACCAGCGCCGATACCTCTTGCAGAGCCGGTTACGATTGCAACTTTTCCCTGAATGCTTGCCATAAAAGATCCTCCTTAAATATCACATATCAGCACACCCGTGCCAGAGCTACACAAGAAAGACTTTACAGAATAGGGCAGGCCAGAAGCTTATCTTTGGGGAACTTGGAGATTACCAGAGGGCCGTCTTTGGTGATGACCACCTCGTCTTCGATGCGGGCGCCCACATGCCCCTCGCCATCATAGGTCTCCACAGCGATGACCATGCCTTCCTGCAGCTCCACAGGATGCTCCAGAGAGAAGCTACGCTCGATCATGGGCCGCTCCCACAGGCATACGCCCAATCCATGGCCAAATGCCAAGCCAAATGCCTCACCTTCATTTTTAAAGCCCCAGTGCTTGAAATCAGGCCATGCATTCACGATATCTGCTGTGGTGTTGCCTACCCGACATTTATCAATTCCGGCCAGCAACATCTGATAGGCACTGTCATACACTCGCTTTGCCTGGTCAGAGGGTTCACCGCAGCACAACGTCCTGTAATAACAGGTGTGGTAGCCATTGAACAATGTGCAGAGATCCGCAAATACCATATCGCCAGGCTGGATCACACGATCAGAGGACAGATGCGGGTGGGGATGTGCCCGGGTGCCAGAGGTCATCTGGATATTATGTATCCACTGTGATCCCTGCCGATGCAGCTCTGCGGCGGCTACTGCCTGCAACTCATTCTCCTTCACGCCGGGATGCAGCGCACGGGCCATTTGATAGAAAGCTGCGTCCACACTGGCGGCAGCCTGCATCATGATCTGGATCTCGTCCTCGTTTTTGATCTCACGGGCGGCACACATGATTTCTTCGCCATCGCCCAGCTTATAACCTCGCTTCGTCAGTTCCGCCATCAACTGGCCGTCGATCTTGTCTACACCGATGGGGGCCTTTGGATCCAGATGATTTTCCTCCATCACCATTCGGAGATCCGCCTCAAATTTATCCAGATGTCCGCCATCCATGCCCCAGCTGGCAGGCAGAGCGCCAAACATTGTTGTATGAGCGGGATAGGCCCGATTTTTAATCCAAGAGCAGTTAATCCGCTCATTGGCGACCTCGGAGCCGAATCCAAAAATATAAGGTTTGCCGCCGCGGGGGACAATGGCATACCTTCCCATATTATCGACTTCTGGAGAGGCTACCGCCGTGGATGTTGCATACCGTTTGTTCTCTGTGGCAAACAGAATCAGGCAGGAAAAGTCAGACTTTTCCAGGAGCTTCTGAATCCGTCCCTCGCGGTACTCCCGCATTCGTGTAAAGTCAATCCGGTCTTCATAATCGACCTGCATCGTCCCCTTGGTGCCGTATACCATTTTGATTCCTCCCTGCGCATATATCGCTTTAATTTGCTTGGTTCTTTTGGTATACCAAGAATACCATTCGGCTTATGAATTTGTCAATATACTTAATGGGCTCTGGGGATCAATTCTATTTTTTGTAACATTCGGATCAAAAAATATATACACTTTTAACAAATTTCTATGTCCAGTCCTAATTCTTATGTGTATTCTGCTCCGAATCTCGGTATTCCTAGTATTATTTCTGATTCAAGCGATTCCGCAGCATTCAGACTTTTTATATATCAGAAAAAAATACGCCTGCTTTCCTTATGGAAGCAGGCTGCATTTTCCTGAAATCCGCACAATTATGTGGCAGATTCATCATTTTTTAATTTTTGAAGATGGTACTCCATGGTCGATATCATATGTTGTTGAACAGCTTCACATGCCTTCTCAACATCTTTGGCCTCGACGGCCTCTAAAATCGCCTGATGCTCCCGCCTGGAGGCCATGATGCGGGTATGGTCTTCTTGAACGAGATGCCGCATCCGGTTGGACTGGTCTTTCAGCCCATCCAGCATCGCTTCTAATCTGCCGTTTCCCGTGTTGTGAATATAAATACCGTGAAAGACCTCGTCTTGCTGGGCAACTTCTGCGTAATCTTCGAGATGATAAGCCTCTTCCATCGCATCAAAAGCATCTGCCATCTGTTGAATGGACGCCTTTGTTGCACGTCCAATATACAATTCAATTGCCAGAACATCCAGGGCCTTCCGAAGGGTGTACACATCTACGACATCATGTTTGTATAGGGGCGCCACCACCATACCTCGCCCGGGCGAGATCACAACAAAACCCTCATCTGCCAGGCGCATAAGTGCAGTACGGACCGGGGTCCGGCTAATATGCAGCATTTCACTCAGATGCCGCTCAACCAGCAGGGTAGACGGCTTGATTTTATTCTCAATAATCGAGCTTTTTAGCCACTGATACGCATACTCCTGCTTATTAGTGAGAAGAGGGTCCAGAGAGTTTCCCTGCGCCGCGACCTCTTGATATACCAGTCTTTTGTAAGACATATCTGATAAAACCTCTTCACAAAAGATTCTTCCGGATGGAGTTCATCTGGAAAATTTCAGAAACCATAAACCGAAAACAAATCTGCAACGCTGTATACTATAATTAACATATATTATAGCATGACGAGACAAATCCTGGCAATACCAAGATGAAGAATGGCTAGTATGTTCCAAGTTTTTGACTCCAAGTCTCCCTTTAAGTTCCTGTCGCTCTGTGGCAATCGTAGTGTCTGGGAATTGGCCTGTCCTGAAAACGCAAAAGTCGAATTGTGGCCTTTTTGTTCAAAAAAACAGGAAATACTGATTCAAAAAACTGTGCTGCAATGTCACTAAGTTAAGAACCGGGGCACCCCTGTTCTTAACTTTCGCTTTTTAAGTCTCCCCCAATTTGTGCGAAATAAATTACTACTTTGTGCGCCGTTCCTTCGGAAAACGCTTAACTTAATGACATTGCCCTGTACTGTAGGGCTTTTTGAACAGGCTTCCGGACTTCCCACAGCAGTCCTCTATCCCCTGCTTTTTGCGGGAAACTCAATTTTTCCTAAATCGTGTGGTGGGTAACAACTTCAAACTCATCGGCCACGCACTTCTCCCCAGACAATTCCAAACTAAGGCATCATATCACATGTTTCTGGTTCAGGTCAAATTCTCTTCTAATGGCAAACAGTCCAAAGGACACACAGAGGCTCACACGGCCAAACAAGATCTGGATTTTTTCTGTCCTTCGGGCTGTTGGTCCCCCAAAGTTGGGCCAGGTTTCTGCTCGGAACTGAGACGGCGTATAGCTGGATGTGGTGCTTGCCCTGCCCAGTTCCATGGCTCAAGAAATGAGAAGGATAGCTTCGCTTTATTTCTTGAAATATCCTTACTTAGTTCGAAGCGGGGTAAGCCTTCCCACATGGTCGTGCAGTTTTTGGTAATTGCAGTTGCCTCGAATCAGCACGGCAGATCAAGGCCAAATCCGTGTTTGCGGTTATTTTGCAAGTGGGATAAAATAGTTAAAATTAAAAGGGAAAAAACTGACACACAGGCTCTACGGAACGTGCTTTGCTGTCGGGCGCTGTATCGCCTGATATGAAAGGCAAAAACAGAAAAACGACCTCCGGATTACGGGCCACTAAATTAGTGGCTCATAACCCGGAGGTCATTGGTTCAAGTCTAGCCCCCGCAACCATAAAATCGCCGCTTCCCACCCGGAAAGCGGCGATTTTCTCTGCCCGTTTGCAACTTTTTTGGACATCCCCATTTTCTGGACACCGGGGTGACCCAAACCATGACCCAGATGGGTCAAAAAACGCGCCCGGAGGCGGAAATACCGCCTCCGGACTTTTCCGCTTTCGGGGAAGATTTTTTTGTTTACAGTGTTGCCGTCAGGACCCTTTCCATGGTTTTTGCTGCCTCCTTCTGGGCTGCTGTTGTGACATGGGCATAAGTGTCCAGGGTGAACCCGCGCTGAAGTACCCCAGTATCCCGGACACCACCTTGGTGTCCACGCCGTTCTGGAAGGCCAGCGTGGCGAAGGTGTGCCGGAGATCGTGGAATCTGACCCGAGGCAGCCCCGCTCGTTTCAGTACCTGGTGGAGCAAACTATCCGGCGAGATGGGACCGCCGGTGGGTGAGGGAAACACTCAGGGACTGCTGACGGTTTTCTTCCTCTGTTGTTTCAGAACCTGGATGGTATCCTCCGCTTGCGGCAGCGTCCGGTAGGCGTTCTTGCTTTTCGGGTGTGCTTTTACGATTTCGTCATTGATCCGGGCGATTTGCCGTTTCACCTGGAGGTTGTCATGTTCGAAATCGATGTCCTCCCACTTCAGGCCGAGCAATTGGCCTCGCCGGAGACCGGTTGCCAACTCCACGTAGTACATCTCGAATACCCCGCTGTCTCTGGCCTCTCTAAGGAAGGAGTCCATCTGTTCAATGGGCAGTGTTTTCATCTCCCGATGTTCCAGCTTCGGCGGGATCTGCTACGATGATTCTCTGCTTCTTTGCCAGTTTCATGGCTGAGGCGATGATCTGGCAGATGTTCCGCACTGTCTTGGGGCTCAGCCCCTTTGCCTAGTGCCTGCTCTCTACTCTGTCAATTCTCCCGCTGGTCAACAGCTTCTTGTAGAGCTTCTGTAACTCCAGAGAAGTGAGTTTTTCCAGCGGAACTTTGCCGATATTCGGCTTGATATGGTTATCGATGTACCCCCGGCAGGTCTGGTGGGGGGAGGAGCGACCCTTAATCTTTGCGTAGTTTTCAAACCACTCGCCTAGTGCCGCTTCCTATCAGCGACACACCATATCACGACGCTGGCTCAATAGCCGGGGGATGCAGCATCTATTATCAGAAAAGTAACAACTTGGTTGTCTGGTCAGAATCCGTAGCGTTGCTTTCGGTTCCGCACTTCCTGATGGGACGTCCCTGCCGGAAGCGTGGGGCATAGCTCTAGGAAGCTGTGTGCATCCCAGCGGTGACCCATACTTTTTGTTTGTGCTTCTAAGTATTCCAGAAAAGTGACCCTAAAGATGAGCCGATCCCTCTGATTTTGGTCCTGCTTTCGGCCACCTAGAAAACTCCCGCAACTGCCTGTACTGCGGGCGGTTGTGATCTGGCCGGAGGGTGCCCGCTATGCTTTCAACTGGTGGAGCCACCCCCGATTCTGGGGAAAAATGTGTTTCCATGGCAATCTCGCACTTCCACTCCCCACTTCCGCCCAGCCGTAGGATGACTTTTGTGGGGGCACGGCTATCCCGTCCCCATTCGCCCCACACAGCGGCTCACATACCAAACAGAGGGGGGCTTCTTCCAGTCCTCCAACCCGTGGTCGTCCCAAGTGGGGCCGGGCTTCTGCCCAGAACTGCAGCCGCCGTATAGCTGGACGAGATGCTTGCCCACAAAAAAGCCCGGATGGTCTTGTACAAAGAATCAGCAGAGCCGCACGAGCCGCCCCGCTGATTTTACCCAGCTCCCCACATGGGTCCAAAGGTCTGTGCCATTTACATAGAGTTGCCCGCATTCCAAGCATCCCGTGGCCCAACTCATTTCATATTGCATTTTGGAATTTGAATACATAGTATCCACATTGCATTAGCGGATGTTTATTTTGTCAGATCCTCATTCTTTGCCTTCTGCTGAAGAGGTTCCATATTTCTGCCGTAGCTGTTCCCAATGGCGTAGGAACGTAGTGGGCGGGAGTTTCAGGCGTTCCGCAGCCTTACGGATACTTCCGTACCGCTCGTAGAATGTCTGGAGATACCGCAGCTCCATACGCTCCAGCATCTCATTCAGTCCCGCCTCTGCCGGAGCATCCTGAACAGGCTCCGGACCCGCCACGTTCATCGGCAAGCTCTCCGGCTGAATCAAGTCTGTATCCGTGATGATGGTTGCCTGCTCAATGCTGTTTTTCAGCTGGCGGACGTTCCCTTCCCACCGATAGTTCAGCAACGCAAAGCAGGTTGCTGGGGACAGTTTCCGATGAAAGTCGTATTTTTGATTGTAGTAATCTAGAAAATGCTGAGCCAGAGGAATGATGTCATTTTTTCGCTTCCGGAGCGGCGGAATATGGATCGGCATGACATTCAGCCGGTAATACAGGTCCTCCCGAAAGCGTTTCTGCTGCACCATCTCTTCCAAGTCGCAGTTAGTAGCGGCGATCACTCGGATGTCCACCTGTATGGGTTCGTTGCCGCCCACGCGGATGAAAGAGCGGTTCTGCAGCACATGGAGCAGTTTGGCCTGCATATTCAGAGACAGCTCGCCGACCTCATCCAGAAACAGCGTTCCGTGATCTGCTGCCTCTAGAAGGCCTGGCTTCACTTTGCTGCCAGCGCCGGTGAAGGCATGGCCTTCATGTCCAAAGAGTTCGCTCTCAAAGAGAGACTCTGTGATGGCAGCGCAGTTGATGGGAACAAACCGCCGGTTGGACCGCCCGCTGTTCTGGTGGATGAATCTGGCAATCTCATCCTTACCTACACCGGTTTCTCCCAGCAGAAGGGCGGTAGAGTCCACCTTGGCTATCCGGGCGGCCAGGGCCAGCACCTTCAGCATCTCCTTATCGGCCACAATCAGTTTGCTTTGGCCACCCATCCGGGCCTTGATGCTCTCCAGTTCCTGGAGATATTGGTCATTCAGTCCCCGGATCTTATCAAGCTCCTGCTGCAAAGAGCTGATTTCGTCCAAATCCCGGTCATTACAGATATAGAATTCAATCTCACCGCAGCTATCAAATACCGGCGTGCAGGACACATGTGCACTGCGCCCTGTGCGATAGAAGGTCTGCACAATGGTGTGTGGCTTTTTGGTCTTTGCTACGATAGCACCGCAGGATTCGGAAATCAGATGGTTTTTCACCAACTGCTCCACCGGCACCCCCACTAACTCCTCTCTCCGAATCCCGGTGAGGACCTCATAAGCCCGGTTGATCCGCAGCGTCACCAGATTCCGGTCTGAGATCTGGATGGCATCCGTAGAGTTCTCGATAAAAGCATCCAGGACACGGTTCTGTTCTTCCAAATCCAAAACTCGCTTGCGCAGTTCCTCCATGGTCTCATGGGAAAACTGCGAGCGCACCTGCTTTTGCTCCAAAAATGGAACACCTCCCTTCGCCTTTTGCTCTTTTGTGCAATTTCAAATTTGAAATCACACTTTTTATCGTCAAAACTCATATCATCTTTGCTTTGTTTTTAACAAAAATGACTATATCATAAATCTTATGTTTTCACAAGTTCCAATTTCGGAGCACTCTGCTCAAAATTCGTTCCAATTTTGGAACACAAAATTGCAATTTTTTTCACATAATCGAGGCCCCGTTTCCGTCATGGAAAATAATTCGATCTTTTTTGAATTTCGGGAGGAACCGCAATTCCATACAGTCATAGGGGTTTCTGGCTTTTCGCTGGAATGTTTTTTTAAATTGGCAAGATTTTTGCTATAATGATTTGTCGAATTCCAACGGAATGTGTTGGTGGCGGAAATCCCCCGCCAGACATACCATCGATGAAATATGTGAGATTTTAAGGAGGTACAAGAGATGGAAGACTGGAAGGTACTCTATGCTTCCAAATTAATGACGGCAGATGAGGCCGTCCGGCAGATCCCCGATGGTTCCCGGGTCTTTTTCGGCCATGCGGCCAATGAACCCCCCGTCCTGGTGGATGCGCTGGTGCGAAACTATGAGCAATATAAGGATGTGGAGATCGTCCACTGGGTTCCCATGGGAAAAGGGGAGTACTGCGATCCCAAGATGAAGGGGCACCTTCGCCACAATGCCATGTTTGTGGGCGGCCCAACCCGCAAGGCTGTGCAGGAAGGACGGGCGGACTACACACCCTTTTTCTTCCACCAGTCCACCCGATTCTTCTCTGACGGCACCTTCCCCATTGACGTGGCGATGGTTTCCGTCACTCCGCCGGACAAGCACGGCTATGTGTCCCTGGGCGTCTCCGTGGGCGGCACCAAGCCCGCCTGCCTGAACGCCAAAATGGTCATTGCCCAGGTCAACGACCAGATGCCCCGCACCATGGGGGAGTCCTTCCTTCACGTCTCCCAGCTGACCTGCTGTGTGGAGGCATCCACGCCTCTGCCGGAGCTGGGCGGAGGCACCATCGGCGAAGTGGAGGAAGCCATCGGCCGGAATGTGGCCTCCCTGGTGGAGGACGGCTCTACATTGCAGCTGGGCATCGGCACCATCCCTGATGCGGTGCTGAAGTTCCTGGGGGACAAGAAGGATTTGGGCATCCACTCCGAGATGTTCTCCGACGGCGTGGTGGATCTGTACCAGAAGGGGGTCATCACCGGTGCCAACAAGCGACTGGACAAGGGCAAGATGGTGGCTGCCTTCCTGATGGGCTCCAAAAAGCTTTACGACTTTGTGGATGACAATCCGGACGTGATGATGCGGACTGTGGACTATGTGAACACCCCCGCCGTGATCTGCCAGAATCCCAAAGTGGTGTCCATCAACTCCTGCCTACAGGTGGACTTCAACGGTCAGGTGAACTCCGAGTCCATGGGCACCAAGCAATTCTCCGGCATCGGCGGTCAGCTGGACTATGTCCGCGGCGCGGCCATGTGTCCCGACGGCAAAGCCATTCTGGCCATGCCCTCCACGGCCAAGCACGGGGAAGTGTCCCGGATCGTCCCGGTGTTTGAGCCCGGCACCACTGTCACCACCACCCGTACGGACGTCCACTACATCGTGACGGAATACGGCGTCGCCAACCTGCGGGCCAAGAGCCTGCGGGAGCGGGCCCGGCTCCTCATCAACATTGCCCACCCCAAGTTCCGGGATCAGCTCTGGGAAGCTTACTACGAACGCTATGGCAAGGAGGATCAGTAATATGTCCGAGAAAAAAATTGAGGCCGTCAATGGACATGCCTTACAAAAGGTATTCCTGTCCGTGGAGGATCACATCGCCGTTATGACCCTCCACAATCCCCCGGTGAATGCGGCAGACGGCGTGGTGCAGGAGGAGATCCTGCTCCTGTGCGACTATATCAACCATGAGGACGACATCTGGGTGTGCATTATGCACTCCGACATCAAAACCTTCTGCGTGGGCGTGGACATCAAGCGATTCTATCAGAGCATCCTGGATAAGGATGTCACCAATACCCAGGAGGTCTATTACGATGGTGCTCAGGCCCTCTATGAACTGCGGGTTCCCCTGATCTGTGCAGTTCACGGCCACTGCCTGGGCGGCGGCGTGTGCTACCCCGCCGGTGCGGATATCTCTATCGCCGTGAAGGGGACCCTCTTCGGCGCACCGGAGGCAAAGCTCAGCGTGGTGGGCGGCAGCGCCCATCTGGCCCGTATTCTGCCCCCCCAGATCCAGCGGGATATGAGCTACTGCGGCACTTTCATCACCGCAGAAGAGCTCCACGACAAGTACGGCGGTGTCACCATGGTGGTAGACACGCTGGAGGAGCTGATGCCCGCGGCCATGGACAAGGCGCGGGAGTTGTGCCGCCGTGGTCCCCTGGTGCTGCGGTACCTGAAAGCCTGCATGAATGAGCAGGAGGATTTCCAGATCCACCGGAAGGATGAGCTGGAGGTGACTTACACCCGCTACATGGCTCGTCATGCGGATTTCAAGGAGGGTGTTTCCGCCTTCCTGGAAAAGCGGGAGCCGCAGTATACCGGCCAGTAAAACACATCCCCCATACAAGACTTTAGGAGGAAGGATCATGAGAAAGAATGCAAAAAAACTGTTTGCGCTGATTCTGGCACTGTGTATGTCGCTGACGTTGCTGACTGCTTGCGGCGGCGATACCGCTGGCAGCGATTCAGGCGTGGGAGAGAGCTCCTCCGGTGGCGAGACGATCACCTGGCGCCTGCAGAGCAGCTACTCCCTGAATTCCTTGCAGGGCGATATGGCCACCAACCTGAAGGAGGCTCTGGAGACCGCTACCAATGGCCGCCTTCAGGTGGAGCTGTATGAGCCGGGCGCTTTGTGCCAGACCTCCGATATACTGACCTATCTCTCGTAAAATGCCTTTGACTGTGCCGTCATCTTCGGCTCCACCTTCTCCGGCCTGATTCCGGAGGCGGATCTGGCCTGCGGCATCCCCTTTGCATGGGAGAGCTCCGCCGAAATCTATGACGTAATGGAGAACTATGGGTTGCTGGATGTGATCCAGGAGGCCTACGGAGAACTGAATCTCAAATACTACTGGAATGCCCATGAGCCCAACTACAACGTCCTGGCAAACTTCCAGGTAGAGAGCCTGGAGGACTTCCACGGCAAAAAGATCCGCGCTCTGGGCGTGTGGGGCGACTTCCTGGCTGCGTTGGGGGCCTCTCCCACCAACATTGCCGGCACAGAGGTCTATCAGGCCCTGCAGCTGGGCACCATTGACGGCGCTCTGTATGGATGGTCCTCTCTGAGTGACTCCAACAACATCCGCGAGGTGGCGCAGTACGCCCTCAGCCCCTCCATGTGCTTCTGCCAAATGGCCACCGTGGTGAATCAGGACAGCCTGAACAAGCTCCCTGAGGACCTGCGGAGCATCGTGGACGAGACCATCCGGCTGGCCAACATCGGCGTCATCGGCCAGGCCCATGTGGTTGGTACGGAGAAAAGTGTTCGAGACGCTATCCAGGGCGGCTACACTGAGCTGTCTCCGCTGCCTGATGACGTCCTGGCCGAGATGCGTGAAATTGCTGTCACCCAGACCTGGGAAGAGCTGGCCGCCAAGAGCGAGCGTATGGCCCGCGGTATTGAGATCATCAAGCAGCAAAACCGTGACTATGGCCGCCAAGTGGATTACTGAGTCCGCGCGTTCCTCACAGAAAAATAGAATTCAAGAGAAGGGAAAGTGAGACATGAACGCACTATTGAAATTATCAGGCGGCATTGACGCCATTAATCGGACCATTGGCAGAATCTTCGCCTGGATTCTTCTGCCCATGATCTGCCTCACCGCCTTTGAGGTATTCTCACGTTATGTCCTCAAGTCTCCAACCGTCTGGGCATGGGAGCTGATTATCCAGATCTGGGGCCTGATGCTGATGGCCTGCGGCGGATACTGCTACTGGAAGGGCGGCCTGGTGCGGGTGGACCTGCTTTATAATAAATTCCCTGTCAAAGTCCGCTGTGGTATCAATATCGCCACCGCCATTCTGGTCCTGATCTGTATGGGGCTGGTATTTATCTACGGCATAAACATCTTCCTACTGTCCTTCCGCCTCAATGAACGGATCTCTTCCGTGTGGGGGTCTCCCATGTGGACCATCCGGTTTTGGGTGCCTCTGGGCGCTGCACTGATGTTCATTCAAGCCATCAGTGAGCTTATCAAGAATGTAGCCGCTATGGCAGGCAAGATTGAACTCACCAACAACTCCGACGAAGTCGCGGAGGCAATTGAAATCGTGAAGTCCGCTGAGCATCTGCCTGACGAAACCGGAAAGGAGGACATACAGTGAGTCCTGATATTATCATTTTGCTGCTGGGGCTGGTAGCCCTGATGGCGCTGGGCATCCCCATCTGCTTTGCCATGATGAGCGTGGCTTCAGTCATCCTGCTGGTGTTCTACGGCTCTGGCCTGCTGAATGTGTTGAACGCAGCATTTGTCTATCAGATGCAGTCGGAGTCCCTGCTGGCCATCCCCATGTTCGCTCTGATGGCGGCGTTCCTCCAGACCTCCGGCATCGGCGGAGACATCTACGAATTCTTCCACAAGTGGCTTGGCGGTATCAATGGCGGTCTGGCTATGGCCACAGTGGCCACCACAGCAGTCATCGCCGCTATGAGCGGTGTGGCGGCCACCGCTACCATCATGATGGGGCTGATTGCACTGCCAGCTATGTTGGACCGTGGTTATGACAAAGCGTTGGCCACTGGCCCCGTGCTGGCAGGTGGCTGCCTGGGCCCCATTATCCCGCCCTCTACCATCATGATCATCATGTCTTCCTATACCGGCGTGTCCGCAGGCTGGCTGTTTGCCGGCGGTGCGTTGCCCGGCGTAGGCTTGGCCCTGCTGTTCATCATCTATATCGGCATCCGCTGTGCCATCAATCCCAAGCTGGGCCCCGGCATCCCCAAGGCCGAGCGTCCCTCCTGGGGCGAGAAGATGCGGGTGTTTAAAAAGGTCATCGCCCCCATTGCCATCATCGTTCTGGTGCTGGGCTGCATCTATGCCGGAATCGCAACACCTACTGAGGCCGCCGGTGTGGGCGCCTTCGCCTCCATGGTGTATGCCCTGATTACCCGGAAACTGAATGTGAAGAATCTGCGGGCCTCTCTCATCCAGACCATGGAGGTCTCCGCCATGCTTATGTGGATTCTCATGGGAGGCGCCGCTTACAACTCCCTGGTGAATATCACCCGCCTGTCTGATGTGGTAGCCGCTGCTTTTGCAAGCTCCAATCTGGACGGCCTGCCCCTGATGCTGCTGATCTTTGCGCTGTTCTTTGTGATGGGGATGTTCCTGGACACTACGCCTATCATCATGATTGCCATTCCCATTCTGCTGCCGGTAATCCAGGCTTCTTCCCTGGACACCAACGCCACCATCCTGATTCTGTGTGTCACTCTTTGCCTGGGCATGATTACTCCGCCTTTTGGCATCAATATGTTCTACTTGCAGGGTGTGGCACCTCCGGGAGTGGACACCAAGGTTATGTACAAGGCGGTCATGCCGTATGTTATTATTTTCCTGGTTGCTTGCTTCTTTATGATGCTCTTCCCGGAACTGATTGTCATCTTCCCGAACGCTGCGATGGGATATTGATCTGGAAGAACATCGGAGCTGCAAAGACCCAGGGCTCGTTCCGTTTGATTCATGCAATGTGGTGTTAACACATCTCCCCCAATATGTAAGCATAAACCGTTAGATGCATTTCTTGTGCTCCTTATTTTCGGCATCTTTCCCCGCCCCATGACCTGCCACAGATTGCTGAAAACCGTCATGGAGTAGGAAGAAATGAATTCCGGGTTTTGGACGATTCCAGGTCCCACAAAAGTCCGGAAAACGTTGCGGTGCAGCGGATAGAGAAAACGATAGCAGTTTATAACCCGGAGGTCGTAGGTTCAAGTCATGCCCCGCAATCACAAAACCGTCTGATTTCATAGAAATCAGACGGTTTTTCTGCCTTTGCATCCAAAGGTTTCCGGAGAAATAACGCGATTTTACAAAATTTGCAGTTGCCCCAAACCATGACCCATACAGGGCAAAAAACGTGCCTTGGCGCAACTCTGCCGTGCCAAGGCTTCCCTGCTGTTTGGAACCATTTTTCCACTTTCAGCTTGGTCGTCGTCTCTGCCTGGGTCCTGCCAAGGACGTTCTTGTAGATGGCCTTGCCTGTCTCGGGATCATGCCCTGCGGTATCCCCCCCTCCATCTTTTCTCTTTCTGATGTTACCTTCGCCGTTGATCTATTTCTTCACCATAGTATTCGTCTCCTTTTCAACGACACAATATACCACAGAAAAAAGAAATAGCCAGGGAAAGGTGACGGTTTTATTAAAGTTAAGAAATAACTGCCAACTGCAGCAAATTCTCCTGGGTCTGGTGGGCTAACGTTTCCTTAATTTTCCTATAAGCCTGTTCCGGTTTCTGCCGGACACCCTAAGTTTCGGTGCCCGGCAGAACCTTGCGTGTAGGGAACCCATGTAGTCATGCATTGTGCTGCATCCTTGTTAGTGACACATCATATCACGACGCTGGTTCAGTAGCCAGGAAACTGGATAGAAATTTTTAGAAAAGTAACAACTCGGCTGCCTGGCTGGAGGCCCTATGTTTGTTTTCAGTACCGCAAGGGGATGCGCTCTGGAACCGTGGGCCAAAACCGCAGAAAACCGTACATATCCCCGGCACGCCCCCACTTTTTGATTTTGTCTCTAAGCATTCCGGGAAAGTGATCCCAGAGCGGATCCCATCCCCATATTTTTGCCCCACTTCACAGCCCTATGAAAACCCTTGAAACAGCCCGCACTGCGGACTGCTGTGATCCGACCGGAGGCCGCTTGCGCTCCCCCGGTCTTTATCCTGTTTTTTCTTTCGTCCTCCGCAGAGCCTCAAAACTACCTTGTTTCCGCTCCCAATGGTTCGGTGGGGCTGGGACTATTCCCTGCTTCCGTGGCGGGCACACAGGCCACACACTGTTCGTAGCCGCTTCAGCCGTCCTGGTGCTGCCCTCTCTGCCAAAGCCTCAGACAAACCACTCACAGGCGGCAACGTGTGACTCTCCCGTTCAGGGCCCCAGTTCTCGGTCTTGTCTCTTTGCATTATTCATCGAGAGCCTTCTATATTCTTTAGTGCGGTGCAAATTTTGATAGATCTGTCCCTCAAAATCCTGCACCAGAATATCAAAAGCCACCGCAGAGCGGAATGAATCGCCCTTTGGCTCTTGGGGATTTTAGGAAGCAAAAGGTCCGAAAAGCACTGCGGCACAGCAGTTTGACGGACGGAATGCAGCCGGGGAACCGAAAGTCCTCATGCCTTCAAACCAGCGGTTTCCGTCCGAATACTGTCAGGATCCAAACAGGCCGGACCGTTGCTTATTAATTATTTTTCGAGATATTGGTTAATTTTGCTGCCCAGAATGGGGATGTACTGGACGATCTTCTCCTTGCTGACCGTGTAGAAAAACCTGCCGGGAATGTAGGCGATATTTTAGTATTAAAAACAAAGTCAAATATCCCTATGGTATCCATGCCCTCAGGCAGGTCCGCCCAGAGGAAGACATCAGAAAAAGAAAAGGTGGCTGCTGGGAGGGTCGCTACACAGCCGGGCACGATCTGGAGACCGGAAAGCCGATCTACAAGAACGTCCTGGGCCGGACCCAGGGAGAGGCAAACCCGAAAGCGGCCATTGAAGAAATCAAGGGCCTGGACGTGACCATGACGGGAAAGTACATAGTAGGTGCTTGGATGGATGAGTGGTTCAAAAACTACGCAAAGATCAAAGTGAGGCCATCCTCCCATCATGCCTACCAAGGGTATATCGACAACCACATCAAGCCGGATATCGGCGAAGTTCCGCTAGAAAAACTCACTTCTCTGGAATTACAGAAGATCTGCAAAAAATTACTCAACAGTGGAAGAATCGACAGAGTCGAGAGCAAGCGGCAGCCCAGGGGTCTGAGCCCCAAGACGGTGCGGAACATCTGCCAGATCATCGCCTCAGCCATGAAGCCGGCCAAGGAGTAGAAAATCATTGCCACCGATCCCACCGAGGGCTACGCCCTACCGAAGCTGGAACATCGGGAGATGAAAACATTGCCCGTCGAGCAGTTGACCTCCTTTCTGCAGGAATCCAAGGAGAGCGGCGTCCTCGAGATGTACTATGCGGAGCTGGCAGCAAGATTGAGAAGAGGCGAATTGCTTGGCCTCAAATGGGAGGACATTGATTTGGACCGGGGCGGCCTTTGGGTGAAACGGCATGGCGCTCGCATCAACGGAGAGGTGGTGGCATCGCTCAAGACGAAAAACGCCGACCAAACGCTGCCGTCGGCGGAGGATACCATCCAGGTTCTGAAACAGCAGAGGAAAAAACGTCAGCAGCCCCTGGGTGTTCCCCTCTCCCACTGACGGTCTATCTCACCGGATAGCGTCCTGCATATACTCCACCGGGTGCTGAGGCGGGCGGGTCTGCCTCGGGTCAGGTTCCACGATTTACGGCACACATTCGCAACGCTGGCCCTCCAGAACGGGGTAGACATCAAGACGATATCCGGGATGCTGGGGCACTTCAGCGCGGGGTTCACCCTGCATACCTATGCCCCCGTCACCACAGCGGCCCAGAAGGAGGCGGCAAAAACCATAGGAAAAGTTCTGGCGAATGCCCTCTGATATCATAAAAAGTCAGGAAATCCGGACACGGAAATGCCGCGTCCGGGCCTCTTTTTGACCCGTCTGGGTCACAGTTTGGGTCAACTGCAAATGAACTGCAAATTTTGCAAAATTACGTCATTTTTCTGAGGACCTTTGGAGGCAAAAAGTGAAGAAAAACCGTCTAATTTCTTGCGAAATCAGACGATTTTGTGGTTGCGAGGGCAGGCCTTGAACCTACGACCTCCGGGTTATGAGCTGCCGTCGGTTCCTCCATCCGCTGCAGCTCAGTGCTTTCTGGGCCTTTGGGGGCTGAAATGGCCTAGAATCCGAGGGTTGTACCTTTTCGCTCCACGAGAATTTTAGGCGGTCTGGGTCATGGGTTGAGTTAGACACACCTGCCGCAAAAACTCCTTTCGGCCATTCCAATTATGAAATCGCGCTCGTATTTGTCCGCATTTCCTAACTCAACGTTATTGCTTGCGAGTGTTCTAGAAGTGGAGAATATTCTTGTGTATAACTTGATGGACTCTATTGATAAGCAGTCCCACATAGAAGGCCACCGAATCACGGCGATCAACAGCACCAACTTTGGATGGGTTTCGCTTGCCATCGAGTCAAACCCTTGAGGAACGAGATTGCATCTACTCCCAACAGTCAAACACCGCACGGGAGAGTAAAATGAGAATGTTATCTTTCCTCGGAATTGCATCAGCCTTAAAATATAGGCATCCCAAAATCATTAGTAGGAAATTCTTTAATTTTATCGGTGTTTTTAACAAACAGTTCCCGCGGATTCTGTAATGTACGCGATGCTAGAATGTCGAACGTTTTGCGTTTTTTCTGTCTGGTGAACTTTCTTGCGACTGTGCTTGCCCTTGATTTCAGAAAAAATAACTGGCGATTTCATAGCTCAGATATATACAAATATTCATCTATAAATGCGAACACAACCCGATTTGTTTCATGAAACGAATCGGGTTGTGTTCGCATTTTAACTAATTTATTTTTGCTAAAATAATAAAAAAATAGAATATTTTTTTTCAATATTGACTTGTGAATTTGGCGGAATATAATTGCATTAGAAATAGAATTATTATGTTTCATGAAACAAGAGAGGGCGACAATGAAACCTGAAATCTGTGCTTTGAATCTTGTTACGCTTGATTTTATCTATTCCGGGATCCACCGTCTGCCGGGACTAGGGGAGGAGGTCTCCACCAACCATCTGACATTGTCGCTGGGCGGTGGCCCAATTGCCTCCCTGATTACAGCTGCACGGCTGGGGGCAACAGTCCGGCTGGCTACCTGCCTTGGACGAGATCGCTTTAGTTGTATTGCCCGGGATTTTTTGAAGCAGGAGGCCATTCCATACCGGAGCTTTGAGACATCCATGAAAGCGGGACAGTCTCCTGTCAATGTGACCAGCGTCATGTCAATCCAGGGGGTAGATCGCTCCTTTGTATCCTATTTTCCCAATACAGCTTTCTACAGGGACACCTCCCCAGAGCTACTACACTATCTTAGCGATTGCGCCTACTGCATCGCCTCCTCCCCAAATGTCCAGCTGTTTCACATGCTAAAGAACGCGGGCTGCAGGGTTGTGTATGATGTGGGTTGGAGTGACGATCTCAGTATCGAAGAACTCCGAGATGTTCTATCCGCCGTCTATCTGTTCTCGCCAAACGAGAAAGAAGCTCTCAAGCTAACGGGTGCAGATAGCGTCCGTTCCGCGCTGCTCAAGCTGGCGGAATATGTAGAGCATCCTATTGTGAAGCTGGGCAAGGAGGGTGCACTATTCCTTTGCCAAGGGGAAGTAGTACACGTTGATCCCGTGGATTTCGACAATATCGTGGATACCACAGGCGCAGGAGACGCCTTTTTGGGTGGTGTCACATACGGCCTACTACAAGGGTGGGAATTGCATCGCTGCGTGGAATTGGGAAACTACGCCGGTGGAAAGGCTACCACTGGAATTGGCTGCCTCACCTCCAAGGCAAGCATTGACGAATTTGAACGGCTATGCAGAAAAAGAAGATAAATATTCGAGAGATTGCCAAGACCTGCCAGGTCTCCCCGGCCACGGTGTCCAGAGCTCTCAGTGGAAAGGCCCCAGTCCGAGAGGAGACCCGACTGAAAATTGAACAGGCGATTCGAGATACCGGTTATCAATCCCGCCAGGAAATGCGGAAGAGACGGGAGGATCGCATTAAAACTGTAGGTGTTTTTATCCCCACACTCAGCCATGTATTCTTCCAATATGTTCTCTGCCAGCTGCGGGATCTTTTGGACGAGCGAGGGGACTACATGGTCATTCTCCCCGAAAAAGGGCCCGAAATTGTCGAACAGATCAAAAAGCTAGACTTGGATGGGGTTATTCTGCTGAATGAGGAAATTAGTAGCACCACGGTGAAGCGGATCCAACAGATGCAGATTAGCACTGTCATTTGTAGTGCACTTTCCTTAAATCGGTTGTGTCCTGCAGTCCATGTAGATGACCTAGCCGCTGCCTATGACGGGACGAATTATCTGATCGGCCTCGGTCATAGGCACATCGGATTTATCTGTGATTCTCCCCGGTCCATCAGCTCCGGCTTCCAGCGGATTGCTGGCAGCCAGAAGGCTATGGAGGACCACGGTCTCCCCCTCCCGGACGACTGTATCTACACTGGAGCAGGCAATTATGCCGGGGGCTATGAGGCGGCGAAAGCACTACTCTCCCGGCAACCGGAACTCACAGCCATTTTTGCCCACTGTGATGCGGCCGCCATCGGCGCCATGGCCGCCCTGATGGATCTGGGCCTTTCCATTCCGGGGGACGTCTCGGTCCTCGGGTTCGACAACACGAATCTGGGAGAGGAATTCCGCCCGCGGCTTACTTGCGTATCACAGCCAATCCACGATCTGATTGTTCAGTCCTTGGAGCTTTTGTATGCAGGCATGAAGCAGGCCGCCTGGGAGATCCCGCCTTCCATCACGTTGCCTCATAGCATCAAGGTGCGTGATAGCTGTCGGGCTTTGGACTCATGATCGAAAGCCCATCTGACAAGTATACTGCATAAGGAGGTTTTCCATGAAAAAACTTACGATTATTGGCGGTGGCAGCGTACGGGCACCATTTTTTGCTAACAGTCTGGCCAAGCGGGCCCATACGCTCCACATCTCCACTCTGTGCCTCTATGACATAGACTCCGAAAAGCTCCGTGTCATCGGCAGTATCGCAAAGCACGCAGTTGCGAAGATTGCCCCAGATCTTCAGGTGATCCTGGAGACCGATCTTACCAAAGCCATCACCGGGACGGATTACTTCGTGACTACGATCCGGGTGGGTGGGGACCACTCCCGTGTAGTGGACGAACAGATCGCCATCAAAAACGGCGTGCTGGGCCAGGAGACCACGGGCGCCGGCGGGTTTTTTATGGCCGCCCGGTCCATCCCTGTTCTGGCGGACTATTGTCGCAGGATCAAAGAACTGGCACCGAATGCGTGGATCTTCAATTTCACCAACCCCTCTGGATTAGTGACCCAGGCCATGCACTCCCTCGGCTATGATCATGTGATCGGCATCTGCGATACCCCCAGTTCCACGAAGCTCCGCATTGCCGAGGCGATGGGCTATGAGAATGACCGCTTCACTATGGAGTTCTTCGGTCTCAATCATCTCTCTTGGGCCCGCAAGGCGCTGTACGAGGGGAAAGATGTTATGCCGGCCATTCTCTCCGACACCCAGCTGCCTCAAAAGGTCGGTGAACTGGCTATGTTCGACGCGGACCTCCTCCGCCTCCTGGGGCACATCCCCAACGAATACCTCTATTATTATTACTACCGGGACAAGGCCTCCGGCAATATTCACCAGGCCGGTACTACCCGTGGCATCAGTGTTGAGGAGAATAACATCCAGATGCTGAAGGAATTGAGTGCCCTGGACCTGGAGAGCTGTGCGGAGGAGGCCGAGCGGATCTATCTGCGCCACATGTATGCCAGAGAGTCCACCTATATGCAGATTGAGACCACCAAGAAGGTCATGCACACCCCGGAGGTCCTGGAGATGCCCCAGGGCGAGGGATACGCAGGCATCGCAATGGATTATATCGCAGCCGTTGAAAGCGGTCAGAGCCGTCAAGTCGTCCTCTCTGTCCCCAACAGCGGCAGCATCGACGGGCTTGCCGATGATGATGTCGTGGAGATCACCTGCACCGTAGACCAGAGTGGAGCACATCCAATCCATATCGGGAAAGTCACGCCGCCCATCTTTTCCCTTATCACCGCAGTCAAGGCGTATGAGCGACTTAGCGTCCAGGCAATCCTAGAGGGCTCTGCCGACGCTGCCGTTAAGGCGCTGATGGCACACCCCCTCATTGGTTCTTACAATGTGGCAAAGAGCCTGATCTCTGACTTCCGTCAGGTCGAAGGGCAATATGCTGCGCATTGGAGATAAATATTTTTGGGAGGTATTGAAATGAAAAGATTTTTGAGTATCGCGCTTCTTCTCATGATGCTGCTGTCACTTGCCGCATGCGGTGGGGACACGTCTGCGGGAGACTCTTCTGAAGGCTCCGCGCCCGCCGGCGAGGAGGGCGCTTCCTCCGCCAGCGGCGACCTAGTGATCTACACCGGCTGCGGCCCTGAGATCACAGATCCCATCCTGGAGCTGTTCCAGGAGACGTATCCTGACATCAACGTAGAGATCATCAAAGCCGGCTCTGGTGAGCTGATGGCCCGCATCCAGGCAGAGGTGGAGAACCCTGGCGGCGATATCCTGTTGGGCGGCGAGCCCTATCTGTTCGAGGCCAATGCCGACGTGTTCGAGCCTTATGTCTCCGAGACCGACCAGGATATGATTTTGTCCCATCCAGAAGGCTTGTGGCACCCTTGGAGCGTCATGCTCACCCCCATCGCCGTCAATACGGACCGCCTGCCTGACGAGGCGGACTGGCCCAAGAATCTGGGTGATCTGGCCGACCCCAAATATGCCGCCGACAAGATTGCCTTCTGCGACCCCGGCAAGAGCGGCACCGGCGCAACCATTGCCAACAACATCGCTTCTCTCTATGGCTGGGAGTACATCACGGAGATGCTGGACAACTGCGAGGTTCTCTCCGGCTCTGACCCCATGTTCGACGCGGTGAAGGACGGCACCTATCCCATTGGCTTCGTCAACGAGGACCTGGGCCTGAAGTGGCTGGAAGCCGGCCTGCCCATCGAGCTGATCTATCCCGAGGACGGCGTCATCAACACCGTTGACTGCCTGTCCATCATTAAAGGCGCCAAGAACATGGATAACGCCAAGTTGTTCATCGACTTCTTTGGTTCTCCTGAGAACCATGCGGTACTGGTAGACCCCATTCTGCGCCGTTCTACCCGTACCGACGCGCCCCTGGCAGAGGGTCTAACGCCCACCACTGAGTATAACCTGGTCGATGCGGACAAGATCTCCCGCGACGACATCACCGCGCAGTACAACACTGCCTACGAGCAGTCCCGCGCGAACTGAACCATGTGTGGGCTGGTCATCACGCTGGCCAGCCCACGCTTTTTATCCATGCCACTGATTTCTTTCATCATTCTGTATGCTCCGGAGGTGCATCATGAGGGGCAGCACACCGCTACATATTAGACGGTCTCTTCGGGATCCCTGGATCTTATTCGCCATCATCTGTCTGGTGATCTCCCTGGGACTGATCGTCATCCCACAGCTCTCCATCTTCCTCTCCTCCCTCAAAGGGGAGGACGGCTCCTTCTCCCTGTCAAATTACTCCACGTTCTTTACTAGCTACCGCTATCAGATTGCTTTTGTTAACAGCATCAAGGTCACAATTCTGACCACACTGTTCGCCACGCTGATTGCTGTACCCCTGGCCTGGCTGCTAGCACGGTTCCAATTCAAGGGCCGGAATGCGGTGGTGACTCTGATTACTATGGCCACCGCTTCTCCCCCGTTCCTGGGGGCCTATGCCTGGATCATTCTGCTGGGCCGCTACGGTGTGGTGAACAAGATTATCAAGGCGCTAACCGGCGTCCAGCCCACCTGGGGCTTCTATGGCGGAAACGCTGTCATCTGGGTCATCACCTGGATGGTCTTTCCCCTGATCTTCCTGATGACATTCGACTCTTTCAGCGATGAAGATGTTTTCCATAAAGAAGCTGCCATGAGCCTCGGCGCGAACCCGATCAAGAGCTTTTTCCACATTGAGCTTCCGCTGGCTCTGCCGGGCATCCTCACCGGGATGCTGATGGCCGCGCTGGCAGCATTCGCGGATTTCGGCACACCGGCGGTGATCGGTGGCGAATTTCCGCTTCTTCCCACCGCTGTTTACAATGAGTTCGTCAGCGAAGTGGGCGGCAATATGGGTATGGCCTCCACTGTGGGCATCGTGATGATTTTCCTGTCCACCATCATGCTGTATGCCCAGCGTACCATCCTGGCCAAAAAGACATACGCGGCCGTCTCTGTGAAGCGGTACACCCTAGCCAAGCCCAAAAAGGGCACCTCTGCCATCATCGGTGTCTATGTGGCAGTGGTTCTGATCATGTCCTTCCTGCCCCACGTTACGCTCTGCGTGGTCTCCTTTATGGAGTGGAAATACGGCGTTCTAATGGGAAACTTCACACTGTCCAATTACCAGAAGCTATTTGAGCAGCAGCTGACACCCATCTGGATGACCTTTGCCCTGGGCCTTGCCGCCACCTTCCTTACGCTGGTGTTTGGTATTGGCATCGCCTACATAATCGTCCGCAAGCGCTACAAGGTCATCTCTGGCTTTATCAACTCCATTATCATGGTGCCCTATGTGATTCCTGGCACAGTGCTGGCTGTCGGCTTCATCATGATCTTTAACAAAGAGCCTCTGCTGCTCACTGGTACCTGGGTCATCCTGGTCCTGAGTTATTTTATTCGAAAGCTACCATACCTCGTGAAAAGCGCAGAGGCATCCCTGTACTCGGTCCACCGTGCTTTGGAGGAGGCAGCCATGTCCTCCGGCGCCACGCCACTCCGTTCTTTTAAGGACATTACATTCCCGCTGATGATCAGCGGTGTCATCTCTGGGGCGACGCTGTCCTTCCTACAGATCATGACGGAACTCTCTTCCACAATTATCCTCTACCGGCCTCCTTATGTTACCATGCCGGTGGTCATCTTCGAAAACACCATGTCCTCCGGCGCGGACTTTGGAATCGCGGCTTCTATGGGAGTGCTGCTGATGCTGTTTGTGTATATCCCGCTTCTGCTGGTCAACAAAGTGACCCGCGTAAAAGCGGAGGTCTAAGAGGGAGCAAAAGAGATGAATCAGACTGCTATCACATCCGTCCCCATGCATATTCAAAATATCTGCAAGTCTTTTGGGGACCATGAAGTTTTGAAACAAGTCAATATTGAAATCCAAAAAGGCGAGTTTTTCACGCTGCTGGGTTCTTCTGGCTGCGGAAAGACCACTCTGCTGCGCTGTATCGCCGGGTTCGAGAAGCCCACCTCCGGCACCATCCGCTTTGGAGACTGGGACGTGGGGCTGCTGAATCCATGGGAAAAGGACGTAGGCTTCGTCTTTCAGAACTATGCTCTATGGCCTCACAAAACTGTATTCGAGAACATCGCATACGGTTTGAAGCTGCGAAAAAAATCCAAGGCTGAGATCGATGAGATGGTCCGCTGGGCCGTGGACCTGATCGACCTTCCCGATGTAGAGAGCCGCTATCCCAATCAGCTCTCCGGAGGCCAGCAGCAGCGGATTGCTATTGCAAGAGCGCTGGTGATTGAGCCCCAGGTCCTTCTGCTAGATGAGCCTCTGAGCAATCTGGATGCCAAGCTGCGCATCAAGATGCGCCAGGACATCAAGAACCTTCAGAAAAAGCTGGGGATCACCACGGTCTATGTGACCCATGATCAAGAGGAAGCGCTGGAGATCTCCGATCACATCGCCGTATTCAGCGAGGGCGTCGTGCAGCAGATTGGATCTCCCGAGGAGATCTATGAGGACCCTCAGAACCGCTTTGTGGCAAATTTCGTGGGCAAGAGCAACTTCGTGGATGGCACTGCCTCTGCTGACGGCTTCCGCACATTGGGCGGCACGGATATTCCCTATAATGTCCCCGCATCTGTCCGCGGCGCGTGCGTTCTCAGCTTCCGACCGGAGTCTGCAGTTCTTTCCGAGGGACCTAACGCCATCCAGGGTGAGATTGTGGACAGCTTCTACCGCGGCACCGGCTACCAGTACATCGTCCAACTGGATGCGGGGTGCCGGGTCGCTGTGGAGCACGCTGGCAAGCTGCACACCGGCGACACAGTCTCTCTCGTGCTAAATCAGGCCATCTTTTTTGACGCCAAGACAGGTGTGAGACTATGACCATCCAAAATCCCTACACGTATACCGGTCAGTGGTACCGAGGAAGCCTGCACATCCACTCCACGTTCAGCGTCTGCGGCTGGCACACCATCGACGAGCTGGCACTGGCTTATCGGGATTATGCGTTTCTGGCCGTCAGTGACCATGACCGGATCACCACAGAGACGGAGGTCTTGCGGAACCACGTGCTCTTCCGGGCCGTGGAAGTTAGCGGAGACCACCATATGCTGTTGGCCGGCCTTGGGACGCTGGCGCAGGAGCCGATCGATCACGTATTCTCCGTCCAGCACTACGGGGCTTTGGCCTCTGCTGCCACAGCTGCAGGCGATTTGGCCATCGCGTCGCATCCCATGCGCCAGTTCGGACAACATTGGACGGTGGATGAGTTGCTTCGCACGGAGGGCATTCTTGGGATGGAAGTCTTCAGCGGGGACGGGATCCATGTGGACCAGGACCGAGGGTTTGAGATGTGGGATCAGGTTCTCTCATCCGGCCGGCGCCTCTGGGGCTTTGGCAATGACGACTTTCATCACTGGGGCCAGGAGCGCCGGGTCTGGAATGTGGTCCGGGCTCCACAGAAGACGCCGGAGGCCATCCTGGACGCATTCCGGCGGGGGGATTTCTACGTCTCCACCGGTTTCGGATTCTCCGAGATCGTCTCAGACGCTCGCTCCATCACATTCCGCCTGCGGGACGATTCTGAGCTGTTCCAGCGGGCCTATCGCTATTTGACCCTGTACGGAAAAGACGGACAAGTTCTTGCGGAAAAGACGGGGCATTTCCAGGAGTTTACCTATCCCATACGGGGCGACGAGGGGTATGTTCGCGCGGAAGCCTATATGAACGGCGGCTATGGGGCCTTTTCACAGCCCATCTGGATCACCCCCTAATCTGCGCCGCTCCAGCGGCCGCGGGGGCATCTCGTGTCAACATTGGCGGAGCCTGTCCGTCGAATTTGAGGAGGATCTATGCGTCTGATCTGTGCCAAAAATTATCAAGATATGAGTCGGAAGGCGGCCAATCTCATCTCGGCCCAGGTGATCCTGTGCCCGGAGAGTGTGCTGGGCCTGGCTACCGGCTCCACGCCCATCGGTATCTACCGCCAACTGATCTCCTGGTACGAAAAAGGGGATGTAGACTTCTCTAAGGCCGTATCCATCAACCTGGATGAGTACTGCGGTCTCTCCCCCAGGGACCCGCAAAGCTACAGCTGCTTTATGCACCAAAACTTTTTCGACCACATCAACATTGATCCGCGCCGTGTCTATCTGCCAGATGGGATGCAGACGAACAGTACCCTAGAGTGCGCCCGGTATGACCGCGTCATCGCGGACAACGGTGGCATCGACCTGCAGCTTCTGGGCATCGGCCGCAACGCCCACATTGGGTTTAACGAGCCGGATGATCACTTCTCCAAAGGCACTCATCAGGTCGCCCTGACTGAGAGCACCATCCAGGCGAACACCCGGTTCTTCCAAAGCGCCGACGAGGTGCCCAAGCTGGCATACTCTGTGGGGATGCAGGCCATCATGCAAGCCCGAAAAATTCTCCTGGTCGCCTGTGGAGAGGATAAAGCCGAAGCGTTGCAGAGGAGCTTTTTCGGGCCAGTGACGCCTCAGATTCCGGCATCCATTCTCCAGCTTCACCAGGATGTGACCGTTATTGCGGACACTGCGGCGTTATCCCTGTGCCCTGTGACGAAGTGAGAGGCTGTATGAGTCCATTGAGGGGAGAAATCTTAAATATGTTATTTGTATAGTATCGGAGCGAAGAGTTCTTGCCATTCAACAGGGCAATTATTGCATCCGGCTGTATGCCGGCAACAGCTTTGGGTGAAAGCCCGGCCCCACTCTGAAGCAGCCTGTGGGCCGAAGGAATGAGAGAAGAAAGCAGCCCTCGTTTGGCCCTGTTAACCGTTGTGTGGGGCAGATGGGATGGCATCCGCATGCACTCCAGCGCAAACCTAAGGTCCTTTTCGGCACCGCGTGGCCGAGATCGGTACAGCTGTTGGAACACGTTTTCCCCAGAATTGAGGGTGAACCCACCAGTTGAAAGTATTTCAGGAAAAAAGAACCGGCGCAATAAAAGCGCCGGTTCGCTTGCAAATGCCCGCAGTGCGGGCATCTGCGGGGGGGGGGTGAAAGGGCGTTGTTCTGCACATGAAATCGTGTCAACGACATTTTTCTCTAGAATTCTATTGTCCCTTTAGAGCCGCATGAAGCCGCTGGGTCGTTCCTGGGCAATTGGGCACGAATATCCCCCTGAAGAATTACACCGCTGAAAACAAAGCTAAGGATTCCAACCGGGCAACCCAGTTGTTACTTTTCTGATAATAGATGCCGCGCCCCCCGGCTATTGAACCAGCTTCGATGGTATATCACTGATAGGAGGCGGCACGATGTCCGACTATATGAAGTCCCTGCACGTGAGGTTCCGCTGGGAGCCAGAGCTTCAAAAAGTTCGGAAGGAGCTGAAACGGACCTACAGAGAAACCAAAGCGGGGTTAGACCAACAAGACCAGGAGACTTTGCCCCCACTAGTAAACCTGGAGAACGAGCTGCGGGAGGATGCTTTCCTGACATCCTTTATTCCAGGTTTCGGCTGGGCATAGGGACCGCCGGGCATGATCCGGAGACCGGCAAGACCATCTACAAGAACGTCCTGAGTCGGCCTCCGGCAGAGGCCAAAGCCAAACTGAAAGCAGCCACCGAGGAAACCAAGAGTCTGGCTGTCATCAAGGTGGAAAGGTACACAGCAGATGCCTGGATGAATAGTTCGAAAACTATGCAAAAATCAAAGTAAGGCCATCCTCTCACCAGACCTACCAGAGATACATTGATAACCACATTAAGTCAAACATTTGGAAGATTCCGCTGGAAAAGCTCATTTTCTGGAATTACAAAAGCTTTACAAGAAACTGTTGGAAAAAGGCCGGATAGATTGGATCGAGAGTAAAAAGCAGACCAAGTGCCTGAGTCCCAAAATGGTGCGAAATATCCACCAGATCATTGCCTCGGCTATGAAACTGGCAAAGGAGCAGAGATTTATCGCAACAGACTCGGCAGAAGGATGTGTCCTGCCGAAGCTGAAACGCAAGGAGATGAAAACGCTGCCCATTGAACAGCTGGCATCCTTTCTTAGAGATGCCAGAAACAGTAGGATATTCGAGATGTACTATGTGGAGCTGGCAGCAAGATTGAGAAGAGGCGAATTGCTTGGCCCGAAATGGGAAGGCATCGATTTCGAACACGGAAACCTTTGGATGAAACAGTAGATCGCCCGGATCAGCAGAAAAATCGTAGATGCCTCCCTGAAAACCAAGAACGCCTACCGGACGCTTCCGGTGTCAGAGGACATCATCCGGGTTCTGAAACAACAGAAAAAAGAAATTGGCAGCAGTCCCTGGGTGTTTCCCTTACCTACTGACAGTCTAATCTTACCGGATAGCGTCCTGCATATACTCCACCGGGTGCTGAAGCGGGCGGGGTTGCCCAGAGTTCGATTCCACGACCTCCGGCACACGTTCGCTATGCTGGCACTTCAGAATGGGGTGGGCATTAAGACGGTGTCCGGGATGCTGGGACATTTCAGCGCAGGCTTCACGCTGGACACCTACGCCCACGTCACGACAGCGGCGCAAAAGGAGGCGGCCAGGACTATGGAAAAAGTCCTGACGGCGGCAATCTGAAAGCGAAAAAATAATCCCAAACAGCAGGAAAGCCTTGGCGCAGAAGGGCTGCGCCAAGGCACGTTTTTTGCCCTGTCTGGGTCACGGTTTGGGTCAACTGCAAATTTTGCAAAATCGCGTAATTTCTCCGGAAACTTTTGGAGACAAAAAGTGAAGAAAAACCGTCTGATTTCTTGCGAAATCAGACGGTTTTGTGGTTGCGGGGGCTGGACTTGAACCAACGACCTCCGGGTTATGAGCTGCCGTCGGTTTCTCCATCCGTTGCGGTGCAGTGCTTTCCGGGCCTTTTGAGACCTGAAATCGCCCAAATCCCGGAGGTCTTTTTCTCTCCGCTCCGGCCCCGTTTTTCCTATTCTGGGTCAAGATCTGGGTCACACCGCAATGCTAGTTGTCTGAACGTTGTGAAAAATCGCTCTCAGCATCCTCGCGGGACAACTGCACCGACTCAATCCCCTGGGTGACAGAGCACGTCAGTTTCCTCAGCAAGGACACACTCTTCGTAAAGTTGAAAATAAGAGGGCTTATAACCGTACTTCGGCCCTCAAAAAGTTTTTTCGATCCTGCCATGCCGTAAATAGATGTTCCCACATCATTGAACAAGGGCTGTCATAACTAATAACAAGAAAAATAACAGACTCTCCGACGCTAAACGCTAAACATATGCGGAGATTATGGATGTTCATATCAATCAGTTCATGGATAGGCCGACGGAAAGCACTTATTTCCCGAACTCAAACGTCTCCCGCTGGTTTACGGCATCCAACGCCAGTTGCGCTCGGGTCAGTTCATCTGCCGTTTTTGCGTAGTCTGCCTCCACTTCCGCAAGATCATAGTTTGTGTGGGTGTAATCGATGATATTTGACTGTCTGCCGTATTGCTCCTCAATGCGCTCCTTTGGCAATCTTGCCCTCATTTCCCGGAGTTTTTCCTTCCTCTTCGTAAGCTGCGGAATGTAGATGAGCATCTCATCGATTGTCATATCAAAGCCATCCACCTGATGTGTCACATTGAACAGATTGATCGCATGTTTTAGGCTGCGGATAGTCTGCTCCATTTCTGCAAGCCGCTGCTGCGTCTCATCGTAGTGATAGGCCGGACGAACTGACTCGATGTCTTCGCCCGTGGCAGCTCGAAACTCACGGCTGCGCTTCTCCCTGTCCAGCAGAGCGGCGTATTCGTCATTCAGTTTTTTCAGAAGCTTATTTGCTTCCGCAGAAGTATATTTCATAGATGTACGTCCTTTCTGCGCCGCCTGTAAATCAAGCGGTAGTAAAAAAATCTTGTTACAACATCAGACCGGCTTCAAATTCTTGAATATCTGACCAATCGGTATCAAGAGCCTTCTCGATTTTTAAACGATATTCATCATCTCCCAAATCCGGTGAAATCAGATGCCGCTTCCAACTATTGATACGTTTCCAGCGCCAATTCGACTTTTTATCAGGGAGGCCCAAGGCTTTGCTGATCTCAACACAGGCATTTCGCTGCTCGTCCGTCATATTGTCGCTGCATAGGGTGAGCGAGATTTGAAAACAGTCTTTGCGCTTATCAATTTCATAGAAAGCGATATCGTTCGATTTCCACCCACTAATAGGCTCTGTCAATGGGGGGAACAATTTGCGGATCTTCTGTGTTGTGAACCGGGTGTATGTATGATTAGAAAACTGAGGATCATAAATCAACTCGTGGTTGAGACATTTCTCTTCGCACCAATTTTCAATAATACCGCAAGATACGATCCGCAGTGTTTTGCAGTTTTCAAAGATAAGATCTAAAATGTCCCTGTGCTTAGCGTAAATCTCCTTGCACAGACTTTCCGTATCCTTATCACCTGTGATATGCTTCATGACGGCCTCCGTGTAATGATCCAACAACATCCCCACTTCCGGAGATAATGTCACGCCGTTTCTGGCGCTCCTGATCGCATCTAAAATATCTGTATAACTCACAGGCTGCCAGTCCTGCTGGTCAGTTTCCTTTTCAGGGATAGCTCCGTCTGGCGTCAAAAAAGCGAATGAAATATTGTAGCCTGGGTATTCCTCTGTCAGAATCTCGTGATAACGCTGAAGCTGATTTCCGTGCTCGCGAGAAAAGACCTTGTTTTCGATACAAAGAAGGTATTTCCCTCTTTCACAGATGACAAGCAGGTCAATATCCCGCCATTCCCGAAAAACGATACAATCAGACACATCTTGCGGAACAGAGCCGCCTTGCCCTAAGTTTGCGGCAAAGGCGCGGAGAAACCTGTCTTGTAATCCGTGATTCCCTTTAGGATCAAGTAGCCATGCAAGGAAGTTGCTGTGGCGAATCTCAGCTTTGGTAATTTTCAGGATCTCAAACAGATTTAAGGCATTGTACTTTTTTGACAATTCAAGGAAGGCCTCATCAGACTCCAGTTGACGGATCTTTTCCTTTAGCTCATCTGTAGGTGCACTCACAATAGCCCCGCCTTTTGCTGTCGAAAATTATTTTGAACAATCATACCATATTGTAAAGATGTTTGCAACGGAGGGGTGGCGAACCCGGATAAACTCCATGATATGTCAATTTTCTTTTAAAAATTGGAGGTTACTGTGCATCTCGTGTTATACAAGGGTGAGATTTTGACGTTTCAGCTTGATCATACCATAAATATCACGGAAAGATTATTGAAGACTGCGACTACCAGGGAACGATGAGTCTCACATAGTTCCATAGCAGGAGAGATACTCTTTCCACCCTTGGATGGGGCAAGCATCGCGTCCGGCTATACGCCGACCGCAGTTCCGGGCGGAAGCCCGGACCCACTTTAGACGGCGCGAGGGCGGGGCTTATAGCGGATAAGAATGACAAGTAGAATAGATATTGTTAGAGGTTTAGAGGTGTCGTGCCAAAGTATGCATTCAAATCAACGCGCAGGCCATCTGTCAGTTTGTTCCAGCATTCCATTAGATATTTTTTGTTATTCAATACTTTTGCCTTTACTCGTTTCATCACCTTCTTTGGAATGTCGCCTTCAATCATTTCTCCGTCATAAAGTGAGACTGTGGCAGAAGATTCATGTCTATAATCCACGTGAATATGGGGAAGATGGTGGCGACCGGCCTCTTTTGATTGCATATAATAACGCAGCCCGTCCTCAACCCAGATATCACCAGCTTGGTTGGATAACATGAAAAAGATATGCAAATCCTCTCGGATGTCATAATATTTAGATAACGTCGATATACATACCGTTGGAGTTATAATTTCTACAAACTCCCCATCCTCCAAAAGATATATCCTCGGATAGGATTCCGCAAATTTTGATTTATCAAATCCTATCCGCTCTGCAATTGCATTTGAGATATTCGCTATCGATGAGCTTGCGACTAAATCCAGATCAAAATTAAATGCCTTATGGGCTTGATAGTGTGCTAACTGTTCTTCCCAAAAACGATTATCATCTATACTTTCCAGCCCTCGCATATATACATAATCACAAAGTGCAATCCCAGGATTATCGCTTATATAGTATTTTTCACCGTCATTAATTAGCATTTTGAAATGAATTTTCATCCGTTTCCCCCATTATCTAATTTTTAATAAAGTATATACAACTGAAATCAAATCTTCAAGCAGAACTATGAGAAGTGAACATCGTCCCATAGAGATAGCCTCCTGTATGTCTGACTTTATTAAACTTACCACGGCCCACAGCAGCAGATGCCAGTTCCGCCCCTGTTTGCCCCTGTGAGCCGCTGTGTCGGGCGAAGGGGGCGGAGAGCATCCGTGGCCAGCGAAACCCTATCTCCGGCCCTTGTCGGGGCTGTGTGGCGAAAGAACGAGACACCTCCTCAAATGGCAAGATAACACGAGACTTTCCCCACAACGATGGGGCACGCTTCCGTGGGCGGATTTCCATGTTTCTGGAAGTGAACCGGGGGACGAAAGAAAAAGCAGGATAAAGACCGGGGTCGCCGGTGGCGCCTCCGGCCAGTCACATCTGCCCGCAGTGCGGGCAGTTACGGGAAGTTTCCGGTGTATCAAAAGTGGGGTCAAAAACATGGGGATGGGATCAGCTTTGGGGTCACCTTCCCGGAGAGTCTAGAAATACAGAGAAAAAGTAGGGGTCATGCCGGGGATATGCACAGCTTTCTGCTGCTTTGGGATTACGGTTCCAGTGTGAGTTCCCTTTAAGAATTGCGGTGCTGAAAACAAAACAAGCATCCAATCCGGCAACCAAATTGTTACTTTTCTGATAACAGACACCAGTCCCCCTGGCTATTGGGTCCACATCGTGATATGGTGTGTCGCTGATAGGAGGCGGCACAATGCGCGACTACATGAAGGCCCTGCACGCAAGGTTCTGCCGGGAGCCGGAGCTTCAAAAAGTCCAGGAGGAATTGGAACAGGCATACAGAGAAATCAAAGCAAGGTTAGGCCAACAAGACCAGGAGACCTTGCTCCAGCTGGCGGATCTGGAGAATGAACTGCGGGATGAGACTTCGCTGACCTCCTTCATCGCCGGATTTCAGCTGGGTATGGGAATCGCCAGAGAACTGGAGCCCTACTCCTTCGAGGACGAGGAAGAGAGGCAAGCTACAGAAAGAGCAAAAATGAGGTATTCCCAGGTCAAAAATTGATACGCTATTCAAAGAAAGAGCTGCCTCAGGCAGCTCTTTCTTAACAAACTGATATCTATCAGCGTTCCCCCTGGCTATTTTTATTTTCTGTGGTATGTTGTGTCGTTGAAAAGGAGGCGGATGCCATGGCAAAAAAACGCGCCAACGGCGAAGGCAACATCAGAAAAAGAAAGGATGGTCGGTGGGAAGGGCGATACACCGCCGGGCACGATCCGGAGACGGGCAAGGCCATCTACAAGAACGTCTTGGGCCGAACTCAGGCAGAGGCAAAGGCCAAGCTGAAGGCGGCCATCGAGGAAACCAAGGTCCTGGACGTCACCAAAGTGGGAAAGTACACAGTGGGGACTTGGATGGACGAGTGGTTCGAAAACTACGCAAAGGTGAAAGTGAGGCCATCGTCCCACCAGACCTACCGGGGGTACATTGACAACCACATCAAGCCAAATATCGGAAAAATCCAACTGGAAAAGCTCACCTCTTTGGAGTTACAAAAGCTCTACAAGAAGCTGCTGACCAGCGGGAGAATCGACAGAATCGAGAGTAAGCACCAGGCAAAGGGGTTAAGCCCCAAGACGGTGCGGAACATCCATCAGATCATCACCTCGGCCATGAAGCTGGCGAAGGAGCAGAAAATCATTGCCAGTGATCCAACGGAGGGGTGTGCCCTGCCCAAACTGGAGCACAGAGAGATGAAAACTCTTCCTATCGAACAGTTGACCTCCTTCCTTAGAGAGGCCAGAGACAGCGGGGTATTCGAGATGTACTACGTGGAGCTGGCCACCGGCCTCCGGCGGGGAGAGCTGCTCGGCCTCAAATGGGAGGACATCGATTTCGAACATGGCAACTTCCGGGTGAAGCGGCAGGTAGCGAGGATCGACGGCGAAATTGTAGAAGCCCCACTGAAAACCAAAAATGCCTACCGCACCCTGCCGCTGGCGGAGGACACCATCCAAGTCCTGAAACAGCAGAAGAAAAAAGCAGGCAGCAGCCCCTGGGTGTTCCCTTCACCCACCGGCGGACCAATCTCGCCGGACAGCGTGCTTCACATGCTCCACCGGGTGCTGAAGCGGGCGGGGCTACCCAGGGTTAGGTTTCACGATCTCCGTCACACCTTTGCCACCCTGGCCCTTCAGAACGGAGTGGACATCAAGACGGTATCCGGGATGCTGGGACATTTCAGCGCAGGCTTCACGCTGGACACCTACGCCCACGTCACAACAGCGGCGCAAAAGGAGGCGGCCAGGGCTATGGAAAAAGTCCTGACGGCAGCAATCTGAAAACAAAAAATAATCCCAAACAGCAGGAAAGCCTTGGCGCGGAAGAGCTGCGCCAAGGCGCATTTTTGATAAAGTGCTCCCCAAGTCAAGGACAAAATCATTTGACCCATTGCGGCAGCATTCCGGCGGGGTGCTCACCTGTGGAGATGTACTCGTAAAATTCGTTTGGGGACAGCTTCGCCAAGTCCCACTGGCAGCGGTCCTGGTTGTAATAATCCATCCAGCGGTCAATGGATGCCTTCGCATCCGCAAAGGATGTCCAACCGGGGATCTCACCGGCCAGCTCGTCTTTCATGTGCCCGAAAAAGCTCTCCTGGGGTGCGTTGTCCCAGCAGTTGCCCCTGCGGGACATGGAGCGCCGCAGCTCCCGGCTCTCCACCAGTTGAATGAATTTCAAGCTGGTGTAGTGGGTGCCCTGGTCACTGTGGATCACAGTCTCTTTGTTCAGCGAGGTGCCGTAGTTCTGCACCAGCCGCTCCACCATCTCCAGAACGAAATCCACTTCCAGAGATTCGCTCACGGCATAGGATAAGACCTGTTTCGTGCAGGCGTCCAGGATCGTGGACAGATAGCAGAACTTCCCATTCAAAGGGATATAGGTAATATCCGTCAGGAGGATGGCCCTGGGACCGCGTGATTCAAATTCCCGGTTCACCAGATTCTCCGCGGTGCTGCCCATCCGGATAGACCTCTGTAATCTGCGGTAGGGATTCGGCTTCCGAATGGGGCAGGTGAGACGGTACTTCCGCATGAGCCGGCGGATTTTCTTCACATTCATCCGCACGCCCATGTGCAGCAGCCGCATGTGGATGCCCCGGGCGCCCTTTGCGTAGCTGCGGAACCGGTACGCCTCTAAAATCCACTCAAAATCTGCCCGGTCCCTCTGCTCCCTCGTTTCCCTGGCTCGTTCGGAACGCACCCAGTTGTAATAGCCGGAGCGGGACACACCGGCCAATTCGCACAGCTCTTTCACGGTGAGGATGTTCTTCCGGTCCGCCAACGCCTCCTGGATGGCCGCGAACCGTTCTCCGGCACTGTCCATGACTACTGTTCCGGCTTGTCGTGCAGCCGCATGACTTTTTTTAAAAACGCCATCTGCTGCTGGAGGCACAGGATCTCCCGCCGCATCCGTCTGGCAGCTTCGACAGACGGGGAGTCCGCCGATGTTGTCTCCTTCTGCAGGCGCACGCCGCCCCGGGTGCCCTCACGAAGCCCTTCCAGAGACTTGGCTTCCCGCCGAATGCGCTTGGTGGTGTTGTGGACCCGCTCGAAGCCCAGGACTTCCGTGTTATAGCCCAGCTTGCGGAAGGCGGCCGGTCCGGTGTACCCTTGCAGGCTCAAGGCCCAGAACGCCTCCTTGAAGGCGAGGGTGTAGGAGATCGTGTCCGCTGTCACGCACCGTGTGTACGGGTTTGCCCGTAGATGCCGGATCTCCTCCGGCGTGAATTGTTTTTTTGTGCTCATGCAGCACCTCCATCTGGTGATCTTATTTTATCACAGATGAGGTGCCTCTGACCCTATGGGTCAAATGCGTGTCCACTAAACGGGGCCGTGGGTCAAATCCATCGTGTCCATTTTCTTGGGTACAGTTTATGACCTGTCTGGGTCACGGTTTGGGTCAACTGCAAATTTTGCAAAATCGCATAATTTCTCTGAGAATCTTTTGGGGCAAAAAGTGAAGAAAAACCGTCTGATTTCGCAAGAAATCAGACGGTTTTGTGGTTGCGGGGGCTGGACTTGAACCAACGACCTCCGGGTTATGAGCTGCTGTCGGTTTCTCCATCCGCTGCGTCGCAGTTCTCTCCAGGCATTTTAGGGCCCAAAATGGCTTAAAACCCGAAGGTTGTTCCTCTCCGCTCCGCGGCGATTTTCAGCGATCTGGGTCAGGTTATGGGTCGGTCTTCTAAAGCTGCATAGTTGAACACCAAGCAGAGCGACGGCACTGCCCACCGGTCCTCTTGCACGCAATCAGCTTCGAATCTCACTCTGGCATGGTCCACTCCCGGACGCCGTCGAAGTAGGGACTCTGCTTGCGGCGGCGGAAGTCATCCTGGTCCTTCTCCGACCAGTCATAGAGCCCCTGCCCCGCCGCCTGGCCGGTCTTGCCGGATGCCAGTCCCTCCAGAACCGTTTTTTGTAGTTCCCTGGTGCCGCACAGGTCTGGGTAGACGTTCTGGGCGATCGTGCTCTCCAACTGGAAGCCCACTGCGTCAAAGTACTCCAGAAGTCCGATGGAGGCGTAGCGCATCCCCACGGCGTATTTCACTGCCCGGTCGATATCCGCCGCCGTGGTGACCCCTTGCTCGATCAGGTAGATGGACTCTCGAAACAGGGCCTGCGCGAAGCGATTTACCAGGAGTCCCGGCACGCTGCGGTTCAGGACCACCACCTGTCGGTGCAGCTGTTCCAGCAAAGTCAGCGTCCTGCTGACGACCTCCTCCTGTGTCCGCCGATGTCGGACCACTTCTACCAGCGGCAGCATATGGACCGGCTGGAAGGGGTGTGCGATCAGCAGGCGCTCAGGGCAGGGCGTTAGGTCTGCCAGGATCTCCGCATCCATGGAGGAGGAGCAGGACGCTATGATGGCATCCTGGGCAGCATATTGAGCGATGGCCGCATAGGCGCTCTGCTTTTCCGCTGCACCCTCGGTAACGGCCTCAAAGACGAAGGTGTGATCTTTCAGCGCTGCAGGATCGTTGGTGACGGTCAGCAGGGCCAGGGCTGCCTGCTTGTTGGCCTCTGTAGCTAAGCCTTCGGCGATCAGGTCATCCCAGTTCTGGGCAACTGCGTTCCGGCACCGATCCAACCCGCGTTCCGAGTGGCCGATCACTGTACAGGGGACTCCGTGGCCGATAATCAGTGTGGCTTCGCAAGAACCGATGGTCCCGGAGCCATAAACTGCGATCTGTTCTCTCATGCGCGACCTCACATCATAGCCCAGCCGTGCGTCAGACGGATCGACTGGCCAGTCAGGGCTCCCCGGTCCATGGACAAAAATACCAGGGTATCGGCCACATCCTCCACGGTGGTGAACACGCCGTCCACTGTGTCCCGCAGCATGATGTTTTTCACGACCTCTTCTTCGGAGATGCCCAGGGAGGCTGCTTGCTCCGGGATCTGCTTTTCCACCAGGGGTGTCTTGATAAAGCTGGGGCAGATGACGTAGGTATGGATGCCGTATTCAGCACCCTCCCGGGCGATGGACTTGGCAAGTCCGGCAACACCGTGCTTGACGAAGTTGTAAGGCTCCTTCAGCTTGGAGCCAACGAATGTCTGGACAGAGCCGGTGAATACGATCTTTCCGCCTCTGCCAGAGGTCTTCATACGGCGGTAGGCCGCCCGGGACACCAGGAAGGCACCGTCCGCATGGATGGCCATCATCTTCCGCCAGTCGGCAAAGGGGTAGTCCTCAAAGGGGTGGACGATTTGGACCCCGGCGTTGGACATCACCAGATCGCAGGAGCCGTAGGCCTCCATCATCCGGTCAAAGCCAGCCTCTACCTCTTCTTCGCTGGAGACATCCATGTGGATGGCGATGGCGGACAGGCCCTCTCCGGTAAGCTGCCCGGCCAGGTCTTGGGCGGCAGGCAGGTTCACATCGGCGATCACCACGCCATAGCCCTCCCGCGCCATGCGCTCAGCGCAGGCCCTTCCGATACCGGAGGCCGCGCCGGTGATCAATGCGGATTTCATAAAAGTTCCTCCTTCATATGCCATATGCAAAATCTATAAACAGAATTTCCTCTATCTTTGCAGCGCAATATATGGCCGCCTATCACAGGATAGATATCCCTGTGTAGAGGTAGCAGCATCTTTTGATACTACGTTGCACGGGCATCACAGCCACGCGCGGCCATAATACCCGTGCAACGCTTTCCGTCAGGCAATTACTGTGAAGATACCGGCACTGACCAGTGCGATGATCGCGGGCGGAACGAGAGCCGTCCAGAAGCAATGCCAGTAAATATCCTTGTGTGTAGTTCCCAGATAGTCGTTGAACAGGAAAATTCCAGTGGCGTGCGGTAGGGAGTCCAAACTTCCGGCGGAAATTGCGATCAGCCGGTGCAGGATCTGCATATCCGCACCTGTAGAGAGGAAATAGTCCGACATACTGGACAGCATCAGACGGGCACCGCCGGAAGAAGAACCGGCCACGCCGGCCAAGACTGCCGTAGCAACAACAGCCAGCAGATAGGGGCTCATTTCCCAGGAAGTAACGCCCTCCACAATATTGGAATAGGCCACAGAGCCCTGTACCACTGCGCCGAAGCCGCAGACTGCGGAGAGGCTTCCAATGGATGTAATGCCGTTATTCAGGCTGCCGAGGATCTTGCGCAAATCCATGCCCTGGAATTTCTTGAAGTTGAGCAGGTAGCAGCTGAGCGAACCCAGCAGCATCGCGCTCACGGACAGCAGTGCGGTATCGCTGATGAATCTGCCGCCGATAAAGATAAAGAGAACCAGCAGGAGCATCGGAAGAAATGCGACCAGCGCAGAGGGTAGCGTATCCCGGTCACTGGTCTGGTATTTCGAAGCGTCGAAGTCCTTCTGGAAGGACCAATGCTCCCCGTTTTTTCTGGCGCGGACCGCGCAGTACTGGCAGTATGCATAATCCATCAGAAACATTGCCACAGCCGCAATGCAGCCGAACACGGGCGCAGCCGTCAGCGGCGTGCCGAGATACTGAGATGGGATGATATTGGTCAGCTGCGGGCTGCCCGGCAGGCAGGTCATAGTGAAGGTGCAGGACCCTGCAAACAGGACCGCCGCGATCAGATGTCTGGGAAGATCCGCTTCCTGGAACATGGTGTACAGGATCGGGCCCACTGCAAACATCACGACAAACAGGCTCACTCCGCCATAGGTCAGGATCGCAACGATGATGATGGAGGCAAGAATCACCCGCTTTTTCCCAAACCAGCCCAGCAGCTTGTAGGCGATCGACAGGGTGCTGCCAGACTCCGTCATCACATGAGCATAGAGTGCGGAGCAGCAGAAAATCAAGAAGTAATTCAGGTAAGTGCCTACATATCCGTCCATGTATAGAGAAGAGAAGGACTCCCATAGTCCCATCCCGTTTGTAAGCACAACGATCAAGGCTGCCAGAAGTGTCAGCGGAAGGGCAGACAGGCCTTTATAAGAGCCAATCATCAAAAAGAGAATTGCCAATATGATACCAATAATCCCAAGCATAAAATATCCTCCTAGATTTCACACAGTGATCAGAGATTGTTCTTTAGGTATTCTCCGATTTCGACCAGCACGTCATAGGCCTCGTCGATCTCATCCCAGAAGAGAATAAAGCCATGCATCAGGTCGGTGCAGTCACGAAATACGACATTCGCTCCTGCTTGCTCCAATGCCCGGGCGTATGCCGCGCCCTCATCATGCAGTGGGTCATAGGTGGCCACGACCACATAAGCATCCGGAAGATTTTCGAAAGACTTGGCCCGCATCGGGCAGAGGTAGGGATTTTCCAGGTCATAGGAATCGCCCACATAGTGGTTCCAATACCACAGCAGAGCGTCCTTCGTGCAGTAATACCCACTGCCGACTGTCTGGACGGACTCCCATCCCGCCATGACGAAATCCGTATTGGGATAGATGAGGACCTGCTTTTGGATGGGGACACCGTTTCGGTCCCGGGCCAGCTGACACATGACCGCCGCAAAATTGCCGCCGGAACTGTCGCCGCACACCGCGATCCGGTTTCGATCCACGCCGATCTGCTCGGCGTTGTCGTACACCCACTGGAGCCCGGTATATGCATCTTCGATACCTGCCGGGAATTTGTGTTCCGGCGCAAGTCGATAGTCCACAGAGGCAAACACGCAGCCACTGGCTGCACACATCACATGGACAGCCTTATCATGTGTCTCCACAGTATCGACTGTCCAACCGCCACCATGATAAAAAACGACGACCGGGAGCAGCCCTGCATCTCCAGTGTCTTTGGGATAATACAGTTTAATCCGCAGAGTTCCCCAGGGACAGGGAACGAATTGATCCTCGGTCCTTCCAATCTCCACCAGAGGAGGATTTGTGCAGTACTGCTTGATATTTGCTTCCCGCACAGCTTCCACTGTGTTCAAAAACAGAGGCTTTCCTTTTTTGGCGCGGATTTTGTCCATCAATTTTTGGGATTGTTCATTGATGCCCATACGCAACACCACTTTCACTTTTTTTGCATTGGTATAGTACTTACCTGCTTCAAATTATAAGCCCATTTGAATAGAAATCAATAATGTAAAAGATAG
>CDZT01029048.1_pt1 | contig 76731 bp, 87 predicted proteins | sample 557531 | NCBI WGS metagenome assembly CDZT01 (sample SAMEA3182066, study PRJEB8094) | gut metagenome | biome: human; feature: gut; material: Stool; isolation source: human stools | place: Canada | collected 2013-03-05
CCCTGGCCAAAGATTTGCCCCTTGCTGAAAAAATACGAGAGTGTCAGGCAGAGAGCCGGAACACATATGGATACCGCAGAGTGTGTATCTGGCTTGAACGCAAAGGCATCCACCACAACCCTAAAACCATTCTCAGAGTAATGAATAAGTACAATTTGCTGTCGGTTATAAGAAGAAAACGATATGTAAGATATGGGGAAGGTCTGCACAAATACCCCAATCTGTTGAACAGAGATTTCACCGCTGAATGTCCGAATCAAAAATGGGTAACGGACATTTCGTACATCAGCACTGGACAAGGAACCTTGTACTTATCCATCATCCGAGATCTCTATGACAACAGCATCGTTATCTACAAGACCGCCACGAACCAGAATGTCAACCTGGTACTGAATACGATCAAGGCGGCCAAGAAGAAAGAAAAGGTCACTGCAGAGCTGCAACTCCACAGTGACCAGGGTGCTCAGTACGCCTCAGAAGCATATTTTGAGCTAACTCAAAGATACGGGATTACGCCCTCAATGTCAAGACGCGGAAATCCGTATGACAACGCTCTGGCTGAAAATTTCTTTTCTATTCTCAAAACAGAGTGCATCTACAGAACCAAAATCAATTCTTTTGCCGAGGCCAGAGCGCTCATTGACGATTATATTTTCTTTTACAATCACCAGCGCATTCAATCAAAAACAAAACTGACGCCTCTGGAATTGCGCCGCCAGTTTGCTGCTTGAAAATCTCATAGTCCTATATTAGGGGCGTTTTTGTGCTGTCCGCACAATCGGGGGCGGTTCAAAAAACCTCCGGCCCTTTCATTTGTCAAAAAAACGCGCAGAGGTCCCGCCCGCAGGCGCGCGGCGGGCCGCAGCTTTGCCGGCAAGGCGTTATCGGCCGCCTTAAGGGCAGGAAAGACCGGAAAAACGGATGAGGATGTTTTCCAATGCGTCCGGAGTGAGCGTGCCGCCGGGATCCAAGCGGCCGCCCGGGGACCAATCGATGAGACCGGTATCGGCCGCCCAGTAGAGAGAATCGTCCGCCCATGGGGAGATGCCCTCATAGTCGTTGCAGGCGGCCACACCGTCGGGAAGAAAGGTGTCCCGGCCCAGACGGGCCGCATACCGGCGGAGCAGGACGGCGGTTTCCTCCCGAGTGACCGGGCGGTACGGGGAACAGCGTCCGCCGCCGGTGCCGAGAAGGATGCCCAGATCGTAGGCCCAGGCGACGGCGGTGGCGCCGTCGTCTTCCTGCGTGACATCGGAAAAGGGGCCGGCGGCATCGTAAGGGACGGACCCGCCCCAGACCCAAAGAGCACAGATCAACTGAATGCGTGTGACCGGGGACGGCTGGGCCCGGGCGGCAGGGAGCAGCAGAAGCAGGGCGGACAGCAAAACGGCGGCGCGTTTCATGGCAGGGCCTCCTTTTTGAGAAGGATACCATAAATTGGAAAACTATGCTGTCGAACCAGAGAAAGCAGCGCGCCGGGGCCGTGGAAATGCAGAGCGCGGCCCGAATCAGCGCATCCGGTTGCGGAGGGGCTCTCCGGCGACATAGCGCTTCAGGTTATCCAGGAAAAGAGCCCGGATGCGGTCCAGCGTCAGCTGCATGTGGTTGTAGCCCCCGGCAGTGTGGGGCGTGATGAGGACATTGGGCGCGTCCCAGAGCGGATGATCCGGCGGCAGAGGCTCCGGATCGGTGACGTCCAGTCCGGCCCCCAGCAGATGCCCGGCGGAGAGAAGCTCCGCCAGCGCGGCGCAGTCCACGGCGGAGCCGCGGCCCGCATTGAGCAGCACCGCACGCGGCTTCATCCGCATCAGACGGCGGCGGTCGAACAGACGGACCGTTTCCGGGGCATGGGGCAGGGCCAGGGCCACCACATCGGCCTTGGGAAGCAGCATATCCAGCGCATCCAGCGCGTAGACCTGGTCCAATCCCTGCACATCCCGGGCGCTGCGGCACAGGCCCAAAATCCGGGACGCGCCAAGCGCCCGGGCCAGAAGAGCAAAATGGCGGCCGATGTCGCCGGCGCCGCCGATCAAGACCGTCTTGCCGTGAAGCGTGGATACGGGCCCCCGGTCGGCCCAGATATGGGAGCTCTGCTGGTCCCGGTAGGCGGGAAGACGCTTATAGAGGGCCAGCAGCATGGCCAGCATATGCTCGGATACAGCGGGACCGTAGGCCCCAGCGGCGGAGGTAAGCATGGCGCCCTCCGGCAGTACGCCGGGGGCCAGGTAGGAGTCCACCCCCGCATTCCAGCTCTGGACCCATTTAAGGTGCGAAAAGCGGCGAAGCCGGTCCGGAGGTACGAAGCCAAACAGGATCGTGGTCTGCTGGAACAATTCCGGAGCAAGGTCCCGGAGACCGCCCCGATCGTCGGTTGGAAGGAAGATGTGACGCGCTTCCGGCGCGGCGGCGCGGAACGCGTCCTGGCCGTCCGCGGGGAGGGGAAGCAGGTGGAGAATCGTTTCCATGAAAACCTCCTTATAAATGACGGAAATCGGCAGGGAGGAAAACGGCGGGGCCGGTCTGCAGACCGGCCCCGTTTCAGGTTCATTTGAATGCAACGCCAGGCAGCGGGCCGCCGTGTGTGCAGGAGCGCGGCGTGAAAGGCGAGACAGGCGCGGGAGCAGGTCTTACCGGATGGTGATGAGCAGTTCGCCGGCCTTGACGCTGCCGCCCTCTTTGATGAGCACCTGATCCACGGTGCCCTTCATGCGGGCCACCACGGAGGTCTCCATCTTCATGGCCTCGATGACGGCCAGGACCTGATTCTCCTCCACCGGATCGCCGGGCTTGACACTGATCTTGGATACCATGCCGGGGATGGAGGCGCCCACCTGGCTTTTGTCGGAGGGGTCGGCCAGGGTGACGTGCTTCACCTGGGCTTCGGCGTTCTGGTCGGGCACTGCCACCTCCCGGCGCATGCCGTTGAGCTCGAAGTGGACGTTGCGGGTGCCGTCCTCGTTCAGGTCGCCCAGGCCCACGTATTTGATGACCAGGGTCTTGCCGTCCTCAATGTTGATCTTGTTGGTCTCGCCCAGAGCCATGCCGTTGAAGAAGACATGGCTGCCCATGCGCATGATATAGCCGTAGGCCTGACGGTGGCGGTAGAAGTCCTCCACCACCTTCGGGTACAGGCACCAGGAGATGACGTTGTGGTCGTCGGCATTGGGGTAGAATTTGCGTACCTCTTCCCGCGCCTTTTCAAAGTCGATGGGCTCCAGCAGCTCGCCGGGACGGCAGGTAATGGGCGCCTCCCCCTTGAGGACCACTTTTTGCAGATCTTCCGGGAAGCCCCAGGCGGGCTGGCCCATCATGCCCTTGAAGTAACTGACCACGGAATCGGGGAAGGTGAGGGCCTCCCCCCGCGCCACGATATTCTCGGGGGTCAGGCCGTTCTGTACCATGAAGATGGCCAGATCGCCCACCATCTTGGAGGAGGGGGTGACCTTCACGATGTCGCCCAGCATGTGGTTGACCTGGACGTACATCTCCTTGACGTCTTCGAACTGGTGGCCGAGGCCTAGGCTCTCCACCTGGCTCTTGAGGTTGGTGTACTGGCCGCCGGGCATCTCATAGCGGTAAATATCGGTGGAGGGGTTTTTGATCCCGGCCTCAAAGCTGGCGTAGCGCAGGCGCACGTCGGCCCAGTAGTCGGAGAGCTTCTGCAGCTTCCCGCTGTCCAGCCCGGTATCCCGCTCCTGCCCGTTCAGCGAGGCCACCACCGCATTCATGGAGGGCTGGCTGGTGGTGGAGGACATGGAGTCGATGGCGCAGTCCACGATGTCCACGCCGGCCTCGGCCGCCATCAGATAGGTGGCCACCTGGTTGCCGGAGGTGTCGTGGGTGTGCAGGTGGATGGGGATGCCCACCTCCTGCTTGAGGGCGGCGACCAGCCTCCTGGCCGCATAGGGCTTGAGCAGGCCGGACATATCCTTGATGCACAGCAGATGCGCGCCCCGCTGTTCCAGCTGTTTGGCCATATCCACGTAGTACTGCAGGGTGTATTTATCCCGCTTGGGGTCCAGAATATCGCCGGTGTAGCAGACGGCGGCCTCGCAGAGCTTGCCCTGCCTGAGCACCTCGTCCATGGCCACCTCCATGCCGGGCAGCCAGTTCAGAGAGTCGAAGACCCGGAATACGTCGATGCCGCCGGCGGCGGCCTCCTTGATGAAGGCGCGGATCAGGTTATCGGGATAGTTGGTGTAGCCCACGGCGTTGGCGCCCCGCAGCAGCATCTGGAAGGGGATATTCGGGATTTTCTCCCGCAGCAGCCGCAGCCGCTCCCAGGGGGACTCGTGGAGGAAGCGGTAGGCCACGTCGAAGGTGGCGCCGCCCCACATCTCCAGCGAGAAGCAGTCGTTCAGAATCTCCGCCGTGCCTTCCGCTCCCTTGAGCATGTCGCGGGTACGCACCCGGGTGGACAGCAGGGACTGATGCGCGTCGCGCATGGTGGTGTCGGTAATCAGCAGCTTTTTCTGCCCCAGCACCCAGTCGCGCACCGCCTCGGGCCCCTTTTCATCCAGCAGCTGTTTGAGGCCGGTGCACCTGGGCGGGGTATTCTCGTAGGGCGGAAAGCGCGGGATGTCCAATTGGGCCCGCTCGGCGGAGGGGTTATCCACCTGAATCTGGGCGATGTATTTGAGAATCTTGGTGGCGCGGTCCTTGCCGGTGTCGATATCGAAGAGCTCGGGCGTCTCGTCGATGAACTTGGTGTGGCATGCCCCGGACTGAAAGGTGGGGTGGGCCAGGATATTGGTGACGAAGGGAATATTGGTCTTCACGCCCCGGACGTGCTCCTCGCTGATGGCGCGCATGGCCTTGCGGCACACGCCCTGGAAGGTATTGTCCCAGGAGGTGACCTTGACCAGCAGACTGTCGTAGTAAGGGGAGATGACCGCGCCGGTATAGGCGTTGCCGCCGTCCAGCCGGACGCCGAAGCCGCCGCCGGAGCGGTAGGCGGTGATCTTGCCGGTGTCGGGGGCGAAGTGGTTGGCCGGGTCCTCGGTGGTGACCCGGCACTGGAGGGCGTAGCCGTTGAGGTGCACCGCATCCTGGCTGGGAATGCCGATCTCGGGGGTGGAGAGGGGGAGACCCTCGGCAATGAGGATCTGGGCCCGCACCAGATCCACGCCGGTGACCATCTCGGTGACGGTGTGCTCCACCTGGATGCGGGGATTCATCTCAATGAAGTAGTGATTGCCGTTCTTGTCCACCAGGAATTCCACCGTGCCCGCGGAGACGTAGCCCACGTGCCTGGCCACCTTGACGGCGTCCGCATAGAGCTTGGCGCGGGTAGCCTCCGGCACGCTCCAGGCGGGGGCGAACTCCACCACTTTCTGATAGCGGCGCTGGAGCGAGCAGTCCCGCTCGTACAGGTGCACTACGTTGCCATGCTTGTCGCCCAGGATCTGGATCTCGATATGTTTGGGTTCCACCAGGTATTTTTCGATAAAGATATCCTCGTTGCCGAAGGCCTTTTTGGCCTCGCCCTTTACCAGATGAAAGGCGGGGATGACCTCTTCCGGCTTGTCGCAGCGCCGCATGCCGCGGCCGCCGCCGCCGCCGGCGGCCTTAAGGATGATGGGAAAGCCGTATTCCTTGGCTTTTGCCAGGGCTTCCTCGGCGTCGTTCAGCGGCTGGTCGGAACCGGGGATGGTCGGTACCCGGCAGGCCCTGGCAATGGATTTGGCCGTGAGCTTGTCACCCATCTGGGCCAGAATTTGGGAAGAGGGGCCGATAAAGGTGATGCCCGCGTCCTCGCAGGCCTTGGCAAAGTCCGCGTTTTCGGACAAAAAGCCGTAGCCGGGGTGGATGGCGTCCACATTGCGGCGCTTCGCCAGATCGATGATGCCTGGGATATCCAGATAAGCGCCCAGGGGCGATTTGTTCTCGCCGATGAGGTAGGCCTCGTCCGCCTTGGTGCGGAACAGGCTGTAGGTGTCCTCGTTGGAATACATGGCCACCGTGTGCAGACCCAGGTCGTAGCAGGCCCGGAACACGCGGATGGCGATTTCGCCGCGATTCGCAACCAGGACTTTGTTAAACTTGCATTCCGCCATGCTGTCGTATCCTTCCTTTCCTTGTCAGAGTTTCGTGTATCCCGCCGGAGCGGCGGATATAGAAGAAGCAGGTATACGCTTGCCTGCTTCACTTCCGGCAGCCGTTGCCGGAAGTGCGTTCCCGTTTTCTCTTTTCAGTTTCATTATAGCTGAGCCTACCGGTTTCTGCAATCACTTTCCTGTAAAATTGCAAATCTTGGCGGGAAGTACAGGAAGCCGCCGCTCCAAGCAGCCGCCCCTTGGGGAAAAACACAGCGCCGCATCCTTAGGCAGTGCTTCGCGCTCTTTGTTCCAGGGGGATCACTTCATGTTCTCATCCGCGGCTCATTTTTTCAGATATGCCCGCGCTTCCTCTTGCTCTGCTTACTATCAGTGAACTGAAAAGAAGGCGTATGTCCCTATATCAATGGAAAAGGGCGTGGTAAGCAATTACGAATCACCTTAGAATCACTTCCAGAGAAAGCCCGGGCCAGGTATTGTGGGGAACTGGAGCCGCCCGCGAATCTCTTGCCGTTTACGGTGAGAGCCATAAGAGCCCGAAAAAGCGGCTTCAGGACAAGGACAAGAGGCGGCGGGGAAACTACAAGCATTTTACCGACCGGGAGTGGGGCATGGCCAGAACATCACCTGGCGCTGGACAGCGGGGCGCTGGGGCTGGAGCGCTGCGCCGAGGTCGTTCTGGACTTGACAAAGGGATAACGAAAAAGAAACAGCCCAAGGGCGGCCACTCATCAAACGGAATCCATTTGGCCGGCAATGGAGCGCCTGTTTTGACGGCAGGAACAGCAGGCGCAGCCCGGTCCATTTCATCTCGGTGGCACTCTGTAGAGTCATCCCCTCCCGCCGGCAGGACGGGAGGGGATGAAAGACCCTTATTTGCGGAACAGGCCGGTGATGGCGTTCCAGAAGTCCCGGAACATGGCGGCGACGCGGCTCCAGAAGGTGCCCTGATCGGCGCTCTGCTGGGAGGGGGCCTGCTGGGACTCCTCCTCCACCTTGATCTCCTGGGTGCGCATGATGTACTGAATGCTCTGGGGATTGCCGTTCTGCTCCGAGGTGAGGGAGGCCGGGATCGCCCCGGCATCCATCAGCAGCAGGTTGTTGTCCCCGCCGGTGTGGCTGTCCCACTCGTCGTCAATGAGGTCGGTGATGGTGTCCTTGGCGCTGCGGATGGTGCCGGTCTGGTCCAGCCCGGCGGTGGAGCGGCGCAGAGCGTCGCTGAGTCCGCTGAGGGTCTGGCGGGTGCCGTCGTCCAGACTGGGGCCGCCCCGCTTCAACAGGGACTCCGCCGAGGAGAGAAAGGCGTGGGTGTTCTTCAGGGCCGCCTGAGCGGTGTCGGAGAGGGCCCTGGCGTCGGTCAGGGCCTGCTGGGCCTGGGGCTCGTAGGTGTTCAGGGTGTCGTCCAGCTTCTGCACCAGGTCCAGGGCGGCATCGGCGTTTTGGGTCACCCGGTCGGCCAGGCCGCCCAGCTCGTCCAGGTGGTCCAGCAGTCCGGCAGCGTCTCCCCCGTGGTCCTTCTGGTCCTTTAAAAGATCGGAAGCCAGCTTGGACAGGCGGGTCAGATCGTCGCTGAGGCCATCCTCGCCCAGGGCGATGGTGAGGCCCTGGAGGTCGTCCACCACGTTGGCGGTGGGCTTGGCCAGGCCGGAGACCAGGGAGTTGATCTCGCCGATCTTGTCGTTGACCCCGGGGATGGCGCTGTTGGCAGTGTCCAGCAGCTTGAGCTGCTCTTCAAAGTCGGCTTCCTGGGACATCTCCAGCAGCCTTACGGCCATCTGGGCCTCCTCGGCGGTCTTGCCGGGGCCGCCCATCTCCGTGGGGAGCATCAAAAACTGCTCAAAGGTGGTGCCCGCCGGCAGCAGTCCGGCGGCCAGCATCTGGTCGTAGGCGGCCTTTCCGGACTGAACCTCCTCCAGCTTTTTCAGGATCTGCTCCGAGGAGGTAAAGCCGCCGATGTGGATGGTCCCCACCTCAGAGACCCCCTTGGCGCCCTTCAAAGCGCTCTCCAGCTTGGCCAGACTGCTCTCCAGCTTGGCCAGAGCGTCGCTCATGTCGTCAAAGTCGCTCTCCAGGTTCCCGGCGATCTGGGTGGCCTCCTTGTTGTAGGATTCGATGCTGTCCGCCAGCTCTTTGAGCTTTTTGGCGTCGGATTGGAGGTTCTGGATGGACGTCCGGGCGGCGGAGAGCTCGGGCTTGAGGGCCACGGCGTTTTCCGTCAGGGCGGTGAGGGTGCCGGTGGTGTCGGTCAGGGCCTGAGAGGCGGTGTCCAAGTGGCCGGTCAGGGGGGCCAGGGCGCCGTTCAGGGCATCCAGCTCGGCCAGAGCGGCGTCGGCGCTGTCATAGACCTGCCCCTTGCCGCTGGAGATGGTGCCCCGGGCGGCGTTGAGCCGGTCCAGACCGCTGGCGGTGGCGCTGAGGCTGCCGCTCATGCCGTCCAGGGTGTTGAGTATTATGTCCATGCTGTCATTGATGGCGTCATAGGAGTCCTCCGCCTTTTCCTTGGCCTGCCGCAGGTCCGCGATCTGGTCGAGCTGCTGAAGGGTGGCGGGGACGGCCAGCAGCACCAGGCCGGAGAAGGAAAAGTCGTCGCTGCCCACCCGGATGGCGAAGTGCTGCTCCTCGCCGGGCATGACCATGAACAGAACGGTGCGCAGGTTGCCCACGAGCTGGACCTCAGCCCCCGGGGCCTCCAGAGAGAGAATGTCGTCGGCGTTGAAGGCAGTGGCGGCGGTGAGAACCAGGTTGTTGCGGCTGTACTCCGAGGCGCTGGGGTTGGGCAGCACGTCCAGGTCGATCTCCACCAGGCCGGTCTTGCCTGCAAGGTCCTCGGCCAGGGCCGGGGCGCCGTTGAGCTTATAGGACACCGAGAAGGTCCAGGGCAGGCTGTGGAAGGGCTGCTGGGTCTTGCCCTCGAAGTAGAACCGGGACGGGGCGTCTTCTCCCAGATCAAAGGTGACCGTGCCGTTGGACACGGTGGGGACCCGGTCGTCGGTGAGGTTGATGATGGCGTCGTAGGCGCCGTGATCGGTGAGGCTGGTGTGGCCGTTGGTCTGGTAGCTCTTGACCACGCTGGCATCCATCAGGCCGCCGTAGTAGTCCAGGGTGGCGTAATAGGACTCGTCGCAGACGGGCTCCAACGCTCCCGCGGCCAGGGCAGAGGTGCACAGCGGGGCGGCGGCCAGAACGGCGGCGAGGAGCAACGCCATGGGGCGCCGATAGGCAGTTTTCATAGGGAACGATCTCCTTTCAGTGTTTTTCAGCGGCGGCGGGGTCTTTTTCGGGGGCCTCCGGCGCAGGCTGACCGGCGGGGGCCCCCGGCAGCGTCTCGGTCCCGGCGGCCTTGGCCGCCAGAGCCTTCCGGACCTGAGGGACCTTCAGGGGCTTGGGTGTCCGCCACCAGCGGCTGGTGCGGGCAATGACGGGCTCGCAGACGGCCAGCAGGGAGGGGAGGATGAACACGCTCATCACGGCGGAGATAATGGCGCCCCGGGCCAACATCAGGCAAAGGCTGCTGATGATCTCGATTTTGGAGACGGTGCCCACGCCCAGCGTGGCGCAGAAGAGCACCAGAGCGCTGGTGAGGATGGAGTTGTCGGAGGCGGCGGCCGCCACATAGATGGCCTCTTTCCGCTCCCGCCCCTTCTGAATCTCCTCCCGGAAGCGGGTGGTCATGAGGATGGCGTAGTCCACCGTGGCGCCCAACTGGACGCAGCCGATGATGGTGGGCGCCACGAAGGGGACGACCGCGCCGGTGAAGTAGGACACGCCCTGGTTGATGAAGATGGCCAGCTCGATGGCGGCCACCAGCAGCAGCGGCACCGAGATGGACTGGAAGAGAATGGCCACGATGAGGAAGATGGCGGCCACCGAGATATAGTTGGTTATCTTGAAGTCCACGGCGGCGGTGGAGATGAGATCCTTGGTGAGAGCCGCCTCGCCGGTGATGTAGGCATTCGGATCCAGCGACTTGACAATGCCGTCGATAGCATCCAGCTGCTGGGCCACCTCATCGGAGGCGGCGGGATAGGCCGAGTTGACCATCATGAGCTGGAGGCCGTCCTTTTTGCACAAATCCTTGAGCTCTTGGGGGACAAAGAAATCTGGTACGGCGGCGCTCATGAGCTTGTCGTAGGCCAGCACTGAGGTGACGCCGGGTACGGCGTCCACCGCTTCCTCCATTTTTTTCAGGGCGTTGTGGCTCAAATCGTCCCGAAAGACGATGAAGTGGGAGGTGGCCATGTCGTAGTCGTTTTTCAGCTTGTTGGTGGCCACAATGGAGGGCAGATCCTGCGGCAGAGCCTCATCCAGCTTATAGTAGACGGCGGCATGGCTCTGGGCGTACACCGCCGGGAGGAAGAGCACAAGGAAGAGGGCTACGAAGGTCTTGCGGTGGCGGACCATAAAGCGGTTGACCCGGTCGAAGTTCAGGTTGAGAGTTCTGTGGTGGTATTTGCGGATGCCTCTGTCCAGCACCAGCAGGATGGCGGGGAGGACCAGCACCACGGTGGCCACCCCCAGTACCACGCCCTTGGCCATGACGATGCCGATGTCCTTGCCCAGCAGCAGCCGCATGGCGCACAGGGCCAGGAAGCCGGCGATGGTGGTCAGGGAGCTGCCCGACAGGGAGGTGAAGGCGGCCACGATGGCCTTGGCCATAGCGTCCCGGTTGTCGTCGTGGTTGGCCCGCTCTTCCTCATAGCGGTGGTAGAGGAAGATGGAGTAGTCCATGGTCACACCCAGCTGGAGCACGGCGGCGATGGCCTTTGTGATGTAGGAAATCTGCCCCAGAAAAATATTGGTGCCGAAGTTGTAGAGAATGGCCAGGCCAATGCTCATAAGGAAGGCCAGAGGGAGGAGCCAGGAGTCCATGGTAAGGGACATGGCGATGAAGGAGAGCGCCACGGCCAGCAGGATGTAGACGGGCAGCTCCTGATCCACCAGGTCCTTGGTGTCCTTGATGAGGACAGAGAACCCGGCCAGGAAGCAGCGCTGGTTGCAGAGACTGCGCACTTGGGAGATGGCCTGCATGGTCTGCTCCGAAGCGCCGGGCATGTCGTACTGGACGATCATCATGGTGGAGCTGCCGGAGAAGAAGGTCTCCCGCAGATCCTCGGGGATCATCTCCTGGGGGATCTGGATGCCCACCAGGGAGGATACCCACACGGCACTGCTGACGCCGGGGACCTGCTCAACGTCCCGGCGGAGCTGATTAGTGTACTCGGGGGGCATATCCTCCACGATGAGCATGGTGGTGGCCGCCATGTGGAAGGGCTCTTCCAGCAGAGCCTCGCCCTTGGAGGAGTCCAGGTCGGGGGGCAGATAGGTGAGGATGTCGTAGTTGATACGGGTGGCAACGGCCCCCAGGATGCTGGGGATCAGAAGCAGGACCGCGATCAAAACCACCAGTTTTGGCTTTCGTGTCAGCGCATGGGCAATTTTCTCAAGCAAAGCAGTCACCTTCCCAAATCGGATACCGGCGGCCGGGCCCGGCCGCCTTAAGGATTTTTCCATCTTAATGTCGTGCCGTCCAAGAGTCAACAGAACCGGGCCGATCCTTATAATTCTTAATAAACGGACAGGCTTGACAGCGCAGAGGCAAGCGGCTACTCTAATCTTAATGATTCTTCATGGTTTGGCCCGGCCCGGCTGTGGTATCATCAAAGGGAAAGGAGGCGCGGCGGGATGCAAGAGAAGATCCTTTTGGTAGACGACGACGTATCCATTCTTTTGCTGGTCTCCGACGTGCTGGAGGAGAAGGGCCTGGAGGTGACGGCCGTCCGCTCCGGGGAGGAAGCGCTCCGGCGCGTGGAGGAGGGGCGCTTCGACCTGATCTTACTGGACATTATGATGAAGGGCCTCAGCGGGTTGGAGGTGTGCCGGCAGATCCGGGGGCGGGTGGACTGCCCCATCCTGTTCCTCAGCGCCAAGGATTCGGTGAAGGACATCGTGAAGGGGCTGGACCTGGGGGCGGACGACTATCTGACCAAGCCCTTTGCCCTGGAGGAGCTGGCCGCCCGGGTGCAGGCCCATCTGCGGCGGCAGGAGCGCTCCGCCCCGGGCCGCCCCGTCGGCGGCCCCATCCAGATCGGCGCCATTCTCCTGGACCCGGAAAAGCTGACGGTGACCAAGGCGGGAGCGCCGGTGGACCTGTCCACCCGGGAACTGGAGCTTTTGACCTACCTGATGCGCCACGCCGGGGAGACCCTGTCCCGGGACCGTATCTTCCACGACGTGTGGCGGACCGACTACGGCGACGTGGGCACCGTGGCCATCAACATCAAGAACCTGCGCAGCAAGCTGGACCCGGAGTGGCGCTACATCAAGACGGTGTGGGGATCCGGCTATCGCTTTGTGACCCAGAGCTGGTTTGCGGAGGAAGAGGCAGAGAAGGGATAACATGGAGCAGAAAACCAAACGCGGGCGCTTTCCCGGCGTAGGCTGGCTGAGCGCCCATCTGTCCCGGAAGATGCTCCTGGCTCTGGTGGCGCTGGCGGTGCTGAGCTGGGCGGTGATGTGCGGGTGCTTTCTGGCCTACCTGGGACGGTATGCCGGGAATACCTACTACCAGGTGCTCTCCGGCGCGCAGGAGGATGCCCGGCAGGCCGCCACCTTCCTGGAGGGCTGCGACGGAGATTTCCGGGCGCTGGAGCGCTATTTGTCCGAGCGGGACCTCTACGGCATGGTCCGGGGCAGCGGGGAGGAACTCCTCTACGCCCGGATGCCGGAGGAGAGCCAGGCGGGCTTGGTGGCCGCCTCCGCCGTGCAGGTGGAGCTGACTGGCGGGCGGCGGGTGGAGTTGCTGCTGTGGGTACGGGCCATGCAGCGCAATGAGCTGAGCCGCTCCCTCCAGCGGGAGGCCCTGATCGGTCTGGCCGCCTTCAACGTCTGCGTGTTCCTGGTGGTGGCGGTCATCATGTACCTGGTGCTGGTGGCCCCCATCGTCCGGCTGCGCAAGACCATGCGCTGCTACTCGGAAAAGGGGGAGCGGCCCGAGCGCAGCGAGCGGCAGGACGAGGTGGGCAAGCTGCAAAACGCCTTTGCCGATCTGGCGGGGGTGCTGGAGTGCAAGGAAAAGGCCGAGCACCAGCTCATTGCCTCCATCTCCCACGACATCAAGACCCCGCTGACCTCGGTGCTGGGCTATTCCGAGCGCCTGCACTCGGCGGACCTGCCCCCGGAAAAGCAGCGGCAGTACCTGGACCGGGTTTATGAGAAGGCCCTGCGCATCAAGTCTGTGGTGGATGAGTTCGATGACTACCTGGATGTGGGTTTGCGGGACACGGCCCCTATGCGGCTGATGACGGCGGAGGAGCTGTGCCGGCGGCTGCGGGAGGAGTACGAGGACGAGCTCTCCGACGCCGGGGTGACGTTTCAAGTGGACTGCCAGTGTCCCCAGGAACAGGTCATCTGCAACTGGGAGCACATGCGCCGGTTTTTGGGAAATTTAATCGGGAACAGCTTTCAGCACGCGGAAACCGGCCATCTGGAGCTGCGGCTCCAGTGCCGGAAGGAGGAAGAGGAGCTGGTGCTGCGGTTCCAGGACAACGGCAGGGGCGTGGCGCCCGCGCTGCTCCAGCAGATCTTCGAGCCGTTGTATACCTCTGACCCGGGGCGGAAGGTCTCCGGCCTGGGATTGTCCATTTGCAAGAGCATCATCCGGGCCCACGGCGGCAGCATCAGCGCCGAAAATGTCTCCGCCGGCGGGCTGCTCATCCGAGCCAGCCTACCCTGCGTGAAGGTTTGAAGATAAAAAGACGCCTCTTGACCCGCAGGCCAAGAGGCATCTTTTTGACGGGGCCGGTCACACGGGCAGCGCGTTTTTCCGCCGGACCGTCCGGAGAGGGGCGAGGCGCTGGTCCACCATGGCCTTGGACTTTGCCGGATAAGCCTTGGCGTGCTGGGAGCACCGGGCGATGCGGCGCATGCACAAAAAGCAGCGCTCCGGGTCAGTGTGCTTCGGGTCGTCCGGGGAGATGGACCGGGCCGGACACTGGGCGGTGCGCAGGCCGCAGGCGGTGCAGGTCTCCGACACGGCGGGGACGGCCCGGGAGATGGAGCGCTCCGCTACCAGCGCGGCGGAGGCGGCCACCCGGAATCCCTGGGCCGCCACGCAATCGTTCAGCTCCAGCAGGGCGTCCTCAAAGGCACGGTTGACATAGACGGCGGCGGTGACGGCCGGCGTACCTTCACCGGTACGGTTTTTGAGCCGCTGCGTCATGAGGGCGGACAACCGGCCGCCGAAGACCGGCCCGGCAAAGAGGACCGCGTCCTGCGGGCCGAAGGTCCGGCCCGTCGGTGCGGGGAGAGTGAGGTCCAGCTCGTCGATGCGCCTGGCCGGCCCCTCCGCCAGCAGCAGAGCTGCCCTGCGGGTGCCGCCGGTGGGGCTGAAGTGGACAACCGTGAGATGCTTTCGCACAAAACAACCCCTTTCGTGATGGAAGATGAACTGCGCTTCCACTTCCGTATTCTTTCGCAACAGCTTTCCACTGGAAGCCTGTCCGCAAGACATAGAATATCCCTTCCAGGGCTTTTCGGGCAGGCAGAGGTGGCCGTCCCTGGCCGGGCTTGTTCTTATAGGCCTTTTTCGGATCGCGTTCCCTTGGGGGAATCTCATCCCTCACTGCTTCCCACAACTCATCTGATATCGTCCATGACGTGTATGAGTTTCCCATTTCCTGTTACCCGAGGTTATTTTACCGCCCTTTTCCTAATTTGGGGATGGGCGTTTAATCGCAAAAATCGCATTAACATCACCGGAGCCATTTGGCGGGGAGTCAATCCCGGCGTATGCTGCCAGGGCTTTCTTAAATTGGAAACGGCGCACATTTCCAATCTACCCCATGAGTTGCGGACCAAGGGCTGGGTCAACGCCGAACATTTTCATGACAATGGGATATTCCGGTAGCCGGGAAATGATACGAAAAATTGCAGAGGATTTTTCCGTATCGATTATCCAGCTCCCGTATGGCCTGTTCTGAGCGCTCGAAAAACAAAGCAATGATTTTTTTCTCTTACAGCAATCGTACCGCCTCCTTTCCGGCTTCACCCATATACTACGGTTTTCGCGGCAAAAACTACATCCCTTGCCCGGCCGACCCAAATATGCTATACTGCGCACAGCGATGGAGCATTTGCAGAGGGGGGAGACGATGACGCTGCGCTTATCCACCGGCGTGGGGGAACTGCCTGGGGTAGGCCCGGCCCGGAAGCGGAGCCTGGAGAAACTGGGGCTGCGGACCGTAGGGGATCTGCTGAGCTACTATCCCCGCTCCTATGAGGACCGGCGGAGGACCGTGAAGCTCTGCCAGGCCCCGGAGGGGATACCGGTGTGCATCCGGGCCACAGTGGCCCAGCCGCCCCGCCTTTCCCGCATCCGCAAGGGCCTGACCCTGACCAAGGTGCGTATCGCAGACGACACCGGCGCGGCCACGGTCACCTTTTTTAATCAGGATTATATCAGAGACGCCCTGCGCACCGGGGAGGATTATGTTTTCTACGGGGCCGTGGAGGGGAGCGCCGGATCCCGGAGCATGACCAACCCGGCCTTCGAGCGGGCAGAGTGCAGCCGCTTCACCGGGCGCATCCTGCCGGTCTACCCCTTGACCAAAGGGGTCTCCAACAACCTGCTGGCAGGATTGACCCTGCGCTGCGTGGAGGCGTGCGCGGACGAGACTCCGGAGAGCCTGCCGCCGGAGGTGCTGCGGGATAACGGCCTGTGCGGCGCGGCCTGCGCCTGCCGCAGCGTCCACTTTCCGGAGAGCGAGACCGCGCTGGAGCAGGCCCGGCGGCGGCTGATCTTCGAAGAGCTGTTTACCCTTACCTGCGGCCTGGCGCTGCTGCGTACCCGGCGGGAACAGGCGGCGGGAGCGGCGTTCCGGCGCGCGCCCCTGGCAGAGTTTGAGGCGCTGCTGCCCTTCCCCCTCACCGGCGCCCAGCGGCGGGTGATGGAGGAGGTGGCGGCGGATACCGCCTCCGGCGCGCCGATGAACCGGCTGGTGCAGGGGGACGTGGGCTCCGGCAAGACCATGGTGGCGGCCTTTGGAGCCTGGCTGGCCGCGCGGAGCGGCTTCCAGTGCGCCCTGATGGCCCCCACGGAGCTGCTGGCCGAGCAGCATTTCCGCTCTCTGGAGCCTCTGCTTGCCCCCGCGGGGGTGCGCCTGGGGCTGCTGACCGGTTCGGTGAAGGGGACGGCCCGGAAAGGAGTCTATGCCGCGCTGGAGCGTGGGGAGATCGACCTGGTCGTGGGTACCCACGCCCTGTTGAGCGAGGCGGTGGCCTTTGCAAACCTGGGCCTGGCGGTGGCCGACGAGCAGCACCGCTTCGGCGTGGCCCAAAGGGCCGCGCTGGCGGCAAAGGCGGGCCGGACGCCCCACGTGCTGGTCATGTCCGCCACCCCCATCCCACGTACCCTGGCCCTCATCATTTATGGGGACCTGGATGTGAGCGTGATCGACCAGCTGCCCCCCGGCCGCACGCCGGTGGAGACCTATGTCGTGGGCGAGGACAAGCGGCAGCGGATGTACGGGTTTGTCCGCCGGCTGGTGGGAGAGGGGCGTCAGGCCTACCTTGTCTGTCCCGCCGTGGAGGAGACGCAGGAGCGCGCGGAGGATACACGCCCCCCCGCGGCGGGACCGGACGGGCCGCCGGAGGCGGCGCCCTCTGCCGCGCTGACCGCCGCCGTGCCTTACGCGCAGTACCTGCAAAACGAGGTCTTTCCCGATTTGCGGGTTGGCCTGGTCCATGGGAGGATGAAGAGCCGGGACAAGGAGGGCGTCATGCGCGCCTTTGCCGCGGGGGAGATCGACGTGCTCGTGTCCACCACCGTGATCGAGGTGGGGGTGGACGTGCCCAACGCCGCCCTGATGGTGGTGGAGAACGCCGAGCGCTTCGGCCTGTCCCAGCTCCATCAGCTCCGGGGCCGGGTGGGCCGGGGAAAGCACCAGTCCTACTGCGTGCTGGTCACCGGCACGCAGCACCCGGAGAGCCGGGAACGGCTGCGGGTCTTGTCAAAGACCGCGGACGGGTTTAAAATAGCGGAAGAGGACCTGAAGCTGCGGGGACCCGGCGATTTCTTCGGCCAGCGGCAGCACGGCCTGCCCCAGCTGGGCATCGCGGACCTTGCGGGGGACGTGCGCCTGCTCAAGCAGGCGCAGCAGGCGGCCGAGGAGCTGCTGCGCTCCGATCCCGGGCTGCAGCGGCCGGAGCACGGAGCGCTGCTGGCACGGGTGAGGCGCCTGTTTGCGGAAAACCCGGACATGTTCAACTGAGACGGGGGACCGGAGCGGGCGTATGGTCCGACCGGAATGCCGCCCTGCGGCGGAGAGAGCGTGCAGGGCGACTTGATTTTTGAGAAGGAAGTGGAACCGTCATGACCAAACAGGAAAAGCTGGAGGCCCTGCGCGCCGACACCAGCGTACACTACAACTGCTGCCAGTCGGTGCTGATCCCGTTCTGCCGGGAGTGCGGCATCAGCGAGGAGACGGCCTACCGGCTGGGCAGCCAGTTCGGCGGCGGTATGAAGATGGGTTCGGTCTGCGGCGCGGTGACCGGGGCGCTGATGGTGCTGGGCATGACCGGCGCCGGGGAGGAGCGGGCCAAGCAATTCAAGGACGCCTTCCGGGCGGAGAACGGGGCGCTGGACTGCGCCAAGCTGCTGGCGCTGGGCCGGGAGAAGGGCATGCAGCGCAAGGAGCACTGCGACGAAATGATCCGCAACGCCCTGGAGCAGCTCCTGCACGAGCACAACGCGTAAACGCGGCGCCGCCGCCATCCGAAGACCAGGATGGCGGCGGCGCCGCGTTTAGGTCAGATCAAACGCCACGGGGACGGGGAACTCGGTGCGGCGGGAGAAGTACAGCGCCAGCTCCACGGTGTCCCAGGGGTAATCCTCGAGGATCAGCTCCGTGGCGAAATAGCCTTCCGGCAGTTCCGTTTCATCCTCCGTCCCCCACCAGAGGCCTCCGGAGGAAATGGTGCTGGAGCAGTTCAGGTCGTGCGTCTCCCCGTCGGGCGAACGGTAATGGCCGCCGAAGAGCTGATAGGAGGCGTGGAACGTCTCCGTATTGCCGGGCGGGTCGGGGGCGATGAGGGCGAGGCCCACCTGCCGGCCGATGCGGTGGACGCTGAGGTGCATATCCTCGGGCAGCGCGTCCAGCGCCGTACCGCGCTCCAGGTCCAGCGCCACGTATTCCCGCTCCGGGGCCAGCCAGGTGGCCTGGGTGATGTGAAGCGTCAGATGCTTCGGGTCCCGGAAGAAGGGGCTTTCGCAAAGATAGGTGTCCCCCATGGAGGCCAGCCCGCTGGCGGAGCCCTTCTCGTAGCGCACGCCGTTCTCGTCCTCCAGGTAGAAGTCCAGGGTCTGGAGCTGCTCGGCGTTGTCCGGGTCCTGTTCCAGATTCAGCCGGGCGTGGGTGGGGTAGAGCTCCAGAGAGACCAGGCGGATGCGGTTGCCGTCCAGCTCCACCCAGCGGTCCAAGGCGAGGGCGCGCCCCTGTTCCCGGAAGCGGGCGTCCAGGGGGAACTCGAAGGTAAAGCGGGCGTCCGGCGTCCAGCTTTCGGGGTCGGTAACGCCGGGAAGATAGGCGCGGACTTCACAGTCCAGGCGCAGGGTCTCGGGGAAGGCGAAGTCCTCCGTACCGATGGCCGCGGTGATGGCGTTGGACAGCTCGCCGGGGGCGACGCTGCTGCTCATAAGAGAAAAGCCCTCCAGTTCCTCCCCGTCGGGGCCCTTCAGCTCCGGACGAAGCTCCATGAGGGAGGCGTCCTCCGGACCGGTGACGGTGACGAAAAAGATCAGCTGGGCCGGGTCCGCCATGAGGTAGTTCAGCGTCATGGTGACGCCGTTGGCGCTTTGGGTCTGGTCGATGCGCTGGGCGTAGTCGTGCTCCACGGCGGTGGAGAGGGTGGGGGAGAAGGATACCGCGGCGGCCAGCTCCTTTAAGAGCGGGATGTGGGAGCAGGCCAGCGCAAAGGGCGCGGACAGGTTTACCAGCAATACGAACAGGGCCATGGCCCCGGCAAGGCTCCCCAGAGGCACGCCAAAGCGGCGCAGGCGCCGGCGGCGCGCCCGGCGGGCCCTGGCCCGCTGCACGGTATACGCCAGCGCGGACGGATGCTCTTCCAGCTGTGCTTGCAGGGCGGCGTATTCTTCCATGCGGTCCATGTTCAAACCTCCTCGCTCAATTCCAGCTTCAACAGGGACAGGGCTTTCCGCTGCCGGGTGGACACGGTGCCGGGCGGCAGGCCCAGGGCCCGGGCGGTCTCCGCCAGGGTCAGCCCCTGAAAATAACGAAGGGTGATCACCGCACGCAGTTCCCGGGGCAGACGGCCCACGGCCTGACGCAGGGGCAGCGCGTCATATGCCTGCGCCGCCGTCTCAGGCAGCTCGGGCACCGCGATCTCGCGCCTGCGGCGGCGCAGCTCGGTATTGCAGACGTTGATGAGGATACGGGTCAGCCAGGTGTCGAAATACTCCGGCTGACGCAGCTTTTTGTGGGCGCAAAGGCCCTTGTACACGGTCTCGTCCACCGCGTCCAGGGCGTGGGCTTCGCTGCCCAGATAGAGATAGGCGGTGCGGTAGAGCTTCCCCTTCAGAGCCTCCACGCGCTCGATATACTCCTGTTCCTGCAAGGGCGGCGCCCCCTTTCAAGACGTTCCGATGATTAGACGTTCCAGCGGGACGTTTTCATTGCATGGATTGAAAAAAGTTTTGCTTCCATATATAATGATGGCGCATGCAATCGAAGCACACGGAGGGATTCGGTTTGAAATCCTTGGAACAACTGCCCCTGCCCCTGCTGGAGTGGTACCGGGACAACGCGCGGACGCTGCCCTGGCGCAGCGACCCCACCCCCTACCACGTCTGGATCAGCGAGATCATGCTCCAGCAGACCCGGGTGGCGGCGGTGCTGGACTACTACCGCCGCTTTCTGGAGGAGCTGCCCACGGTACAGGCGCTGGCGGCGGTGGAGGAGGACCGGCTGCTGAAGCTGTGGCAGGGGCTGGGGTATTACAACCGGGCCCGCAACCTGCAAAAAGCCGCGCGGACCATCGTGGAGGACTTCGGCGGGCGCTTTCCGGACACTTATGAGGCCATTCTGTCGCTCCCCGGCATCGGGGAGTACACGGCGGGGGCCATCGCCTCCATCGCCTTCGGCCGCCCCGTCCCGGCGGTGGACGGAAACGTGCTGCGGGTCGTGGCCCGGATCACCGGCGACCGCGGGGACATCGCCCGGCCGGAGACCAAAAGCCGCATGCGCGCGGCGTTGCTGTCTATCCTGCCCCAAAGCATGCCGGGCGATTTCAATCAGGCCCTGATGGAGCTGGGCGCTACGGTTTGCCTGCCCAACGGCGCGCCGCTGTGCCGGCGCTGTCCGGCCCATGCCTTCTGCGCCGCCCGGATCGGGGAGCGGACGGGGGAACTGCCCGTCAAGGGAGGAAAAGCGGCGCGGCGGGTGGAGGAGCGCACGGTGTTCCTGATCTTTTTTGAAAACCGGGTCGCGCTGCGCCGCCGTCCGGCGCGGGGCCTGCTGGCAAAGCTCTGGGAGTACCCCAACGAGCCTGCGCCCGCCCCCTGCCCCGTGGAGGCCGCCGCGCTGGCCGACGGCCCGGCGGGAAAGCACATTTTCTCCCACATCGAATGGCGCATGCGCTCGGTGGTGGTGCAGGCCGCGGGACCGGAGCTGCCTCCGGGCTGGGTCTGGGCGGACGGGGAGGCGCTGCGCGCGGAGTACGCCGTGCCGAACGCCTTTCGAAGCTTTGCCAAAGCGGTGGAGGAGCGGCTGAAGTGAAACAGCGGAGAAGCGCCCGCGGCGCGCGCCCGGAAAAGGAGGAGCCTATGCAGCAGACCGTCGCCGCCCAGCGGCGCTATTTTGAGAGCGGGGCCACCCGTCCCCTGACGTTCCGGCTGGAGATGCTCACCCGGCTGGAGCTGGGGCTGGCGCGCTGGGAGGAGGAGCTCCTCGCCGCCCTCAAGGCCGACCTGAACAAGGACCCCTACGAGGGCTATATGTGCGAGCTGGCCCTCACGCTGGGGGAGGTGCGCATGGCCCGCAAGCACCTGCGCGCCTGGGCCCGGCCCGCCCGGCGCAGCACCCCCTTGGCCCACTTCCCGTCCAAGAGCACGGTGTATCGGGAGCCCTACGGCGTGGCGCTGATCATGGCCCCCTGGAATTATCCGCTCTTTCTCACCCTGGCCCCCTTGGTATCCGCCATCGCCGCCGGGTGCTGCGCGGTGGTCAAGCCTTCGGCCTATGCGCCGGCCAGCTCCCGCGCGCTGGCCGGACTGCTGGGGCGGCTCTATCCCCCGGAGTATATCACGGTGATCGAGGGGGGCCGAGGGGAGAACGCCGCGCTGCTGGAGCAGCGCTTCGACTACATCTTCTTCACCGGCAGCCCTGCGGTGGGCCGGACCGTCATGGCCGCGGCGGCGGAGCACCTGACGCCGGTGACCCTGGAGCTGGGCGGAAAATCCCCGGTGATCGTGGCCGCCGACGCCGACGTGGAGCTGGCGGCGGCCCGCATCGTCTGGGGCAAGTGCGTCAATGCCGGCCAGACCTGCGTGGCCCCGGATCATGTGTGGGTCCCGGAGGGGATGCGGGAGAAGCTGGTGGAGGCCATGGGGCGGCAGATCCGGCGCTTTTACGGGCCCGACCCCCTGGCGGGGGAGGATCTGCCGCGAATCGTCAATCGAAAACACTTCGACCGGCTGTGCCGGCTGCTGGAGAGCGGACGCACCGCCCACGGCGGCCAGACCGACCGGGAACGCCTGCGCATCGCCCCCACGGTGCTGGTGGACGTGACCGAAGAGGACGCGGTGATGGGGGAGGAGATCTTCGGCCCCATCCTGCCGGTGCTGACCTATTCCGACCTGGATGCGCTGGTCGGCCGTCTCCAGGGCAAGCCCCGGCCCCTGGCCCTGTACCTGTTCACCCGCAGCCGGGCCGTGGAGCGGCAGGTGCTGGGGCGGCTGTGCTTCGGCGGCGGGTGCGTCAACGACACGGTGGTCCATCTGGCCACGCCCCGGATGCCTTTCGGAGGGGTGGGCAATTCCGGCATGGGCCGGTGCCACGGCAAGGCGGGATTCGACACCTTTACCCATGAGAAAAGCATTCTGAAAAAGGGCCGCCTGGATCTTCCCGTGCGCTATCCGCCCTATGGAGCCAAACGGATCTCCACCCTGAAAAAGCTGATGTGACGCCGGGCCCCTGCGCGCGGGCGCTGCTCCGCCATGAAGCCGCCGGCCATGCCTCCGGCGGACCGGGGCACGCCCGGCCGCAGTCCCTGGCGGAAGGCACAGCGGCCTGGGCCTCCGCCGGACGTTCCCGCAGCGCTTCCGGCCGGCGCTCCGGCTTGGGCGAGCCGATCCGGCGGTCGTATCAAAACGAAAAGACCGGGGACACAGAGGCATCCCCCTTGGAACTTGGCAGTTGGAACAAACATGATGGACTTTTGGGTCGACAGCAGGGAGAAACAATGGATTTTTGTCAAAAACGGCTGGAATTGCGCCCAAGGCGGGGAATCACGCAGAGCGCCGCGGCAGCGGCCCCGGAGAGCGCGCTGCGTCAATACCAGCGGGTTGAAGCGGGAGAGCGGGGGGCTGCTCACCTGCGGCCTATCGCCGGCGGTCACGGCGTACCGGCCGATGGACTCATGGGGCGCACGGAGCGCCGGGAGGTCCGGCGGTGAGCGGCGGAGCGGACGCGCCGATGCGCTGCAGCCTGTGCCCACGCCGGTGCCATGCCCTGCGCACGGAGACGGCGGGGGCGGGGGCATGCCGGATGCCCGCCCTGCCGGTGGTGGCGCGCGCCGCCCTCCACCGCTGGGAGGAGCCGCCTATTTCGGGGGCGCGCGGCTCCGGCACGGTGTTTTTCTCCGGGTGCCCGCTGGGGTGCGTCTTCTGCCAGAACGAGCAGATCAGCCGCCGGGATTTCGGCAGGATCGTCACCGTGGCGCGCCTGCGGGAGATCTTTGGGGAGCTGATCGCCCAGGGGGCCCACAACATTAATCTGGTCAATCCCACTCACTTCGCCCACGCCGTGGCGCGGGCCCTGGAGGAGCCCCTGCCGGTGCCGGTGGTGTGGAACAGCAGCGGGTACGAGCGCTTGGAGACCCTGCGCATGCTGGAAGGAAAGGTGCAGGTCTATCTGCCGGACTGCAAATACGCCGCGCCGGCGTCCGCCGGGCGTTACTCCGCGGCGCCGGACTATCCGCAGACCGCCCGGGCGGCCATCCTGGAGATGTACCGGCAGACGGGGCCCTGCGTGGTGGAGGACGGGCTTTTGAAGCGGGGGGTGCTGATCCGGCATCTGATCCTGCCCGGCCGCCTGGAAGAGGCAAAAGCCGTCATGGATTGGATCGCGGAGCAGTTCCCGCCCGGCGCGGTGCTCTTTTCCCTCATGGGTCAGTATGTGCCCTGGGGCAGGGCGGCGGAATTTCCCGAGATCGACCGCCGCCTGCGCCCGTCCGAGGCGCGCCGTGCCGAGGCGTACATGGCTCAGCTCGGCCTGGAGGGCTTTGCGCAGGACCCGGGCGCGGCGGAAGCGGAATTCATCCCATCCTTTGACCTGACGGGGGTGGAGGGTACGCAGAAGCCCGGGTAAGCCCTGCCGGAGCCGGGGCAAAACACCCGGCCGGAGGCTGGGTGTCAATTCAGAAAAGGAAGGTTTGCAATGGAGCAGACGCAGAAACGGCGGGGGGACAGCCGCATGAAGGTCATGTGGCGGCTGTCCTGGCCCGCCATTATCGAGCAGATATTGGCCACCATGGTCAGCTACGTGGATACGGCTATGGTAGGCGTCATGGGCGCGGCGGGGACCGCCGCCGTATCAGTGAACGCCGCTCCCATCTGGCTGTCCGGCGGATTGCTGGTGGGCGTGGGCGTGGGGTACTCGGTGCAGGTGTCCAACGCCATCGGCGCGGGGGACGACGAGCGGGCCCGGCAGATCATCCGCCAGGGCGTGCTGGCCACCCTGGTGACGGGCTTTCTGGGCCTTTTGCTCTTCCAGGCGCTGGCCCCCCTGATCCCCCGGTGGCTGGGCGCCAAGCCGGAGGTGCTGCCCCAGGCGGTCTCCTACCTGCGGTGCTACACCATGGCCATGCCCTTTATCGCCGCCGGCTACATCTTCTCCGCCATCCTGCGGTGCATGGGCAATACAAAGGCCCCGCTGTACTTCAACACGGCGGCCAATCTCATCAATATCGTGCTCAACTTTTTCCTCATCTACCCCACCCGGACGGCCGTCCTCTTCGGGGCGCCGGTGACCCTCCCCGGCGCGGGGCTGGGGGTCACCGGCGCGGCCATCGCCTCCGCCGCCGCCCTGGCCTTCGCGGGGGGCGCGCTGCTCATCGCCGGGTTCCGGCAGGGGGAGCGCTTCCGGATCTCGCTGCACGACAGCTTCCGGCCCGACCGGGCCATCATCCGGCAGGCCGTCCACCTTGGGGTGCCCACCGCCGCCGAACGCTGCACCATCAATCTGGGCCAGATCGCCATGACCGCCGTGGTGGCCTCTCTGAGCACCGTGGCCCTGGCGGCCAACCATATCGCCACCACCGCGGAGGGACTGTGCTATCTGCCCGCCTACGGCATCTCCTTCGCGGGCATCGCCCTGGTGGGGCAGGCGGTGGGTGCGGGCAGCGCGGAAGACGCCCAGGCCTACGGCAGGCTGGCCGCCCTGCTGGGCTTCTTCCTCACGCTGGGCACGGCGGTGGCCCTGTTTCTGCTGGCCCCTTATCTGGCCGCCCTGTTCAACTCCGACGCCGAGGTGGTGGCCCAGGCTGCCCTGATGCTGCGCATCGTGTCGGTGTCCGAGCCCTTCTTCGCCCTGTCCATCATCCTGTCGGGCGCCCTGCGGGGCGCGCACGACGTGCGCTTCCCCATGGTGGTGGGGCTGCTCTGCATGTGGGGCGTGCGCATCGTGCTGGCGCCCATCCTGGTGTACCGGGCGGGCATGGGCCTGGCCGGCGTATGGACCGCGATGGCCGCAGACCTGATCCTGCGGGGCGTCCTGTGCGCCCTGCGCTGGCGCAGCGGGAAATGGAAGACCATCTGCGGGCTGGAACGGGCCGGGGTCCTGCGCTGAACGCGCCCGGCTCACTCCAGCAGCCGCTTCATATCCTCCGGCAGGGGGAGCTGCCAGGAAAGGGCCGCCCCCGTGATGGGATGGCGCAGGGAGAGGCGGGCGGAGTGGAGCGCCGGACGGGAAATGAGGGCGCGCTCCTCCGTGCCGTAGAGAAAGTCTCCGGTCAGAGGACAGCCCAGGGAAGCCATGTGGACCCGGATCTGGTGGGTGCGCCCGGTGTCCAGCTCCAGGCGCACCAGGGCGCGGCCATGGGCAGCGCACAGGACCTGGTAGCGGGTACGGGCGCTCTGCCCGGCGGGGTCGATCCGCCGTGCCATCAGCGAGCCGGGCACCGGGCCGATGGGGGCGTCCACGACGCCCTCCGCCGGGACGGGGACGCCCTGGCATACCGCCAGATAGCCCCGGCGAAAGGCACTCGTGTGCAGCGCGCGCTTGAGGCGCTCCTGCGCGTGGGGGTGCTTGGCGACCACCATCAGGCCGCTGGTGCCCCGGTCCAGCCGGTGGACGGGGTGATAGTCGGCGCACTCACCCGACTGATCGTAATAATACAGGAGAAAATTACCCAGCGTATCGTCAAAATGCCCCGGGCCCGGATGGCAGGGGACGCCGGGGGCCTTGTTGAGCACCAGAAGGTCCGCATCCTCGTACACGATGTCCAGCGCCCCGGGGGCAGACACGATGCCGCTGCGGCGCACATCGTCGGATACACGGACCGAGAGCAGCTGCCCCGCCGCCGCCCGCCGGTCCGTATGGACCCGCACGCCGTCCAGCAGGATACCGTCCTCCAGCCATTTGACGTGCCGGATGAGCGTACCGGAGAGCCCCAAGCCGCGGCGCAGCAGGGTATCCACTGTTTTGCCGGCCTGTTCCGGCGCTACGGTCAGCGCCAGACGGCGGGGCGCGTGTTCCGCCATGGTACCGCCTCCTTTCCAGGGAATCCATGGGATACAGTATAACATTGCCCGGCCTGCTTTTCAAATGCGCCGGGCTGTGCTATAATCCTTACGAACACGAAGGTACAGCAAAGCGAGGTGAGCCCCATGCCGGAAAAGCTGGGCCTCTATATCCACATCCCCTTCTGCCGCAGCAAATGCGACTACTGCGATTTTTACTCCCTGGCGGGACGTGAGGAGCGCATGGACGACTACCAGAAGGCCCTGATGACCCACATGAAGGAAACTGCGCCCCTGACCCGCGGCTGGCAGGTGGATACCGTCTATTTCGGCGGCGGTACGCCCAGCTTTTATGGCAGCCGCCGCCTGAAAGAGCTGCTGCGGCTGATCGGCAAGCGCTTCGATCTGGCCAAGGACGCGGAGATCACCGTAGAGTGCAACCCGGACAGCATAAACCGCCGGGATCTGATCGCCCTGCGCAGGGCCGGGGCCAACCGCATCTCCCTGGGGGTGCAGTCCGCCCACGACTGCGAATTGCAGAACCTCCGCCGGGCGCACACCTTCCGCCAGGCCCAGGAGGCGGTGGCGGCGGCCCGGACGGCGAAATTCAAGAACATCAGCCTGGACCTGATCTACGGGCTGCCCGGCCAGGACATGGAGGGGTGGCAGGATACGGTGGAGCAGGCGCTTTCCCTGCGCCCGGAGCATCTGTCCTGCTACGGGCTGAAGGTGGAGCCGGGCACGCCGCTGGATGACCGGGTGATCCGGGGAGAGCGGCTGCCCGACGACGACGTCCAGGCCGATTTGTATCTGTGGATGGTGGACCGGCTGGCAAGGGAGGGCTACCGGCAATACGAGGTCTCCAACTTCGCCCGCTCCGGCTTCCAGTCCCGGCACAACCTGAAATACTGGATGGGGCGGCCCTATATCGGATTCGGGCCCGGCGCCCACTCCGACTTCGGCGGGCGGCGCTACTCGTTCGTGCGGGACCTGGACCGGTATATCACCGGCGTGCTGGAGGGAGGCGCGGTCATCGACGAGTCTGAGCTCATCCCGCAGCGGGAGCGGGGGGGCGAGTATCTGATGCTCCGCCTGCGCACCACACGGGGCATCGAGGAGTGGGAGTACCGCAGGGAGTATTTCATGAACTTCGATCCCATCGAACAGCTTCTGGAAGAATACGAGCGGCAGGGCTGGGCCGAACGCCATGACCGCCGCTGGAATTTGACCCCGAAGGGGTTTTTGGTCTCCAACCAACTGATCGGCGAACTGATGACCGCCCAGGAAGAGGCGACTTTGAACAATACCCTGCCCCGCCTGCGCCGGGGAAGGCCGGAGCAGAGCGCGCCCCAGCCGTAAGAAAAAGGTAAGAATTGCGGGAAATACTGCTTGAAAATGCAAGCGGCTTTCCGAGAGGCTGCAGCCCGCCGCGCGTACTGCGCCGCCGCATGCGCCCGCCCGAGCCCTTCCGTCCGGCGGCGGGCGCATGCGCGTCAAGGGGAGCGCGCGGCGCGGGAAAGCCCTCCGGAGGGGCCTTGGCGCGGAGACGGCGCTGAAACGCTGCCGGGGACGTTGTGTTATGCAAGCGTTTCTCGCATTCCTGCACGGACATCCGGCCGTTTGACCGAATACGAGGTTCCCGCCTGTTTACAGGCGGGAACTTTTGTGTTAACATAACGTCTGTTATCTCGTAAGCGCCGTACCCCCGGCGGACAAGGGGCGATCGGGCGGTTCGGGCCGAGGCGGGCGCCGGCAGGCGTGCCGCCCCGCCTTCCCGGGGAGACCATGGAAACACACAGGAGGAACTGGATGAAGCGATGGATGCAACGGGGCGCGGCCTTCGGCCTGGCCCTTCTGATGACGGCGGGCGCGGCGGGCGCCTCGGCCTCCGATGCCCTGGGCTGGGAGATCCACACAGGGCGCGTGCCCCTGTCCCAGGGGACGGAGCTGGGAAAAAACATCTTCTGGAGCGATACTTACTCCGACCTGCGCACGGAGCACTACATTACCTATGCCCCGAATGAGAACGTCACGCCCACGGTGGCCTACGGCAGCAAGGTGCTCGCCCGCGCCACCCTGACCAGCATGGCGCAGGGCCTGGAGAGCCAGGGCAGGCGGGTGGTCTCCGGCATCAACGGGGACTTTTATGTGCTGGCCACCGGCGCGCCCGTCGGGCTTTTGGTCACCGACGGCGTGCTGCGTTCCACCCAGCCCTACAACGTCTCCTGGGCCATCGGCTTCCGCGCCGACGGCACCGCCTTTATCGGCACCCCCAACGTGAGCGTGGCCGCCGTGTTGGGCGGGCAGGTCTACTCCGTCAGCGGCGGCGTGAACAAGGTGCGCAAGCCCTCCGCCTCCGACGGCAGCGGCGGGCTGACCCTGCTGACCAGCGATTTTGCCTCCACCACCCAGAACACCGAGGCGGGGGTGGATGTGATCCTGTCCCCGGCGGCCGACCCCGTCACCGGACAGGTCCCTCAGCTGAAGATCGGCAGCCAGCTGACGTGCACGGTGGAACAGGTGCTGGAGTCCACCGGCGCGGCGGCGATCCCGGAAGGAAAGCTGGTGCTCACGCTCAACGGCAAGGATAAGGCGGAGCTTTTGGCCGCCCTGCGCGCCCTTCAGGCGGGAGACACGGTGACGCTCTCCACCACCAGCCCGGACAGCCGCTGGAACAGCGTGACCCAGGCGGTAGGCGGCATGTACAAGCTGGTCACGGGCGGCGTGGTGGAGAGCGGGCTCAACGCCGAGCAGACCGCGCGCTCCGCCGTGGGCATCAGGGCCGATGGCAGCCTGGTCTTTTACACCGTGGACGGCAAGCAGCCCGGCTACAGTGTGGGGGCCACCCTGACCCAGTGCGCCAAGCGTCTGGTGGAGCTGGGCTGCGTGGAGGCGGTCTGCCTGGACGGCGGCGGCTCCACCACGCTGGGCGTTACGTATCCCGACCAGAGCGGCATGCAGGTGATCACCAGCCCCTCCGACGGGACTCAGCGGGCCAATTCCAACGCCATCTTCCTGACCACTGAGCTGGCGCCGACGGGGGAGCTGGCCTCCTACTATGTGACCCCCGCCGACAGCATGGTGCTCTCCGGCGCAACGCTGAATCTGACGGCCACGGGGGTGGACAGCCACTTCTACGCCATGACCGGCGCGAGCGTGGGCTGGAGCGTGACCAGCGGCGGCGGAGCGGTGGATGACAGCGGTGTTTTCACCGCCGGGAGCGAGAGCGGCTTTGTTCAGGTCACCGCCTCCGACGGCCGGGCCTCGGGCAGCGCCTACATCACCACCGTGGCCACGCCGGACGCCATTTCCCTTACCCGGGAGGATACCGGGGACAAGGTGGAGGCGCTGAACCTGGACCCGGGCGAACAGGTCGACCTGAAGGCCTCCGCCGTCTATAAGAAAATGGCCCTGGTCAGCCAGGATGCTAATTATACCTGGACGGCGGATCCCGCGGTGGGCAGCGTGGATGCAAACGGCGTCTTCACCGCGGGGCAGGTGACGGCCAGCGGCGACCTGACGGTCTCCGCCGGCGGGAGGACCGTGACCGTCCCCATCAGCGTGGCGGGACATGTGAATACCCTGGAGGACTGCGAGGGCGATTTGTATGCCTTTGCCGCCACCGAAACCGCGTCCTTTGCATCGGAGAGCGATCTGAACTACGTGCGTTACGGACGCAAGAGCCTGCGCCTGGACTATGACGCCGCGGGCGGCGCCGCCAGCCTGACCGGCGTGCTGAGCATCCCGGCCGGGGAGCGCTATCTGGGCGTATGGGTGTATGGAGACGGCTCGGGCAATACCCTGCTGGCCACCATTACCGATCAGTCCCTCCAGTCCCGGCAGCTCCTGCTGACCGCGCTGGACTTCACCGGCTGGAAGCATGTCTCCGCCGCCCTGCCCGAGGGCGCCGTGGCCGTGTCCGCCCTCGACGTGATCTACGGCGGCGGGGAGGGCAAGCAGACGGGCACGCTCTGGCTGGACCAGTTTACCGTCTCCAACGAGGAGATGCACGATACCACGCCGCCCGCGCTCACCCTTACCGTCAGCGGCGCCGCCGTCAGCGCCAGGGTGACCGACGATGTGGACCGGAGCATTCCACAGAAAAACCTTTCCCTGACCTATGACGGCGAGCGCCTGGGCTTTACCTGGAACGAAAGCACGGGGACCCTGAGCGCCACCCTGCCCGCCGCCGATGCAGGCTATCACCGTGTGTCCGTCTCCGCCGCGGACGCCAGCGGCAACCTCTCCCGCGCCAGCGCCGACGTGCTGCCCGCCGGGGAGCGGACCCAGGTCTTCACGGACATGGGCGGCCATTGGGCGGACGCCTATGCCGCCTTCCTGTACGACGCCGGCGTCACCAACGGGGTGTCCGCCGCCGACGGCAGCCTGCTTTATCAGCCGGACAAGAACATTACCCGGGCCGAGTTCTTTGCCCTGACGGCCCGGTGGCTGGGACTGGATCTGAGCCAGTATGCCGGCGTGGAGCTCCCCTTTGCCGACAGCGCGGAGCTGCCGGGATGGGCCCTGAACGAGGTCAAGGCCATGTATGCCCTGGGCATCGTAAACGGGGCGCTGGAGAACGGGGTTTTGAAGGTCAAGGCCCTTTCCACCATCAGCCGGGCCGAGGCGATGGCCATCCTGGGACGCACCCAGGCCAAGGGCTATGCCCAGGCGGAGCTGACCTTTGACGATGCCGCGTTGGTGCCCTCCTGGGCCGCGGATTATGTCAAGAGCCTTGCCGGCCAGGGCGTGGTCAGCGGCTACAACAACCGGATCCGTCCCAATGACCCGCTGACCCGCGGCGAGGTGGCCAAGCTGCTTTACAGCATGCGGTAAGCGCCGCTGGGAAGGGGCGCGGCTGGCTTTCTGGCGGAAACGAGACAGAAGAGACGCAGAAAGGCTGTGGGGATTGCCGTCCGGGCAATCCCCACAGCCTTTCTGCCGTGTGCGGGGCGATCCGGCGCCCCTCAGTAAAAGGACGCGCCCCGGGCGCTCAGGCGGGTAACGTCCAGTTCCGCACGGAACTGGGCCTCGGCCTGCTCCGGCTCACGCATTAGGGTCTCCAGCACCTCGAAGACGAAGCAATCCCGCCCGTATCGGCTCCAGTCGTCGGCCAGGGCGGGAAGAAGCGGAGTGCCGGTGGATGCTGCAAAGGCAAAACGCTTGCGCCTGGCCGCGGGGTAGGCGGCGGACAGCAACAGGAGACGGCCGGTGGCCGTGTTCCGGACGGCGCACACGCCGCCCGTCACCTCCCGCTCCCGGTAGGAAAAGCCCCTTTCGGCGCGGCGTCTTAGCCATGGTAACCCAGCTCCCCCAGAATGCGGGCAAGCACCGCCATCCGCTCGCCCAGCAGCTCCCCATCCCGTGCCAGGGCCTGCTGGAAGAGCTGCACATCCTCGTCGATGTGGCCGTTGCGCCGGCAGACCTCCACAGTCATGGCGTCCCCCTGAAGACCTACCCGGTCGATCTGAGGATGCTCCGGATCATAGCCCTTGGGAAAGCGGTAGGCCTCCTCCTGAAAATAAAGTTGGGCGCGGCAGGCAAGGATCGCCAGGTCCAGCACCCGGTGCAGGGGCAGTTCCTCCGATTGACGGGACCATTTTTCCCCGGTATACCGCCAGACTTTGGCGGAAATGTCCACGCGGCCCCGGTCGTTCCACTGGGCCAGTCCCAGGGAGAGGCCCTTTGCGTCGGAATCGTAAGCGGAGCGGCCGTCAATGCGCCCGTAATCCTCCGCCACGACCACCGGCTTGTGCTTCAGGTTGGTTGGAATATCCATGGTCAAGACTCCTGTCAGTAAATTAGTAATTTAGTAAATTACTAGAGGAATTGTAGCACGCATAAAGAAACCTGTCAAGGGAAAAGCTGTGATTGGATCAAAGGAGGTTGCCCATCCATGGATATGACCAACAAAGAATACGGCCAATACGTCAATTCCAAATCCAAGCCCTCACCCCTGTGGAAGAATCTGCTCTGGGCCTTTGTGACCGGCGGGCTGATCTGCACCGGCGGGCAGGGCCTGCTGAATCTGTTCCAGGCCTGCGGGATGAGCGAGACCGCCGCCGGTACCGCAGTGTCGGTGACCCTCATCTTTCTGGCGGCGCTGTTCACCGGCCTCGGCCTGTTCGACAAACTGGCCAAACATGCCGGAGCGGGTACTCTGGTGCCCATCACCGGATTTGCAAACGCGATGGTCGCCCCGGCCCTGGAGTTCAAGAGCGAGGGGCTGGTCATGGGCGTAGGGGCCAAGATGTTCGTGATCGCCGGACCCGTGCTGGTCTTCGGGATCAGTGCTTCGGTCCTCTACGGCGTGATCCTTCAGCTCTTTTTCCGGGGATGAAGAAAGGCGGACGGGCGCGGGAAATTCCCGCGCCTGTCCGCTTAAATTGATTTTTCCTACAAAAAGGTATTGACAAAAATGGAGCTCGGTAGTACAATATAGCCAGAAAGGAAGGAGTGAGTCCCGTGGGCTAGCAAAGCTCATAAAAGTCATTCGGTTCTTTTCATCCCCGCGCAGCGAATCGCAGGAAAATGAAATTCCGGTTGGTATCTGTTCCGAACCCCTGCTCAATGGAGTGAGCCGCACCAAAGGAAAGCCTCAGACGCGAGAATTTGCCGAAGACAGGATCCTATAGCGTGCCGAAGTGTTACAGGAAACAGGGAACACGGGAATTTCTCCATCCTTTTGATTCCGGCGCAGCAAAATCCAGAGAAAGAAGAGGTAACGCGTAGTGATTGAACCCCAGGCTCAGGTGTAGCCCCCCGGTCACGCTGGATGGCCGGGGGGTTGTGCTGTGTCTGGGGGAACTTGCGCGGAAACCCTCCGCTGCGTGTGGGGTCGGAAAAAACAAGATCGGCAATCGGGCGCGGCCGGCCGGCCGCGCCCGATTCTGGTTTGACCCGTGCTGCAAGGCCGGGCGGATCAGAGCAGATTGAGTCCGTTGATGTCCAGCTTAAAGGTCAGCTCCAGAAACTCCGCCGCCCGGCGGCACAGGAGCATCCGCTCCAGAAAGATCTCAAAATAATCCATGACGGCGCAGAATTCCGTGTTGATGGTCAGGGACAGGGTGATGGTGCGCCGCTGCGCATCCAGCTCCAGATCCGAGCGCTCGGCGGCATAATTGACCCGGTCGTGGATATCGAAGCTCTGGTGTTCTTTATTGCGTACCCGGCTGCGGCGCACGTCGGTCTTGTCGGCCAGGATGAGGGCGGCGGCGATGGGGTTGACCGGGAAGGCGGTAGCGTCGTCGTGGTTGCCGATGGCGGTGATCACGGCGGCGGTTTGCTCCGGCTCCATTCCCATTTTGTCCAGGATGCGGAAGGCCATCACTCCGCCGGTAAGGGCATGGTCGTGGCGGTTGACCACATTGCCGATGTCGTGCATAAACCCGGCGATGCGGGCCAGCTCGGTATCCTGAGAACCGTACCCCAGCTGTGCCAGAATAGCGGCGGCGGTCTCGGCGCAGCGGGTCACATGGGCAAAGCTGTGCTCCGTGAAGCCCCGGGCCAGCAGGGAACGGTCCGCCTGCGTGATGTAGGTGCGTACCTCCGGATTCTGACGTACGTCTTCATAAGTGATGTTCATGGGGAGCGCCTCCTGTTCCAAATTGGATCGGTCACACGTCCATAGTATCGGAATTGCGCGGGTATTTCAACCGTTTTGTTTTTGCATACCAATTGGAGGAATAATACTTGACAAAATTTATCCAATATGATAAGGTAACGTCAGAACAGAAGGAGGCGGGGGTCATGCTCATCACGCGGGAAAGCGACTATGCACTGCGCCTGCTGCGCACGCTGCGGGACGGGGAGCAGTATAGCGTGGGCGAGCTGGCCCGGCGGGAGATGGTGCCCCAGCCCTTTGCCTACAAAATCGTCAAGAAGCTCTCGGCAGCCGGTATGGTGCAGGTATCCCGGGGGGCTGAGGGCGGCTGCCGGCTGACGGCGGACTTGACGCAGACCACGTTGTACGACCTGCTGCGCGCCATGGAGGAAGACAGCAACATTAGCTCCTGCATGGAGGCGGAATATGCCTGCCCCTGGCGGGCCGCGCATGGCGGCTGCTCGGTCCACGCAAGGCTGGGGGAAATCCAGCGCCGCTTGGATGCGCAGCTGCATGCGCACAGCCTGGAGGAGCTTTTGGCATGAGGGCGGGGCACCGTGCCGTTTACGTTGAATTTAGATAAAATTTATCTAATATAGGCATACCGTATGCATTGCAGAAGGAGGTTACCCAAATGTTGTTCCAGACCACACAGGACCACGAGGCGCTGCGCGCCAAGCTCCGCGCGTTTGCGGAGCGCGAGATCAAGCCCGTCGCATTTACCCTGGACCAGGGCAACCAGTTCCCGGACGAGGCGGTCAAGAAGCTGGGGGAGATGGGCCTGATGGGCATTCCCTACCCGGCGGAATACGGGGGCGCGGGACTGGACGTGCTCAGCTACGCCATCGCCGTGGAAGAACTGGCCCGGGTGGACGCAGGCGCGGGCGTCATCCTGTCCGCCCACGTGTCCCTGGGCTCCTGGCCTATCTTCGCCTACGGGACGCAGGAGCAGAAGCGCAAGTATCTGGTTCCCCTGGCCAGGGGCGAGAAGATCGGCGCCTTCGGCCTGACCGAGCCAAACGCGGGTTCGGATGCCGGCGGCACCGAGACCACCGCCGTGGACCGGGGGGACCACTACGTCCTCAACGGGGGCAAGATTTTCATCACCAACGCCCCCAAGGCGGACACCTACGTGGTTTTCGCCGTCACCACGCCCGATATCGGTACCCGGGGCATTTCAGCTTTTATTGTGGAAAAAGGCTGGAAGGGCTTTGAATTTGGCGATCATTATGATAAAATGGGAATCCGGTCCTCCACTACGGCGGAGCTGATCTTCAACGATGTAAAGGTGCCCAAGGAAAACCTGCTGGGCCGGGAGGGCGACGGCTTCAAGATCGCCATGGCCACCCTGGACGGCGGGCGGATCGGCATTGCGGCCCAGGCGCTGGGCATCGCCCAGGGGGCTTACGAGTCCGCAGTGGAGTACGCCAAGGAGCGGGTACAGTTCGGAAAACCCATTGGCTTCCAGCAGGCGATCTCCTTTAAGCTGGCCGACATGGCCACCAAGCTCCGTTGCGCCCGGCTGCTGGTCTATTCCGCCGCCGACCTGAAGGAGCGCCACGAGCCCTACGGCATGGAGTCCGCCATGGCCAAGCAGTACGCCTCCGATATCGCGCTGGAGGTGACCAACGACGCCCTGCAGATCTACGGCGGCACCGGCTACCTCAAGGGCATGGATGTGGAGCGCATGTACCGCGACGCCAAGATCACCACGATCTATGAGGGGACCAACGAGATCCAACGGGTGGTCATCGCCTCCCATATCCTGGGCAAGGCACCCAAGAGCGAGGGCGGCTCCTCCAGCCGGCCCAAGAAGCCCGCGCCCGTCACCGGCGTGCGCAAGAAGATCCTCTTCAAGGGAGACGCGCAGGAGAGCGTGGACGCGCTGGTCCAGGCGCTGAAGAAGGACGGCTACGACTTTACGGTGGGCATCCCCGCCGATACCCCCATCCCCCAGGCCGAGCGGGTGGTCTCCGCCGGTAAGGGCATCGGGCCGCAGAAGAACATGAAGCTCATTGAGGCGCTGGCCCACGCTGCCGGCGCGGCCATCGGCTCCTCCCGCCCTGTGGCGGAGACGCTGAAATACGTCTCGTTGGACCGCTATGTGGGCATGTCCGGACAGAAGTTTACCGGCAACCTGTACATCGCCTGCGGCATCTCGGGCGCCACGCAGCATCTCAAGGGCATCAAGGACGCCTCTACCATCGTGGCCATCAACAAGAACGGAAACGCCCCCATCTTCAAAAACTGCGACTACGGCATCGTGGGCGACGTGAACGAGGTCCTGCCCCTTCTGGCCGAGGCCCTTGGCACCGGCAAGAAACAGAGCGCGCCCCCCATGGTCAAGATGAAGCGGCCCCAGCCTCCCAGGGCCGAGCCCATTGGGCCCCGGTATATCTGCGGCGGCTGTGGTTATGAATACATTCCTGAATTGGGCGACGAGGACGCTGAGATCGCCCCCGGCACCCTGTTTGAAAAGCTGCCTGAGGACTGGGTCTGCCCGGAATGCGCGGAGGGCAAGCATCAGTTCATCCGGGCATGAACGCAGAAGGAGGAACGAACATGTACTGCGTACGCGAAGTGACGAAAGATCTGTATTGGGTAGGCGCCAACGACCACAGGACGACTCTGTTCGAAAATATCCATCCCATCCCCAGGGGCGTCTCCTACAACGCCTACCTCCTGCTGGATGAGCAGAGCGTGCTCTTCGACACGGTGGATTGGTCGGCCTGCCGCCAGCTGCTGGAGAATCTGGAGCACCTGCTGGGCGAGCGGGCGCTGGACTGCCTGGTCATCAACCATATGGAGCCGGATCACGGGGCCTCCATCGAGGAGCTGCTGCGGCGCTATCCCAATCTGAAGCTCATCGCCACCGAAAAGGCCTTCATGCTTATGCGCCAGTTCGGCTTCCACGTGGACGGTCATGAGCTGGTGGAGGTCAAGGAGGGGGATACCTGCACCTTCGGCGGGCATACCGTCACCTTCATTGCCGCCCCCATGGTTCACTGGCCGGAAGCGATGCTCACCTTTGACCGCGCGAATGGAGCGCTTTTCTCCGCCGACGCCTTCGGCTCCTTTATTGCTCTGGACGGCAAGCTTTTTAATGACGAGGTGGCGTTCGACCGGGACTGGCTGGACGAGGCGCGGCGTTATTTCACCAACATCGTGGGCAAATACGGCCCCCATGTCCAGAAGCTGCTGGGCAAGGCCGCGGGCATTCTGGACCAGATCAAGTTCGTCTGTCCCCTCCATGGGCCCGTATGGCGCTCCGACCTGGGCTATCTGATCGACAAATACGACAAATGGAGCCGCTACGCGCCGGAGGAGCAGGGCGTCATGATCGCCTATGCCTCCATGTATGGAAATACCGAGGCCGCCGCCCAGGCCCTGGCCGCCCGCCTGTGCGAGAAGGGCTGCACCAAGGTGGCCGTTTACGACGTATCCAATACCCACGTCTCCTATCTGATCTCCGAGGCGTTCAAGTACAGCCATATCGTGCTGGCCAGCGTGACCTATAACCTGGGGATCTATCCGGTCATGCACAACTTCCTCGCGGACATGAAGGCGCTCAACCTGCAAAACCGCACCTTCGCTCTCGTCGAGAACGGCTCCTGGGCCTGCAAGTCCGGGGACCTGATGCAGAAGTTCATTGATGAGGAAATGAAGAACATGACCGTGCTCAACGAGCGTCTGTCCATGGCCTCTTCGCTCCACGCCGACAAGGCGGTGGAGCTGGACACTCTGGCCGATGCCATCATGGACTCCATGCGCACATAAGCAGACCGGTAAAAGGGCGGGGCCCGCACATCTGTGCGGGCCCCGCCCTCAGCTTGTCGAAAAGGCTGCACGAACGTTTCCCCCCGACTTCTTGCCAAGCAGCCGGCAGAAATTTCATCAGAGGGGTCATTCCCAGGGCCGCAGCGTAAGAACAGGCGCCGGTGGCACATATTTGGTACAGACCGTGGCGGCACATCCGCCCCGGGGGAACCCGGTGTCCCTGGAAGGGACGGATTCTGATTTGCTTCCGCCGCCTGCCCGCGCCTGTGCCCGAGCGCCCTTGGGGTGCCGATGCGTGAAGGGGGAGCGCGCAAGCGCGGGATGGCCTTCTGGAGAGGCTAGAGTGCAGCCGCCCGCAGAGCGGCTCCTGGCGCGGAGATGCGGCGCAAGGAAGATTACAGCTGCTTCAGATCATACGGGGTCGTCTGGTAGACGTAGTAATTCAGCCAGTTGGTATAGAGCAGCTGGCCGGCGCTGCGCCAGCGGACCACCGGCACCCGGGTGGGATCGTCGCCGGGGAAGTAATGGGCGGGGACGGCGATCTCCAGACCCTTGTCCACATCGCGCCAGTATTCCCGGGCCAGCGTATCCGGGTCGTACTCCGGGTGGCCCAGTACGAAAAACTGCCGGCTGTCTTCCGTTTTTGCCGCGTACACCCCTGCCTCCGAGGAGGCGGCAATGAGCTCCAGATCCGGCGTGCTGCGGATATCCTGCTCCCACACCTCGGTATACCGGGAATGGGGCGCATAGAACACGTCGTCAAAGCCGCGGAACAGGGGAGAACTGGGTTTGAGTACCCGGTGCTCATAGACGCCGAAGAGCTTTTGGGGCAGAGTGCGTTTCTGGATGCCGTGATGGAAGTACAGCCCCGCCTGAGCTCCCCAGCAGATATGGAGGGTGGAGTGGACATGCGTACGGCTCCAGGTCATGATCTCACACAGCTCCGGCCAGTACTCCACCTGGTCGAATTCCAGGTTCTCCACCGGTGCCCCGGTGATGATCAGGCCGTCGAAATTCTGTTCACGGACCTGATCGAAGGTGGTGTAGAAGGAGGAAAGATGGTCCTCATCAGTATGCTGGGACTGATAGCTGGCCGTGCGCAGCAGCTCTACCTTGATTTGAAGCGGGGTGTTGGAGAGCTTGCGCAGGATCTGGGTCTCGGTGACGATCTTGGTGGGCATCAGATTCAGGATCAGCACGCTCAGCGGGCGGATGTCCTGGTGCATGGCCCGGTATTCGGTCATGACAAAGATGTTTTCGCTCTCTAATACTGCGGTAGCGGGCAGGGAATCTGGAATTTTAATGGGCATAAGGGCTCCCTCCGGTTTCTTGGATCAATAATAAAAGTAAAATAAGGGTATCATATTTGGAAGCCGACCGCAACCGGGAAACCGGGGCAAAAGAAAAACCGGGAAAAACGAAAAAAGGTGTTGACAATTGCCGCGGAAGCTGGTATTCTATCTGAGCGCCTTACGACAGGGCACTGAAACGCAAAGGAAAAGCGGAGATACCGAGCGGAACGCCGGACGGCCTTCGAATGGAATTTCGCAAAAGTCAAGATTAAATTGTAAAAAACCTGAAAAAAGTTTTTACCCCAGGGCGGCCAGACCTTCGGCGAAGACTTCGTCAGCGGACCGGAAGCCCAGGATTTCGCGCGGGTAGGCGTTCAGCCAGTCTTCGACGGCCTGGATCGCCTTCTTCGGGACCTGGCCGAAGTCGGTCCCCTTCGGAAACCAGCGCCGGATCATTCTGTTTATGTTCTCATTTGTGCCGCGTTCATAGGAAGAATACGGGTGGCAGTAAAAGACCGTCGTCCGCTTGCCCTTCCGGCGACAGGACCGTTCCAGTCCTTCGACGTCGGCGAACTCGCTTCCGTTATCAACTGTAATCGTTTGAAATATCTTGTAGAAAAGTGTTCCGTATCTGCGCTCAAGGCGATCAAGGGCCGCGACGACGCTTCCGGCGGTCTGGTCCTTCATTTTGATCATGATTTCCTTCCGGGCCTTGCGTTCAGACAGGACCAGAAGCGTTTCCTTCGTCTTCTTCTTGCCTTCGACACAGTCCATTTCCCAGTGTCCGACTTCCTCGCGGGTGTCGATTTCTGGGTCCCGCTTTTCAATGCTCTTTCCGGCCGACGCCCTGGCGGCCTTCTTGTTCTTCTTGACCTTCGTGTAGGGGCGCTTCTGCTTCCCCTTGCATGGAAGGTGAACCATTTCCAGGGTCAGGAACACGCCCTTCTTGATGTAGGAATACAGGGTCGCTTCACAGATCGTTGTGTTGAACTGGATTCCCTTCACCTTGATTTCGCCCAGGACGGCCGCCGGGGAATATCCGTCTTCGACGATCCGGCGTTCAATGTATTCGGCCAGTCGATAGTCCTTCCCGATCTTCAAGTCTGGACCCTTCGCGGCCAGGTGTTCACGGTATGCGGCTTCGGCTATGTCTGGGCTATACCGTTCTTCTTCGGTCCAGTCTGAATTTCTGTGGGTATAACGCCCCCGCTTCAATTCGTTGTATATGGTGTTCCTGTGAACGCCGATTTCGTCGGCGATTTCCTGGACAGACTTTCCGCACTTCAAGAAGGCTTCGATCCGAAGGCGGTCATTCCAGGATAGATGTCTGAATCTGCGTCGCTTTGCCATGTGTATTTCCCCCTTATAGCAAGAAAAAGGCCCCGCCCTCGCTGTTATGGCAAGGGTGGGGCCTTCGTGTGTATGTTCAAATAAGTTCGCGCGGGTGGACGCCCAGGGCGTCGGCGATCCGTAGGGCAACGGTCAGGGAAGCGCCTTCGATTTTTCGTTCCCCGCTTTCGTACCTCTGGATCGCGCGGATATTGACGCCGGTTTTTTCCGCCAGGGCGGCCTGTGTCAGCCCCCGTTCACAGCGCAAGCGCGCGACTTTCGTTTCGCTTTTGGTGCTTCCGGATTTCATGTCGATCCCGCCTTCCTTTTTGTTCTGCCTACATATTACGACATTTTGGCCGTAATGTCAATAGGAAAAATCCCACGGTTCTTCCGTGGGATCATTCTTCTTCCGGGTCCAGTAGGTCTTCAATGGGTACTTGAAGAACGGAAGCGAAGGCGCGAAGTTCGTAGTCCATGACCAGGCGCGCGCCTGATTCGATGTTGCTGATCGCGTCCTGGGCTATGTTCACGCCCTTTGTTTGCATTTTAGCGGCCAGGGTTTCCTGCGAAATGCGCTTCGCCAGACGTGCCATTCTGACGCGCTCCCCGCAGACATTCCGCCGGCCGTAATAGCCCAAATTCTTCATAAGTTCCTCCCTGATTATGGTCATGTTCAATATTCTATTTGAAGTTACCATAAATTATGGTATTATATTATTGGCATGAACCATAATTCCAAAAAGGGAGGATTGAAAAATGGGCTGGAAAATTGGTGGTGTTCTGACTTTGGTTCTGGCTGGCGTGGCCGCGCTTGTGTCTGCCACGACGCCGGCGGAGTACAAAACAGGGATTGAATGGGGGATCGCGGCGATCTTCCTTGTCCTGGCGGTTTTGTGCTTCTGGCGTGGTTCGAAGGCAAGCGCAAGGAAGAAGGCAGAACAGGAAGACAGGAATGAAACGTATATGTCCGACCAGGACCTTCAACAGATACAGGCGGGGGAACTCCCTGTTCTGTCTTCGGTCCCTGTGATCCTGGGCGACGGAGAACAGGCTCACTTCTTCGCGCCGGCGCGGCGTTATATCACGAAGAAGAAGGCCGTCGGCCGGACCGGTAGCGGCGGCGGGATCAGCGTTCGCGTTGCGAAGGGCGTGTCTGTCCGTTCCGGCGGCGGGGCCAGTCAGACGGTCTATGATGACGTCACAGACGCCTTCGCCGGCCGTGTGGTCCTGACGAACAGACGGATCGTGTTCCTGGCGGAACAGAACGGCTTCGAATGTAAACTGTCGGCGATTTCCGCGATCGCGCCGGAAGGCGGGCGGCTTCTGATTCAGGCTGGGTCGAAGTCTTATGGTCTGGCCGTAGCGCAACAGGGCCACTTCGCGAAGGTTCTTGAAATGGTCGCCAGAAAATAAAAAAAAGGCGGACGGGTGCTTCCCGTCCGCCTTTCTCATTTCATGCGATTGTTGATTTCCCTGGTGATCTTTCGGCTGACTCTGGCCTGTTGGGTATCAAGTGTTCGCTTCACGGCTCGTTTCATGGTATAACGGCCGCGCACATATCCGCCCTTCGGGCCGACGAACATTCCGCCTTCCGGGTCGTCCCGGTTATAGACGAACGTGTGGCCTTCCCAGTGACCAGGGACGAAGTGACTTCGGAATCCGTGTTCCAGGTGGCCGGCATAGTCCAGGGGGTTGTAAAAACGGACGATGAACCGGCGGCCGGCGCGCTTCGCGGTCTGGTCGCTTTTCCAGTTCCGACGGTAGTCGCCAGTGTTGACGATGTCCGGGGAATCGTTCGTGCAGATCAGGCGGGCCTGTTTCACGGCGTACACGCCTTCGCCGACAGCGATCTTTGACATGATTTCCGGAACTTCATCGGTCAGGGTTTGAAGGCCGCCGATAAACTGGACCAGGTCGTTCTTTTTTACGCTCACGGCGCGCCCTCCTTTCTGTTAGACCTTGCGGAGATTGGCGGCGTTGACTGCCGCCGTGACGGTAGCGCCGACGCCGATCACGACGCGGGCGCCGCTGACCTGGATCACGTCGTAGGTGTCATAGTAGGTTCGGAACGGCTTCCCGTCATAGGTGACGGCGTTCAGGACCTTCACCCTGTCGCCCTTCTTCAAGGCCGCCGGCGCGGTGCTGGCCGGAATCTTGATCTTCTGGCCGACGCGAATCGCGTTCGGGTTCTTGATCCCGTTGTAGGCCGCGATCGCCTGATAGGTGGTCCCATACTTGGCCGCGATCCGGGACAGCGTGTCGCCCTTCTTCACTGTGTAGACGGTCACGCCCTGGGCGGCTCCGGCGTCAGGGGCGGTGTCTGCCACGCCCAGGCGGCGGTTCACTTCGGCCGCGATCTCCCCGTGTCGGTTATACAGATAGTCGCCAGGACAGGACTTGTTCGCGTAATCACGATGAACGGTCATATTACAGCCGTTTTTGTGGTTCACGCGGTCCGCCTTCTTGGTGGACCACACAAGTTTCTTGATCCCGTTTCGCTTACAGATGTCGGTCACAAGGTCGAGAAGGGCGGCGAAGGCCCTGTCATTTACGGCGTAGGGGTGTTTGGTGTCACTGGCGACCTCGATCGTCACGGCGCGGTTATCGTTCGCGGCGTTGGAACTGCACCAGGAACAGTCCTTTTCCTCCACATACATTCCGATCTTGCCGTCGGTTCCGACCCCATAGTTCGAAGACGCCTGGCGCGACGTAGGGGTGAAGATATTCCCCAGGGTTTCGACCGTACACTGACCGACTACACAATGAATTGTGATCGTGTCGATCTTGTGGTTTCTGGGGCTGTTCTTATTGGGTGAAATGCGGGTATAGTCCACAAGTGGGCTGTTACTCATAGTTGATCACTTCCTTTTCTTTTCCCTGGGTGTCGGACGTGCCGGCGTTCAGGATTTCGGTGAACTTCACGAAGGCTTCCTTGATGTACTTGCAGGACACCAGAAGAACCGCGCCGATGATCACCAGGTCAGCGAAAAGGTCGGTGTACTCCTGGGGGATCGCCCAGCCGACTTCGTTCGCAAACAGGGGAAGTGTGGTCAAGGCCACACACAACAGGGTCAGGCCGATCGCGAAGGTCGCGATCTTGTAGGCGCTGTTGATCAACTTTTCGCGGTCGAATGGCTCGTGAAGAAGTTTGATGTTGTACCACAGGGAGAAGGTGACGTTCGCCAGGTATGCAGACAGGAAGATCAGCATAGACCAGCCGATACTCACCAGATTTTCGACGATACTGTTAAACATAGGGGTCACGCCTCCTTTGTGTCGTTGTAGATTTCCGGGCCATACTTCTTCCGAAGTTTGATCCGGTTTTCCGCTTTGGCTTTCGAATAATAAAAGCCGGTGGCGGCCGCAGTTTCAGCGAAGACAGCGGGGATCAGATAGGCAAGGGGCGACGTGTCGCCAGTCCTCCACACCATGATCAAGGTGAAGGCGGTCACGACGATCGTGACCGCCCCCACGGTGGAAATGATGGTTTTGGAAAACTCCCGCTTTTTCGCGCGCCTTCCGCCTGTCATGCCCTGTTCTCCAGGTTTTCCAAATCTTCGATCCTGTGGTTCGCGACCTTGATTTTTTCTTCAAGGACGGCCTGGGCTTCTTCCAGACCGTAGGTTCGTTCGACCACAGAATTATGTTTGTCGACCTTCTTTTCCAGTTCTTCCAGGCGGTAGGCGATCAGGGCGGAACTTCGCTTATTTGCAAAATAAGAACCGCCCAGAGTCCCCAAAAGGGACAGGACGGCTATAATAATTCCTTCCATTTCATTTTCTCCCTTCGAAGAATAAGGGCGTCCCCGGTTGTGGGGACGCCCGTTCTTCCTGGTTACTGGGCGTCAATATAGCCCATTTCTACCAGGTACGCCTTCACGCGCTCACGAAGACCGCGCGGGACGTCGTCGATCGTGATCTTTTCAAGGATCACTTCGCCAGCATACAGACGAACCAACATTTGAAGCACCTCCTTCCCAAACAGGATTTTCACAAGGAATATAAAAACGGCGGACCACATTAGGCCACCCCGTTTTCCGTGTTATTCTCCGCCTTGATAGCGGATTCGACTTTCTCGCGAAGTCTGGCGGGAACTTCGTCGATCTTCATGTTCCCGGAAGACACTTCGCGGACGTACAATTCTACAAGTGCGCTCATTTTTGACCTTCTTTCTTTACGCGAACACGACGTCGCAGATTTCCATAATGCACCCTTTCAGAAGTTCATTTTCGGATTGCAGTTGTTCAATGGTCTGTTCCGACTCCGTTTTCGGGTTCATTGGTACGAAGTCACATTCTTTCGGATCAAACATGGTTCTCCCTCCTTTATGCGAAACGGACCGTCGCCTGGATCACTTCGATCTGCTGGGTCCCCTTCGTCAGATAGAAGCGATAGGCCAGGCCGAAGCCCTTTGCAACGGTGGTATTCTTGAACGTGTGGACGAACTTCCCGACCTTGCTTGTGACGTCCTCCCAGACAGGGGCCGTGTCGAACGGGTTGTTCGTGACCTCGACGTGAAGGGTCGCGTCGGCCGGGTGGTCGGCGGGGTACAAGGACAGGAAGACCTTCGTCACCTTCGCGTCGGTGGAGATCGCGCGGGACGCGGCGATCCTGTTGACGGTTCGGGTGAAGGTGATCTGGCGGGTCGCGCTTCCGCCGGCTCCGTCAGTGACATAGATTTTCAGAACGTGGGTCCCAGTCAAAAGGCGAAGCCACACGCCGGACAGGTCCGCCGTGTTCTGGTGGCCGCTGGTCGCCGTATAGGTCCGAAGGGTGATGGTTTCCGACCCGTTGGTCACGGTTTCCGTAACGGTCAACGTCTGGGACGCCGCTTCGCCGTCGGTGACGGTGTACTGGTGGGAGAACGGGGCCGTCTTCGCGCCGACATTCTGGTCGCTTCCGCTGATCACGGGGTTCGTGTTGTAGGAAATGGCCTGGGCGTTTCCGGTCCTGTATGCAGATTCAGCGCCGTTCGCGTCGACCGCCTTCACGCGGACCTGATAGTTTGTCCCACTCGACGGGACCGTGTCTGTGATGGACTTCGCCGACGTGATCCCGATCTGGGTGTAGGCTCCGGAATCGACCCGGCGTTCCCAGACATAACTGATCGCGTTCCCCTCCGGGTCGGTGGACCCGCCGGTGGAGATCGTCAACTTCTGGCCGGCGTGCGGGGTCCCGTGGGAGATGGACGACGGGGTGGTGGGCGGCTGGTTCCATTGAAGGATATAAGCCCCGTCTGTATCCGTTGTATCAGATACCAGAGTGTCAGGGGCCAAAAATAAAGCCGGGCGAACGCCGTTGTAGCCGTTGTACGCATGGCCGTTGCTCAAACTGCCGTCGGAATGGACAATCCGCACGCGGTACGCGTAGCCGGCGATCGGGGTCAGAAGCCACCACCACCAGGGGGACGAAGCGTTCAGGTTGGAACTGGTATATTCGGACTTGCTGACCGCTTCCGCCGTCGGGTATGCAAGGCGGCTGTTGTTGTCGGTAAACAGGGGCCACTTCGTTCCCTCTGCGATTCCGTTTTCGTTGCCCAGGCCGACTTCGGTCATAGTCAGAAGACGGACCTTCCGCGTGATCCGCTCCGAACCGCCGCCGTCGGTGACGGTGTTTTTCGCGACGGTGATCGTGTCATTCAGAAGGGCGTTTCGGAAGTCGGCTTCGAAGAAGGACAGGAAGCCGGCTTCGGCCTGGTATTCGTTGTAGTTGGACCAGACGTTCGCGTTATCAGGCGGGGCGTCCTGTCCGTGCTGGGCGCTGTACCAGCCGCCAGGGCCGGCGGCACTGTTCAGCCATTGAAGAAGGTTCGCCACGGCGGCGCGGTTGTTGCCGTAATTTCTGCGGTCGCTGTTGCTGTTGTTCGGCTCTTTCGCGTCGAAGCATTTCAGGGAAATAATTCGCTCCGTCACCAGGCCAACGCGGTCGGAAGACTGGCGGCCGACTTTGAAGCGGATCACAGCGCCGTTATACTTCGTGTTGACCGATTTCACCACCGCGCCGACGGGCAACGTCGACAATTTTTTCGACATGGTATTCCTCCATTTCTTTTTTGAACAGGTCGTAGAACAGTTCGTTCGTCTGCCTGATCAAGTGATAACTGTTTCCGTGTTCAGCGTGGCCGGTCCAGGAAGAATATGACTGGACCACGGTTTCGAAGTCGATCCGCCCTTCGTCCAGAAGGTGACGGAACTTCTTCAACTTCCGACTGATCCGATTCTTGCTGTCGCGGCGTATCTTGCGGACGACTTTCCCGCTGTCCGTCATGTACGTCCGGAAGCCCAGGAAGTCGATCCCCTGGGTCAGCGGGAACACGGCCGTTTTGTGATTCAATTCCAGCCCCAGCGGGACCAGGAACTTTTTGATTTCTTCCAGACAGTAAATCAGATAGCCCTTGTCCGGGTGGATCAGGAAGAAGTCGTCCATATATCGGCCGTAAAACTTGATTCCCAGACGTTCCTTGATCATGTGGTCCAGGCCGGACAGGTACAGGACCGCGAACCATTGTGAAGTGTGGTTCCCGATCGGGATTCCCGGTCCTTCCGTGGAGTCGATAATCAAGTCAAGAAGCCACAACACGCCGGGATCGTCGATGATCCGGCGAAGTTGTGACTTCAAAACGTCGTGATTGATACTGTAAAAGTATTTTCTTATGTCACACTTCAAGACCCAGCCGTCCGCCCCGAACTGCCTGTAATATCGTTGCATGAACGCTTTCAGACGGTCCAGGCCGAAATGTGTTCCTTTGCCTTTCTGACTGGCGTAGTTGTCAAGTATGAACGTCTTCGCAAGGCGCGGTTCCAGGACATTGTCGCATAGGCTGTGCTGAATAATTTTGTCCCGGAAGCCGTTATACATGATCAGGCGTTCCTTCGGTTCATGGACCAGGAAGTAATTGTAGGGCGAAGGGCGGTATTTCCGCGACGTCAGAAGGAAGTGAAGGGCCATTAGATTTTCCAACAGGTTCACTTCGAAACGGACGACAGCGTATTTCCACCGTTTCCCCTTGCGCGCTTCCAGGTAGGCAGAATAAAGCCGGTTAAAATCTGCCATGACTTCAAAGTCAGAAGGCGGTTTCTGTTCAGTGTTCTTCATAAAAATCTCCTTACCGCTTATAGTCTGGGCGTCGTACTGCCGAAGCCCTCGCGTCGGTAATCATGTGTTTACCCTGGCCTTTCCGGCGTCGGGAAGGATATGATCTCCTTTGTTGGGGTACTCTGTTTTCAGGTTCGTCGCCTTACTCGGTCGCGTTTTCCACCAAATCCGGGCGAACGCCGTAGCTGCCGTAGTACGCAACGCCGCCGCTCAAACTGCCGACGGAAAGGTCAAACCGCACGCGGTACGCGTAGCCGGCGTGCGGGGTACAGATCATACCCTAATATCATTAACCTTCCGTCTGGGTGGGCGGCTCCGCGACCGGCGCTTCGGCCTTTTCGGCTTCTTCGGCGGGCGCTTGCTCTGCCTTATACCAGGCGGCGGCCATGAACTTAACGTCCAGGGTGATCTTCGTCCAGTAGTCGAAGGTCCCTGTGTCGATATAGCCGCGCTTCTTTGACAATTCGATGAAGAACAGAAGCATTTTACAGGCCGTCAGGGCGTCCCGTTGAAGGGATAGCCGACGGACCTTGTCTTCTTCGTTCTGGATCGGATAGATTTCATTCGCGGCCAGAAGTTTTTCATAGATCGACAGAACGTGATCCTGAATCCTGTTGACGATAGTGAAGCGGACCTTCTTCGGGAAGTGCTTCGTGTTGTCGGTCAGGTCCAGGGTGTAGTCGATCAGTTTTGACGCAACAGGAAGGACGTGAAGGGGACTTTCATTCCCATTCGCCTTCCGCTGATAGTTTTTCCGGGTTCCCATTGATACACCTTCGCTTCCTGATTCTCTCGACGGTTTCACGCCGTCCGGAATAGTCGAAGCCATAGTCCCGAAGGACGACCGTCTGTTCTTCGCCTTCATAGGTCAGGCCGCACAGGACGACGTTGTCGCCCTCACAGCGGCCGCACACGGGCCGAAGTTCAATGAACAGGTTGGATAATAGGCACGACGTTTCCGGCGGCTTACAGGCGAAGTGGGTCATAGATACAGCCGGTTCTTCGCGGCGTCCAGAATCCCTTCGGGAAGTCCGGTTCCGTCGTAGCCCTTCCATTGGTTCAGTTGGGCCGTGGCGAAGGTGTGGGTCACAGCCGTTCCGGCGAAGCCGGTGTCCAGTTGCTCCCGGATCGCGGAAATGTCGAAGTCCTGGCGGCGCTGTACGGATTCCACGCTTCCGCCTGTGCTTTCCTGAACGTCGGAAGCGGCGTGGCCGTGGACGATCGGCGCGGAGTAGGCGACCATTTGCGCGGTCGTGACGAAGGACCCGTTTCCGACCTCGACCGTGATCCCGCTGTTTTCCTGGTTGGTGACGACCACGGCGACGTCGTGAATGTGGACCGTGTCGCCTTCGCCGTCCATGCCAGCGCGGCCCAGGAAGGAATCAGGCGGAAGAATGTTGTCGCTGTCGGCTCCGTCCAGCCAGGAATAACTAAACATGAACGGGGCGTCTTTTTCGTCCAGGGCGAAGGTTGCCACCTCTCGGACGTACTGGGCCGCTTCCAGGCCGGCGTTCGTGACCTGGACAGGGATTCGCATATAGGACGGGTTACTTTCGACGAAGGTCTTTTCGCCGATCTGGGCGTTCACGTTGATCGGGTTCACAAGGGCGGTCAGCGTGTTCGGGCTGACCTGTGCGACACCGTCGCCGGCGGCCGCGCTGACCAGGACAAGGCGTTTCCCGGCCGCCAGAAAAGCGGTCAGGACTTCCGCGCCCCTGTCTGTGATTGTAGACTTAAATCGTGCCATTCGTGTTTCCTCCTTCTGGGTGGTGTTCGTGGCGGACCATATTGACCATAGCGGCCCCCACGACCGAAGCCGGGCGAAGGACGGTCTGTGGGATTGCCGTTTGAAGCAACAGGACCAGGTTCGCCGGAATCATTTGTTTCAGCGTTTCCGCCAGGGCGTCCCGCTGGGTGTAGCCGGACAGTCTGATCCGGACGAACAGTTCATAGGCGTCATTATCCAGGACGACCTTGAAGTCGTCGCTGACGGTGGACAGGTATTTCAGAAGCGCCCTGTATGTGTAGGGTAGTTGGTCCAGGTACGCGATCAAGATTCTTTCGCGTCTGGATTCGACGGTGTCTTCTGCGGCCGCCACAAGGCCCAGAATCGCTTCCCAGCGCCGACAGCCATATTCGGACAGGCTCACCAGGAAGAAGTCGTCTGGCGCGCCCTGGACGTCCTGGACGGCCTTTGTGAACTCCGGCTGTTCTGCGGTTGCGATCTGGCCGAACTCGACCAGTTCTTGAAGGTGGCGGGGCCAGTATTCTTTAATTTCCATTCGTCACCGCCCCCAGAACTGGGATCGCTTCGCCGCCCAGGGAAATATTCGCGGTTCCCTGGTTGATCTTCGTCCCTGTGATGTCAATGACGCCGTCAACGTTCAGGACCTTCGTTTCGATCTGGCTGACGCGGACGATCAGGTTTTCGGTGTCGGCCCACGTCCGGGCCAGGCTGTCGAAGTAGGACTGGATCGCCGCCTTCACCGCGTCCTGGGTGCTGGTCCAGGACGCCCCGCCCTCAAAGGTCAGGTTGAAGGACACGTCGATCTTCGATCCCGTGACGCCGGCCACCGTGACGACATGGCCGATCGGGGCCAGGCCGACGCCGGTTCCCTGGGTATTCACAGGGTCGATCGCTTCCTGGACCTGTTTCACCAGTTCGGAAGACGGGACGCCCCATTCGCTGTCCACCAGAACAATTTTCACGGTTCCGCCACCGTTCCAGACAGGAAAAACTTTGACGGCTCCCACGCCGGGAAGAAGTTCGACCTTGTTTTTGTAGTCGGCGATATTCCCGCCGAACGCCTGGGATTTCAGCGATTCAAAGTAGCGGGCGCGAAGGGCGTCGTCGCTTTCTTCGTCTTCGCCTGGGATCAGAATGTCGGCCAGGCGCGCGGCCGCCAGTTCCGGGACGTAGTCGATCGGGAACAGGGTTCCGACATACTCGTTCCCCACAGTCCCGGCCGTTTCTGCTGTTAGGTTGTACTGACCGGGGGCGATTCGCTCTGTGACGGTGAAGTTGATGTCACCGCCAGAAAAGCGCGTCCCGATCTCCATGTCACAGCCGCCGCCGTCCGCCTTCTCGAAGTAGCCCTTCCGGACTGCCTGGGTTGCGGCCGTCCGGAACACGCTTCTTTCACGACACTTCTTCGTCAGGTCGTCGCCGGTTTCTGTGTCCGGGAAGGCCCGGTCCATAAGATAGGCCAGTTCAATATACAGGATCGCCAGTTCCGCCGCCGCCGGCGCGATCGCGTCGTAGACGATGGACCCTTCACGTTTATCCACCGAAGCGGAAACGCGGGCCAGACAGCGGTCCATGATGTTTTCAAAGGTCATATTCTCATACATTGGTTGTCACCGTCCTTTCGACGGGGATTTCCCCGAAGATTGTTTCGGCCGTGAAACTGACGCGGGCGGTCCTCTTGTCGATCTGCCCGACCTTGAAGTCTGTGACGCCGGTGATCCGGCTGTCCGCCAGAAGTGCTTCCGTGATAACTCGTTTGATTTCACTTGAAAACACATGGTAACTTTTCCCGACGACGGCGTTCAGTTCTGTCCCATAGTCCCAGGAATAGATCAGGTACGAAAACCGTTCCGTCATTAGGATTTTTATGATCGCCTGTTTCATGGCTTCCGTTTCGTCGACAAAACCAGCCACGCGACCGGTTTCAAAGTCTGCCTTGTAGGTTCTGGTCGGGTGTTCGGCGGCCGGCGTCACCTCGACGGCCTGGCCGATCGTGACCGAAGACTGGTTCGGTATTAGGGCCATAGGATCACACCCTTCCCAGGACCAGGAAGGACTGTCCGCCCTGGTTTCGTAGAAGGACCACCTTGTCACCCACAGCCAGGCCGTAATAATATTCGGACGTCGGCCCCGTGTTGGTCAGGTAGTCATTTTTCAGTGTGTGGTCGTGGGAAGCGAAGGCCGGATCGCCGGACCCGCCGCCTTTGGGCTGGGTAGTCGGGGAATCGGCGAAGCCGCTGTGACGGTGCGTCGGATAATAACCGGCGCGGAACTCCTTCATGACGACGATCGCTTCGCCGGTGATGTCGAAGCGGTTGTCGACGCGGATCGTCAGCGGGGACGTAGCCGTCACGTTCCCAAAAAGGAAGGCCGCCGGAACGTTCGCGTTCTGCGACTGTTCAGCGACCTTTTTCAAAGTGTCAAGAAGTGCCATGTCACACCACCTTCAATTTCAAAGTCATTTGTTCCTTCAAAAGATCGGCGCTGGCTTCCTCCACAATGAAGAAGGAACTGACGCCGACGTCCTTGATCCCGATATACAGGGCGCGGCCGGCTCTGACCGACAGGTCCAGAAGGGCCTTCACTTCGAAGGACTTCTTCGGCCGGTTGTAAAGTTCCAGCATTTGACCGCCGCGTTCCTTGATCTGGGCTTCGTTCATGTCTTCGTCAACGGTTTCGTAATTCTGCAAAACGCCCCACAGTTTGATGTTCTTGGAGTCCTGGAAAATATACACGTCCCGTTTTCCGGTCTTCTTGTTGTCGCGGACCAGTTTGATCTTGTTGTAGGATTCGGAATCTATGTCGGTTTCGTAGGTGTAGCCGGTCGCCAGGCTGGAATCTCCCACGAACAGGTCCAGTTTCGACTTCTCGACGTCTGTGATCCGAAGGGACCCGAAGTCGTCCCACAGGACGAACATTTTCCCGGAATTGATCAGGGTGTGATCCAGGGCCTTCAAAACGATGTCGAAAAGGGTCTGGCCGTCTTCAATCATGGAAGGGATCGCATAGCCGGTATTTTCAAGCGCCCCACATTTCAGGCCGAAGTCGGCCGCGATCTGGGTCAGGATTTGATCGGCTCGTTTTCCTGTGAAGACATAGGTTTCCTTGTTCTTCTTCAAATACCAGGTCTGGTCGTAGGCTGTGACCTCGACCCGGTCTGTTTCCTTCTGGCGGATTTTCACGACGTAGCCGTAAAAAATGCCGGTTTTTCCGTCCTTTAGGGCGACGATCCCCCCGTGGGTCCATGTCACGGAATCGTCGACGATCACGGTCAGTTCCAGGGAAGCGGGGGACCCGGACCGTTTTGTCGACCACTTCGCGCCGGCGCACAACGTTGTTACGTCGAAGGCGTCGCCGGTCACGTTGTTCTGGTACAGGATAGAGATCACGGGATTGTGAAAACCTGTCCGGGGTAGATCAGATTCGGGTTTGAACCGATTGTCCCCTTGTTGGCGTTGTAAATCTTCGTGTAGTCGCCCCCCTTGCCATAGAACTTCTTCGCGATATTCCACAGACAGTCACCGGCCTTCACGGTGTACGTCTTCGCGGCGGCGGCCGGGGGTTTCCCTGGTCGCTTCGGTTCTTTGGCCTGTGCCGGTTTCTTCGGCTCCGGCGGAAGGACGATCCGGCGCGGCGAATAGTCCTTCCATTCCGACAGTTTGATCGAATAGTAGAAGTCGCCCAGTTCTCCGGACCGTTCTTCGTAGTCGAAGGTTTCCACGCCCATTCGAACGTTAATGTCCAGGTCCGTTCCTGTGATCAGGAAACGAACCGGGTCCAGTCCGTCGCGGGCGTCCTGGATCGCGCGGACGATTTCGACCGGGGCTGTGATCCGGCCGGTCACGAAGGGCGCGTCATTCACAGGGAAAAAACTATCCCAGGCGACAGTCCGAAGTCCCTTCTTCCGAAGGATCAGAATGTCGCCCAGGACAAGAACGGTCGCTTTGTCGTTGTTACCTGGCGACGTCACTTTCAGTTTTTGCGGAAGGACGGGGATTTCTATTTCCCGTCCCCCCGCGATTATGGTCATTCCATAGTCGTTCATTATGCGTACACCCCCTCGGCGGCGGCTTCGAACTCGGTTTCCAGGCGTCTTTCGATCTTGTCGACCACTTCGTCGACGTCGACCTTCTCGCTGATCTTCGCGTCCACGGCCACAGTCGGGGTCAGTGTCACGAAGTTCTGAACGTAGCGCATTTCGGCCACGTCGCGAAGGAACTTCAAGTCTTCGTCGGCGATATTGACGTCTTCGTCGATGGACCCGACGGACCCGACGCGGTCCACGTTCCCGATGTCGCCGGGGTCTGTGTTCGCGTAGGCGGACCAGTCCGGTTCGGTGCTTCCGTTGCCGGCGGCGGCGGATTCTGCCTTCGCGGCGGCGATCTCCGCTTCTCGCTGGGCGGTAGCGGCGCGCGCTTCTGCCTTCATAGCAGACAGGGCGGAATCCCTCTCCGCGATCTGGGAATTGATCTGGTCCTGGTACGCGGCCAGGTCTGCGGCTCTGGCCTGTTTCGCGGCGTCATTCTCCATTTGTGCGGTTGTCCCGAACGTCACCTTCTCGATCGCGTCGATACTGACGCCCGGAATCTTGTTCAGGGTGTTTATGAAGCCGTTTATGATGTCGATCGCCCCGTTGACCATGTTTTGAAGGATCGTCAGGACGCCGGCCTTCATATCACCCATAAAGTTTTGAATGTTCACGCTGGCCGTGTAGAAGGCCAGTTGAAGTCGGTTCCACAGGTTCATAACGAAGTAGACGCCGGTCATGAATCCGATCTTCACCCAGTCCCAGGCGGTCAGAACCGCGTTGACGCAGATCAACCAGGCGACTTTCAGGCCACCGACGGACTGGACCCACTTATAAATCGCGGCCACCACGACGCCGATCGCAAGGGCGATCCAGAACAATGGGTTCGTCAGAAGTGTCGTGAAGAACGCCTGGGCGGCTCCGTTGGCGATCCATGTCGCGGCCGTCTGGATTCCCAGGGCCACAGCATAGCCCAGGGCGGCGGCCGCCAGGCCCCAGAAAACAGGGGCAATCATGGACCAGTTGTCGTATATCCATTGTGCGCCCTGGCCGATCAGGGTCAAAACGGGCGTGAACGCTTCCAGGGCGATATTCTTCGCGATTGTCCACACCTGGGAAAAGGTCATAGGCATAGCCGCGAACTTCGCGTTGATTTCGTCGGCGGACGCCAGCATGGCATTTTTCACGATCGTCGAAGTGATCTGGCCTTCGGCGGCCATTTCCCGGATTTTCCCGATCGGGACACCCAGGTAGTCGGCGATCGTCTGAATGATGGTCGGGGCCTGTTCGAAGACGCTGTTCAGTTCTTCACCGCGAAGGACGCCGGACGACATGGCCTGGGTCAACTGCAACATAGCCGCGTCGATACCGGCGGCCGATGTTCCGGCAATCGTGAACTGTTTGTTGATCAGTTCGGAAAAGGCGATCAGTTCTTCGTTGCTGGAAAAGGCGTCGCCGGCCATTATGCCCATTTTAGCCACAGCGTCGGCCGTGGTGGAGTAGGCCGCGCGGGACCTGTTGGCGGACTTCATGATCATATCTTGAAGTTCGGCCGTAGTTTGAAGGCCGTCGTTCATCAGGTCCAGCCGCGCGCGGGTGGTGGTCATGCCGTCAGCCAGTTCGACGATCTTTTTCACACTGAACGCCGCAAGGGCGGACTTGATAACGCCGCCCATTTTAGACCAGGCGGACTTCACCCTGTTCGCCCCGTGTTCCGCTTGCTCTTGGCGGTTGTTGAAGTTGTCAACCTGACGACTGGCCGCCCCGATGTCAGCGGCGCTTCGTTCGAAGGGCGCGCCGGGGTCGATCGTGTCCGTCAGGGCGTCGGTTGCGTCCAGGGTTCGGTTCAGGCGTTGGGCCGCGCCGATCATGGTGTTCAGGCGGGAAGTCATTCTGTCCTGGATCGAAAACTGTGTAGATACGCCGGCCATTTTATCACCTGCCCTTCTTGCCCTTCCGGCGCTTCGCTTTTGCCGCTTCCTTCTTTTCCTTCTCGATTTGAAGGTCTATGGAAGCATAAATGAAGGCCCGTTCCCGTCTGGGAAGGGCCAGAAGTTGTCCCGGAAGGATTTTCAGCCGGTGGAGGGCGTAATGGGCGTACACCGATTCGCCGTCGGCGTCCGCCTCATTCCCGCCCCCCGTGATTAGTTTTTTGCTTCGTCCCTCAACTCGTTCACGTCGTCAGTGAAGCCGTTGATTTCCTGGACGGCCAGAAGAAGATCGGTGTACTGTCCAGGGTTCAGGACCAGGTTGATCAGGTCTTCCGCCCCACGGACGCCCTTCTTCGCCTGGAAGTCGGCGTCCTTGAAGTTGGGGTCAATGCAACAGGCCGCCACAAGGCGGGCGTTGTAAAGGTCAGTGTCGGTGTCGATTCGCTTCTGGCGGGTCTTCTTGTCGAACTCGACCTTCTGACAGGTCTTTCGAATGGCCTTGTTCTCCGCTTCCGTAATGGAACGGATCACGAAGGGGAAGGGGAACGGCGCGATCTGGACTTCCGTCTGGGTCGTGCCGATCTCCGCGTCCATAAGGAACTCTTGCAATTTACCCATAGTTTTTTACCTCGCTTTCAAATTAGAACTTGGTGAAGGGGGTCAGAATGTCGAAGTCCTCGAAGGTGAAGTCGACGTCTTCGTCCAGGGGATCGTCGCTGTCGCCGTCCAGTTTTGCCAGGACGACGGAATCCAGGTTACAGCCGATCAGAAGGACCGACTGTTTCCCGGCGGAAGATTCCTGGTCGTCATTCTCGACCACCATGTCGAAATAGATGTCCTGGCCGGTTTCCTTCCAGGTCTTGACCATGTTTCGGAACAGGGGCGTCAGATAGTAAAGGGTCATGGACCCGGTTCCGTTGCCGCCGGTGGTCTTGTGGCCGGTCATGCGCTTTCCGATTGCCTTGACCTCGGACTTCGACTTCTCGACGGTCGCTTCAATGGTCTTCGACATGAACAGTTCTTCGTTGTTGCCGTTGACCTTCGCATAGGCGCGGCCTTCCTTGCCGGAAATGGTATCAGGCGCGTTCAGGGTTTTCATTTCGGTTCACACTCCTTCCGTTAGTTGACGACAGTCGTCATATACAGTTTTTCCATACTGTCGTTCGGTTTCAGGGCGGAGTCGACGGCGACGTCGCGTTTTCCGTTGCCCTGCTGAATGGTAATGTCTTCGGAAACGAAGTCGCTGATCGCGTCGATGTCCTGATACTGCAAGGCCAGGGACACCAGGTCAGCCTTGAACAGTTGACGGCCGGTGTCGCTGTTGGTCACTTTGCCGATATAGGAATCGCCGAAGATTCGGGCGACGTCGTTCGCCCAGCCGTCCAGGACGCGGATCACGCGGTTCGAAGTCCAGTCTTCGGTCACGCCGCCGCCGAAACTGGTCAGGCTGTTAATGTCGGTCAGGACACGGGCCTTCCCATAGTCGGCATAGAAAACGAACTCGCCGGCCTGGATCGCCGCTTCGAACTGGGACTTCGTATATTTAATGTCCACGTCCACGGCGTCGTCGTAGGCGGTATTGGTCAGGCTCTCGTTGATCTCTGCGCCGGCGGAAGCGCCGGACACCCACGCGACGGCCTTGTCGCCGGTCACGGTGGTTCCGTCGTTCAGGACGACGCCATTCTTCACGTTGATCAGGCCGATATTGTCGCCTTTGTAGTCGTGAAGGACGCCGACGATCTTCTTTCCTTCGTCGTCGCGAAGACGCTTCACGAAGGTCGCATACAGGGACTTGATTTCTTCATCGGTCCCAGGGTAGCCGACCACGTTGAAGGATTCCACTTCGAAGGCGTTCAGTGCGGCGGTGTGGGCCGCGCCGTTGACGGTTCCGTTCGTGCCGCCGGTCAGCGGGGTCGCCACGGCCGGGGTCAGGGAAGACGCACTTCCGAAGGTGACGAAGTCGTTCGCTTTCAGGTTGGCCGATCCGGTGGCCTTTGCGACGGTCTGGGAATCCATGACCATTCCGTCAAGGTAGGTCACAACGTCGACGTTGGTCGCGTTGTCGGCGTTGGTCAGGATCGCGACGCTGATCGCGTTTCCGCGCGTTCCGCCACAGGCGGCCGTAACGGTCACGCCGCCGACGGTCGCAGTCGCCTTCTTGCCGCCGGAATTGACACGATAGATCATAAGGGTTCTGGCGCGCTTCAATGCTTCTTTGACAAGAAGAATGTCGTCCGCCGTAGGATCATAGCCGAACACGGACAGGGCGTTCTTGTTGAAGTCCTCCGCATACACGGAAAAGACCTTGTTTTCAGGCCCCCAGTTCAATTCCAGGGGAAGGGCCGCGACGCCGCGCGTCCCCATTTTTACGACGCTTCCCAGGCTGACGAAGTTAATATACGCGCCGGGAAGAATCTTGTTCTGTACGGTAAAAGTTCCGCCACCGATAGGCATGACTTACACCTTCCTTTCCAGAAAATCAGTAACCAGGCGGACGGCCTGGTCCTTTGTGTAGACCTTCCCGTCTTCCAGGATCGCCGCGACGGCGTCACGGGGAAGGTTCAGGGTTTTCGATTTGACCAGTTGTTCTTTTGTGAAGGTCGGTTCCGCCGCCTGGTCTGCGGCCGGGGCCTTCTTCTTTGCGGTTGCCATTATTTGATTTCCTCCGTTTGTCCCAGGTTTTCCATGAAGGGGATTTCCGCCGGTGTCAGGACGAAGAAGAAGTCTGCGTCGAAGGTAAACTGATAGACGCGGGCGTTCTTGTCCGGCCTGGCTCTCTGGTTCGTCAGGCGGATCGTCCGGGTCTTCTGATCCGTTTCTTTCACGGTCAGCGTTTCAAACTGGTCGTACATTTCTTCGGCCCAGGCGTTGAACTCCATATTTTCCTTCGATTTCAGGAAGTACAGGACTTCGATCTGGATCGACCTTTTCCGGCGGCGGTCCAGGTGGGCTTCCTGGCCCGATTCGATGATACCGACGAAGAACTGGCCGTCGGCGTCCTTCGGGATTTCGTCGACATAGACCTTCCGGTCAGGCCATACGCCAGCCAGTTTTCCGGCGATCGCTTCGATAAAATTGTTCAGGGTCAAGCCAGATCACCGTCCTTCACTTTGATCTCCTGGTGGGTCGCATAGACGGCCGGGCGGCCGACGACCTGGAACGCCAGAAGACGCCGGCTGTTCGGGTCCTCACGGCCGAACCGTTTCAGGGATATACTGTCGCCAGGAAGGACAAGAAGGTCAGGCGCGGCAAAGATAACGGCGTCATAGTCGACTTCGTTCTGTGCGTCCGTCTGCTGGCTTTTGTCACTTCCTGAATACGACAGCGCGCAAATGATTTCAGAGTATTTCACAGCGGGGACGGCCCTTGTGATGTGGTTCGCCCCCGTCGCGGGTTCCGTCCGGCTGATTGTGGCGGTGTCTTCGTAGGTCATTTCGATTGCCGCGCGCTCTGCGGCGGGGTTTCCGAACATACGATCACCACCTTACTTTCCGGTATTCGTTCAGGACCGTTCGCCAGCCGAAGAAGTCCTGACCGTCAGCGCCCAGATTAAAGGTCGACGCCGATCCGGAAGCGCCGGAAGCATTGGCGAAGGACGTTGTGACGTCGCCACGCTTCACGGACGCGACCGGGCCGACGGCCGCCTGGGTGGTTCCCAGGCCGGCGGCCTTGTAGTAACTGACGCACATGACGATCAGGGCGTTTTCCAGCGGGGCGGGAAGCGTGTCCTGATTGATGTAGGACAGGACCAGGTCTTCCACCGTCTGAACGACGAACAGAAGAACTTCGTCCTGGTCCGTCCCGTTGATCCCCAGAAGGGCCTTGACCTTTGCCAGCCGGTCTTCCTTCGACATAAGAACGCGAAGGACTTCCTTCTGTTCAAGGGCTGTCAGGCCGTCCAGGGAAGACAAAATCTGTTGAAGCACGTTTCCACCACCTTTCGCCGGCCGCTTCGGTTATACGCCGGCGGCCTGGATCAACTCGACGATCTCCGCCTTTGTGGAACCGTCAGGAACGTCGATACCGGCGGCCTGGGCGGCCGCCAGAAGTTCGTCCTTGTTCATCTTGGGCAGGGGCTTCACGCCTTCGTTGTCGCCTTCCTGGGCGTCAGGCTCGACGTCAGGGATCGCGGTATAGAAGGGGCTGTTCTTCATCTGTTCCAGGACGGTTTCGTCGTTAGGCTCGACGATCGACCCGGTTGTGTTGATTCTGAACTTCATGTCGGTCACGCTCCTTCCAGATTAGGCCAGGGATTCTTCGATATAGAAGATCAGGTCAGGGGTCAGGGCCTTCGTGCCGTAGTCGTAGAACATGGACACGCCGTAGTCGTTGGACAGGGGAATCTTCTCCGGCTCTGCGTAGGGGTACATAACGACAGGCTGGGCCATAGCACCGTCAACCATGCACAGGGCGCGGGTTGCGGTGGTTCCGGGGGCGACAGGAAGGTTGATGGAAGAATAGACGCGGACGCCGTGGAACATACGGAAGTCCTCGGCGGCGGTGTCAACGTTCGCGTTGTTGGTTCCCTTATCCAGATAGTTTCTGGCGCGGCCGTACATGACGGGGTCCAGAACCAGACGGATCAGGTTGCGGGGTACGCCGCGAACATAGTCGTTCTTCACGGTTTCGACCGCCTGGATCAGTTCTTCCAACTGGTCTTCGACGGTGGTTCCCTTCGCGGTCAGTTTGGTTCCGGCGGTCTTCGCCTTTGCGAAGAAGTCGGCGTCCAGTTCGGCGGCCACGGTGTCGACGTGGTTGTCGGCGCGACGGGCCATGATGTTTCCGACGCCGAAGGTGTCCAGGTCGAACTTTGCGGCTTCCTCCACGATCTCGCGGTGAATGTCCAGGTTCACGGTAGTAGGGGGGACGGTGATCGCCGCGCCCTTTCCGGCGGTTCTGGCGGTTCCGTATGCCTGGGACGCGCTGTTCTTGAATCGCTTATACTCAACAGAACCAGTCGCGGGGTTGCCGGTGTAGGACTGGGACTTCAAGCCGGCCGCCAGGGTTTCCTTCTGAATGTTGCTGATCACCAGGCCGGACAGTTCGGACAGTTCGACCTTAGTAGAACCGGTCTGAATCAGGCTGATCGCTTTCGTTCTTGCCATAAAATATCATTCCTTTCATTGTTGGCTGGTTGGTAGGTTAGATCACGACAGGGCCGTCGACCTTTGCGGCCGGCTCCTGGCGCGCGCCGGGGTCAGCGGGCTTCGCGCCCTTAATGTCGGGGTTCGCCGGGTCCTGGCTCTTGAACAGGTACGCCTTCGACTCCTTCAAGGGTTTCAGAAGGCCGTCAAGGTCAGTTTTCAGCGTCCCGGCGGCGTCGACCTCGATCTTGTCCAGGTCCAGAAGGGAAATAATGTCGGCCGGGTCGTGGGCCTGGTTCGCCAGGGCCATTCGAAGAGCCGTGTTCTTCTGAATCTTCGTGATCTCTTTCTGGTGGTTGGTTCGAAGGGTTTCAAGCGTGGTCTGGGCGGTCTTGACGTCGTCCGCGATCTTCGCCGGATCGCCGGACCCGCCGATCGCCTTCAATGCTTCGGCGGCGGCTTTCAGCGCATTTTCGGCGCTGGTCTTTCCGCTGTTGGCTCCGTTGTACTTATCGGCCGGGACGAAGGTTCCGTCGTTACCGACGACCAGGTCCACGTCCTTTCCGTCCTTGCCCTTGCCCTTCAAGGCCGCTTCGACCTGGCTCGACAGGTCAGCCCCCAGAATGGTTTTGACGCTCTCTGTGATCATGGTTTGCTCCTTTCTCCGCTGTCTTTACCGTGACTTCCACACGCTTTGCGGTCCCGCCTGGTCGCCGGGCGGGTGCGGCTGTTTTGGGTATGAAAAAGGCGCTCCCCGCGAAGGGGAACGCCTTGATCAACAGGCATAAAAAACGCCGCCTTGTGGCGACGTTCCTTTATTGTGGGTGGCACTGGCACTTCAAACAGGTTTCCTGGTTCCTGTCAGTGAACTTCATGTAGTCAGGAAGTTCGGACAGAGGGGACATTTCTTCGAAGACCAGGGCGGCGTCGAAACAGTCCATAGCGTCGATTTCCCTGTCCACGATAGGACAGTAGCACTTCTTATTTTCCATTCTCGATCACCTCCATTACGTCCTTCACGGCTCCCTTGAATTGGTCCCGCTTGAAGGCCGTTCTGATTTCATTGTCGGCGTTCAGCACATAGGCCGCGCCTTCTGTGGAATAATAGTTCGTAAAGACTGCGCCGGTCCAGTGCTTCCTTTTCAGGGAGAAGATAGCGTTTTCGATGAACGATCGCGCTTCCGCTTCGGTTGCACTGTGGCCGTGATCCGCGACGTGGCCGGCGTTCAGCCACAGCGACGCCGCGTCGATAGGCTCCGGCGGAACTCTGATTGTTCCGAAAATGCCGGTTCCCTTGATTTTCTTATACAGATCGAAGTCCGCCCTGGTGGCTTCCGGGACGCGCCCCTTGTAGGAATAGAAGGATTTCAGATCGGACCAGGCGTCCGGGTCTGTGTATTTCATTTCCTGGAAGGCGTCAAGGTCGGCCGGTGCGTCATCGCCCAGGCGTTCAGAATACCGGCCGAACTGCTCTGCGTCCTTGCCCTGATTATACGACTTCTGGCGTTCCTTTTCAACATAGCCGGGGCCGTGGGCGTCGACTTGCTGTCTGTACCAGTCTTCGTATGTCATATTTTCCGGCATAGGCTGGCCGGAATTGTACCAGTCCAGGGCGTCGTCCGGGTCATATTCGACTGTGGTACAACGGTCGTTCGGGTGCATAGGTGGGTAGTTCACGCCGGCCTGGGCGTCCTTCAACTTGAAGTGTTTCCCGTCCAGGGCCGCGCACGTTTCACAGGTCCTCGCGTCATGGGTGGCGATATATTCGTACTGATCCACGCCGGCGGCATTATAGGCCGCCTTGTCCGCTTCGCTGTGGAAATGCGTTGTTTCGGTCCGGATCAGCCGTTCGGCGGCCTTGTAGGACTGGCCCATTTTAGCGGACAGTTCCTTCGACATGGTCGCCACGCTCTTTCCTTGCATGACGCCTTGCGTGATGGTTTCCCGGACATGGAACAGAAGCGCCTGTTTGTTCCTCCACAGGCGATCGGAGAACATAGCCCCGGACCAGGGATAGGACAGAACGTTTTCAACTACGCTTTCGTCCAGTTTGGCGAACTCATGGATAAAGCCGGCGCGGGACTGAATGTCATAGACCTTCTTGTAGTAGCCTTCCCGGAAGGTTTCGCCGAACTCCGCCTTCATCTGGGACACGCCGGTTTCCCACAGTTCATTAAGTTTCAGGTCGATTTGTCCCAGAAGGGCTTCCAGGCGGGAAATACGGCTGTTCGTAGACAGGGCGTCCAGTTGGGCCGTCAGAAGGGCCTTGACGCGGGGGTCAGGCTCCGCCGCGATCCTGGCGATATATTCGCCCAGGGTCGCCTTCCATTCCTGGAACTCCTTCCTGGTCAGAAGGCGGACGGCCTGATCGTATGTCAGGCCATACTTCCCGGCGTACTTCGAATAGAAGTCGCCTATGTCGCGCCGGATCGCTTTCGCGGCCCGGTCGTATTCCTGGAACATTTTCGCCGTTAGCCCGACGCCGCGAAGATAGGCTTCATTCTCACGTTGAAGGGCGCGGGCGATCCAGTATTCCTTATTCCGTATCATTCAGGCCACCAGCCTTTCCAGCGGCCCCTTCCTCGCCCTTCTGGGCCGTCTGTGGGACGTTTCCGGCTCCCAGGGTGTCGTCGAACAGACCTTCCCCAAACTCCGCCATAGCGGCCTTCTTTTCGCTGTCCAGTTGGGCCAGTTCTTCGTCGACGTCCGTCACCCAGGGGTGATTTTGAAGGATCGTCCGTTTGGAGATCAGGCCGTCACTGGTTCGGGCGTTGTTGATGATGTCCGTTTCATTGACCGGAAGGTCCATGTTGAAGACTATGTCGAAGTCCTCGTTCGTGAAGTCGCCCTGGCCGGTGATCTGGAAGTAGACGTCAATGAACAGTTTCAGGCGGTGGAAGGTGTCTTTCAGTTCGGTTCCCAGGGAATCACAGTCGGCGTCCAGGTCCATATATCGGAAGTTGATCGCCGATCCGCTGGCGTTCCCCAGTTCCGGGTCCTTCGTGTCCACGCCGGCCGCGAAGTCGTAAATGTCCCGGCGCTCATTGTCCAGGAAGGCCATGACAGCGTCAATGTTCAGGTCTGCCTGTAACTTATCCACGCCGCCGTCGGAAGTGACCTTGATCGCCATGTGTTCCTTCAAGTCCTTCAAGAACTCCGCCAGATCGGTTCCGCCGTAGTTTTTCAGGATATAAATGAACTTCGCCACGTCACGAAGAACGTCGGCCGTCACGCTGTTTTGCCAGTTGATGTCGTCGATCAGGTCCTTTATGAAGTAGCACAGGGGAAGTTCTTCTTCGTTGTACTTCAACCAGGCGATCGGAACTTCTTCCCAGTTGTAGGGCTTCCCGGCGACGGTGAAGTGTGGTTCAGTCCAGTCGTTTTCCTCGGTCCCGTGTTCCTTGTCGACGTAGAAGTCGCCGGCCCCGGTCCCGCCGAAGGCGTCCGTCTTGAAGTAGCGAACGCCGCCGGTCCACCAAAATTCGGCGTGTGTGATCGTGTGCTTCCTGGTCCCGACATAAATGATCTGGTCATAGAAGCGAATGAAGGCGTCCAGTTTCGTTCGTTCGGAGTCGCGCCACAGGGGAACGACTTCGGTCGACGGGACACGCATGAAGGCCAGTTCGCCGGCGTCGTCGAAGTAGGGCTGAATCCAGGCGATCCCGGACTTGACCGCGCCTTTCCCCAGGCTCTTGATCTTCCGGCGGAAGGTCTGGTCAAAGACTTTGTTCAGGGCTTCGCCATATTCTCCGCTTTCGGTGTCCACAGTCCAGGGCTTCGACAGAAGGTAGTTCGCCTTCTGGTCCACCAGTTTTTTCAGGATAGGCCGTTCGATCTTCGCGTTCGATCGGTTGGCGACGTCGACCGTCTTCTTCTGGACGGAAGACCTGTTCCTGTAATACGATTCGGCTTCCAGTATGATTTGATATTGTTCGGACTTCTTGAACTCCCGGATTTCCTCACTGACGATCTGGGCCAGGGTCATAGTCGCTTTTTCAGGGTCGGACAGGATCAGGTTGATCCGGTCCATGACAGACAGTTCCATTTCCTCCACCTCACTTCAAAACTTCGATAGACGAACCGCGTCGCGGACGCTCCACGCCATAGCGAAGGGCCGCCATAGCGTCGTCCATGAACTCGACAGGTTCGTCGATATAAAGGCCCGTGGTCGGGTCCTTTTTCCACTTCCACTGTTGAACTTCTTTCAGAACATTCACACAGGAAGGGTGTATGTGTATCTTTCGGCCTTTCAGGAAGTCGATCTGGGCCTTCACGCTCCCAGGCTCCTTTTTCACGGGATAGGCGCGGAAGCCGGCCTTCTGCCATGTCCTGATCCGGTCCGGCTCCGCAGAATCGCAGAACATTTCAACGCGCGGGTCAATCTTTGCCTGACGGGCCAGGCTGATAATTTCTTCGGTGTCCTTCTCGAAGACATATATTTCCGAAGTGACGTAGATTTCGCCGTCCTTCCAGCCGACACCCAGGATCGCGTCGGCATGGTTGAAGCCGAAGTCCTGTCCGTAATAAAAGCCGTCGAAGTAGTCGCGCCCGGTAGGGAAGTTGTGGACTTCGAAGTTCGTCAGGATCAGGCCGCCCAGTTCGCCCCATTCACCCAGGCCATACACGCGGTAGCCGTCCGGGTCTTCTTCCTTGCGTCGCTCCATGCGGCGGGAATAGGCCGGGTCTATGAACCGGTTTGTCCTGTATGTCGAATGGTGGGTCAGAACGTCCGGATCGGACTTGTCGAAGTAGCGGGCCTTGATCCAGTGCGTCGCGCTGACCGGGTTGAAGGTCATTGTGATCTGATAATACAGATTCGGGTTCAGGTCGTCCAGGTTGCCACGAAGACGGTCGTCCAGAATGTCGACGTCTTCCGGAAGAAGTTCTGTCGCTTCCTCACACCATATCCAGACCAGTTTCCCGTTCTTGAAGGTGATGGACTTGATCTTCTCACGCTGGCGCTGGTCCTTGACGCCCCGGAAGATAATCCGGTTCCCGGTGATCTTACATTCCAGGGCAAGGGGGTTCAGGTTGACCTTCCAGAAGCGGTCGGCATAGGGGCCGAACATTCGATAGATCGCCGCCTGTAACTCTGCGAAGGTGCTGTCACGGTTCGTTTCTTCAATCTTCCGGACGACGACCAGGTTCGCGCCCTGGTATGCCGGATCGGACAGTTTCGCTATGTAGTCCTGGGCGATATTCACAGACTTCCCGGAACCGGCGGACCCCTTCAAAATGCGGTAGCGGCCGCGCCATTCGTTGACAGGGCGGAAGACCGGGTTAAACTGGGCCGACGCCCTGAACTCAACTGTCTGGGCCGTAGTCATAATTGATCACCACCGTCACGGGGGCGGTGCTGTCCGGGCTGTCCTTGAACATTCCCAGGTGCTTTCCGCACAGTTCCAGGGCCTTCAACTTGTCCGCCAGGCGGACTTCCCGTTCCACGCCGTCGCCGTCTTCTCCGGGGATCACTTTCACCTTCACGGAAGCGATCGCGGCCGTGTCGTCGCGGGAAGCGTCAGTCAGGACTGTCGCGTCGGTCATGTTGATCACGTCGATCGCGTTCACGAAGGCGATTTTCCCCAGTTCCAACAGGACCCGGTCGGCGTTGATCCCGGTTCGCTTCGACCTTTCGGCCATAGCGCGGTCTATGCGCGCGCGGATTTCAGGTTTTTTCAGCAATTCACTTCCGATACTCCCCGCAGATTCCACGGAATATCCGGCGCGGATCGCGGCCTGGGTCGCGTTCAGGTCGATCAGGTATTCGTCACAGAAGACTTCATTCTTCTTCGTCAGTTTTCCCACGATTCTTCACCGTCCTTTCTGTGGGTGTCCATTCCTTTTCGGGCAACAGAAAAGGAACGCCTGTGAAGACGTTCCTTTCTGCGCCCTATAAAAAAGGAGGTCGGGAACTGGGCAAGGTTCCCTTGTAGCATTTTCGCACACTCTTATAGCCGTTACAAGTGCAAGTATGTGCAGACTTATGCAAAGATGTGCAATCATGTGCAAAAAGTTTTCCGCCGGCGGGAAGGTTCATTCGATATTCCCGTGAAGGCGGATATATTTCCGGACCAGGCGGTCGACGGCCGTTTTCCTCTGGCGGCTGACGGTGGAAACGTCCATGTCCAGAAGTTCGGCGGCCTGGGCGTATGTCCGGCGCGGATAGTGCAGGGTCAGAAGAATGATCTTCGACTTCGCGTCCATTGTCAGGATCGCTTCGTGTACGTTTTCAATCTGGCGTTGTCGTTCTTCCAGGGCGTCGGTCGCTCTCTTTGTTCTGGCGGTCCGGCGCTGGATCGCGTCGGCCACCTTTACCAGAAGGCCGTCAGGGTCGGGGGACGACTGGACACGGGGCGTATCATATCGGACGCCGCGCGGGTAGGCTCTGGCCCTGATTGCTTCCAGGTCTTCTTCCAGGGCGGCGCGCTCTGCGTCGATCTGCGCTTCAATAGTCGACATTTCCTGGTCGTGGTTCTTCAATATGTCGTAGACGCGGCGGGCCGTCTGGTCCGCGCGGTCTTTCTTTTCTTTGGCGTCCATGCCGTTCACCTTCTTTCCTGCGGGCGTCAGAAGGGAAGTCCACCGTCTTCCCCGTCAATCTCTGCGAAGCCCTCGTTCTCCATGTAACCGGCGGCCAGGCTCCCGGCCGGCTGATCCTCTGCGGCGCGGCGGGATTCCGCGAACTCGACTTCGTCGGCCACCACTTCGAAGCGGGTTCTTTTGTTCCCGTCCTTGTCAGTGTAGGGGTCGACCCTGATCCGGCCGGACGCGATAATCACGCGCTGGCCCTTGCAGTCTTCCGCCAGGTCGTGACGGGTATGAAGTCCGCTTCCTCGCGGTTGAACTTTCGGTCGACGGCCAGGGCGAAGGTTGCCACAGGGACGCCGTTCGGCGTTTGCTTCAACTCCGGATCGCGCGTCAGGCGTCCGGACAGTTTCACGTCGTTCATATAGAATCACCTTCCTTCCATGCTTGGGCGAACTTCGTGATCCGGTACAGTTCGCCCCAGGGGTCTTTCTTCTGGGCGCGGCCCCATAGGAACAAGGCCACGCCGATTTTCAATGATTGCCAGGTCGTGATCGGCCCGGTCCCGTTTGCCAGTTTGCGAACAAATGATTTCCCGTGATAGCGAAGGCAAGCGAACGCCACCACACAGGGAAGGGCCTGGTCTTCGGGTATGTCCAGGGCTTCGGCCCACTTCTTCACGGCTTCTTCGCTTCTGCTCACGGCGTCACCTCTTTCAGCGTGTCCTTCATATCCAGAAGTTCGGACACGATCCCGCCGGCCGGTGCGACGTTCCGTGTCATGCTGACCGTTTTCCCGTCGGTTATGGTTATATTCACCTGGTTCAGCACAGGAAGCGGGCAGACGGCCACGGACAGGCCGTTTCGGGTTAGTTCGTGGAATATGTCGTCCTGGGCTTCTGGCGCGCTGCGGGCGGCTTCCTGGGCCGCCTGGCGGGTCATTCCAAAAGACACAGCCAGGCAGTCGTCCAGTTTTCGGAGTTCTTCGCCGGTCAGTGTGTAAATCCGTTCACGAAGGCGGCACTTGTCGACCGTCCTGATCTGCTCACACTAGACACGGGACGGCGAATGTCCGGGAAGGTCAATGTCGAATTGCATTGGGTACAGCCGGCGGGACGTGTTGGTCGTCATGTTGGCGACGATCACCGTCGGGGAACTCGCGTTCCCGGCGTCGTTCTGAATGATCACGACTGGCCGTGTTTTTCTTTCCTCGCTTCCGATGGCGTCCGGGCTTCCCTGGCAAAAGAAGACGTCGCCGCGTTTCGGGATTGTGTTCGTCATGACTGTTCCCTCCGTTCTTCAATAATATATAGGCGGACTGCCTGGCGGCCGAAGACCAGGGCTTCGTCGTGGTCTTCGAAGTAGATGTCGACGGCGTTCCCCTTTATGGCTCCGCCGCGATCCTGGACCACTCGTTCGCCCAGGCCGTCTATGTAGATGACGGTCCCAGGGGGAAGGACGTCCCAGTCGGCCGCGATCGTGACGCCCTGTTCGGCGACGGCTCCGCTTGCCGTGTAGACGATTCCGTCTGGGCGGTTCAGCGCCCAGGAACCACAGCACTTTTCGCAAGAACAGTACGCGGTCGCTTCGTATTCGATCCATTCCGGTTCTTTCGGTTCAGGTTCCGCGGCGGGCGGCTGTACGGCCACGGCGGCGACTGCCGGCGGCTCTGTCGGCTTACTCTCTGCCGGCTGTGTCCCGGTTCCCTTTGCGGTCCATGCACACGCGGTCAGGGCCACCAGGGCCAGCAGAAGGACGGTGGATAGTTTCTTCATGGGGCCACCACCTTTCAAAACCGCTTCCCGTGTTTGAACGGGCGGGTTTCGTTATAGGCCATTTTCTCGGAAATGACAGTGTCCAGGTCGATTCCCAGATAGCCGCACAGGTCCGCGATCCGGATCACAGCGTCCGCCAGTTCCACGGCCACGCCTTCGGGCTTTTTGTGGCGGAAGGGACAGCGATCTTCCTTCCCGCCCATGTCGCAGTCGATCCACCTTTTCGGGTTGCAGATTGTCCCGTCGCCGTTTCCGGCGGCGCATTTGTACCAGACCAGGGCGCGGCCGGCGCGTTCTTCTTCCAGGGCTTCGGACAGTTCGGAATGGATCAAGGCGATCGCGGTCCCAAAGTCCAGGGGCGGGTCCCAGAAGCCGTGTTTCACGGCGTTATCGTGGGCGCGGCCCACCAGTTCAGTTATGTTCATGGTTTACCTCTCTTTCTGTCTGCGGCGCTTCGTCGCCCCAGGCGTCCCAGCCGGGGGCCGCCTGTCTGGCAAATAGTTCGATCATAGCGCCCCCCCCCCGCAAGTGCGGCGATCCGGTCGCGGGTTTCCGCTGGCTTTTCGCTGTGGCGTCCGATCGGGGCGTCGATTATGCTGTGGACTGACCGGGACGCGCGGATCGGCTTTCCCTTTGTCGCCAGAAGGCAGACTTCCGGGTTTGCTCCGGTCCAGTTCCCCAGGCCCCAGAACCAGCCAGGGGACTTCCTGTTCCTCTTCACCCAGACGAAGGCGGCGGTCTTATACTGGAATCCCCAGCGCCGGATCGTTTCCAGGGCGACTTCCAGGTTCGGGAATGTGGCCCACATGAACAGAAGACAGTCGTCCGCCGCTATGTCCTGGACCGGAAGGTCATAAATGTCCTTCGCCTTCATAGTGTGGTAGTGTTTGGTTACGTTTCGTTTCGCCCCGCCGCCGGAATAGGACCAGGGCGGGTCGGCATAGATCACGGAATACTTCTTGTCCGGAAACGGTATCACGACGGTTCACCTTCTTCCGGGATTGGTTCGTAGCAATCACAGCGGACGACGCAATCTTCTTCATCTGCGTGGATCGGGCCTGGAAGGCCGGCGTCGGCCCTCTCGACCGCCTTCACGCAGTAGTCGCCTTCGCGCCCTTTGGTGTCGTCCTTGATGAACTGGACGTTCTGGCAGTTCCGACAGGAAAAGGCGTATTTCCACTTCGGAAGGGCCGGTTTTCTTCTTCTCATGCGCCCACCGCCTTTTCTCTGGCGGCCGTGATCTCCGCGTTCCTGATTTCACACCAGGCGGAAAAGGCCATTTCCCGGACTGTGTCAGCGGTCAGAAGGACCAGGTATTCGTCGCCGTAGCCGTCTTCGCCGTATATGCGGCCGGCGCGCTCGTTGCACATATCCAGTTTTCGGCGGGCGTACTGTTCGGCCTGGCCGAAGAAGTCTGGGTCCAGGACGGTTCCCAGGCTTTCTTCGACTCTGGCCTTCAACTCACAGGACCCGATCATTCGTCTTCGTTGTCCTCTCCGGCGGCGATCCGGCGAAGGACTTCGTTCACAAGTTGCTTCGACGTGAAGCCGGTCAACAGGGCTTCGTCAGACAGTTCGATTTCCTCCTGATCCAGCGACAGGCAGATTTCAGAGTCCACGAAAAAAGCCGGGCGAACGCCGTAGTCGCCGTCGTACGCAGCGCTGTAGCTCAAACCGCCGTCGGAAGTGACATACCGCACGTGGTACGCGTAGCCGGCGTTCGGGGTGATCGTCCATTCCCAGTCGTCGATCTCCAACAGGCCCGCGTCGTAATACTTCCGGACCAGGGGTTCGGGCAACATGGCGACCTTGCAGACGGCGACGCCGTAACGGTTCGTTCCGTCGTGGTCCGCCAGGCTCCACTCGGCTTCCAGGACCTTGTTCGCCGGGATCACGCCGGCGTCGTCCAGGTTCCCCAGGAAGTCGGTGTTCAGGTCGTGGCAAAGGGTAGAGAAGGCGAAGTTATTCGCGGCCGGTTCCGGCTCCATGCGGTTATAGGTGAATGGCCGGACGGTGAAGGGGCGGTTCCCGATCGGCTCCTTCGCGGCCAGAAGGGTTCGGCCGTCGGTGAAGTGTTCCAGGACGACCACTTCCACGGGGCCGGCGTTGAAGTAGGCCCCAGGGGCCAGGTTCTTAATTTTTGCGCTTACTGCCATTTTGTTTTCCTCCCTCATATTCTTCGATCGTGACTTCGACGCGCGGGTTCTTCGGGTCCAGGGCGAAGTCGTCGCTGAATCCTTCAATTTCCGACCAGCCGTCATTTCGAAGGACGCCGGTTTCGACCAGGGCGTCCTGAATGAACTTTTTCGCAAAGGCGATATTGTCCTTGTCGCGGCGGCGGCTGGGTTCGACCCACAGGTAGCGGATCACCACAGGACGGGTGAAGCGGACGCCCCGAAGTTGTGTTCGGATCATGTAGCCGATCACGTTCTGGGCCTGGCGCTTCATGGAAGCGGCCTTGTACTTGCCCTTGTATGACCGTTCCGCGTCGATGTACTCATTCAGTCCCGGCAACAGGCCGGGGATTGTCAGTTTATATTTCTTCATTGGTCTTGTCCTTTCGTCAGGCCCAGGATTCGCCGGGCGGCGTCCCTTCGGTCGGTGGCGTTCGCTGTTCTGCGGGACGCTCCGACCATTTTCAGGCGGATCGGACACATTTCCAGGACCCGGTCGTAAATGCGCTTGTAGGCCAGGGAAGGCGGGTTTTCCAGGTCCTTCAAGGACAGGTTTGTCGTGATGATCACGGGCTTCCCGGACCTTGCCCTGGTGTCGACCACGTTGTAGACCTGTTCGACGGAATAGGACGTGTCCCGTTCGACACCCAGGTCGTCGATCACCAGAAGGGAATAGTGTTGAAGGCGGTCGATCCGCTTCTGTCGTTCGTCGTCAAAGGACCCTTGAAGGCTGTTCAGGATTCGCGGGAAGTTGGTCACGCTGACACTGACCAGCCGTTCCAGAAGGGCGTTCGCGATTGCACAGGCCAGGAAGGACTTCCCGGTCCCGACGTCGCCATAGAACAGAATCCCGATGTTCTGGGCCTTCATTTCCTCCCAGTTCTCGACGTAGCGGCGACAGACGTCGCTGACCTTTGGGTTCCGCTGGTCGTCCTGGGCGAAGGTGTATTGCAAATAGGCCGGGTCCGTGATCCCGTCGCGGCGAAGCCGGTCCATTCGTTGCTCAAACTCCCGGCGCTCTCTGTCGGCCTTCTCTGCGTCGGCTTTTTCCTGGCCGCATTTGCACAGACAGCCGACGCGGATCGTCTTCGCGTCCCGGCCGATGGACGGGACCGCCGGAAGGATGACGTCCATTTGCTTCCGTTCGTGGCAGTTGCCACAGCGCAGGAAGCCTTCGTCGTCGAAGTAGTCGTCCGGTTCCTGGTTTTGAAGGCTTTTCTGGACCATACCGGCCAGAACGTCGCCGATTGCGTTCATAGCGATCACCGTCCTTCCAGGAAGTCTTCGTCGTCACCATAGTCCTTCTTCGGCACGGCTCCCTTCGGGGGCTGGGACGGTACGTCAGGCCGGTCGTCTTCCTCCCAGCGGCGGCCGCGAATGAACGTGGCCGGGTAGCAGATAAACGATCCGCCGTCCTTCGTCCACTGGTCACAGGTCTTCCAGCGTTCCACGCCGGCGACGATCAGTTCGACCAGGTCGTCGTCCGGGTTCAGTTGGCCCCAGGCTTTCAGGGCGTCCTGTTTTCCGACCCGGCGCGGATATACAGCCCAGAAGCGATCAAAACCGCGCGGTGTCCCCGTCGCCCCGGTTGGGCGCGTTCCCGTTTCTCGTTCCTCGTTCTCGTTTACGTTTTCGTTCTCGTTTACGTTTTCGTTCTCGTTTACGGGGACTTTTGATTTCATTTGATTTCCTTTCCTTTGATTGCAAGTGTTATCAAATGAAACAGGAAGGGGGAACTTGCTTTTCTTCGCTCTCTGTTGCTGGTGCTTGTCCCACGACATAAGTTTCAGGTATTGCTTCCCGTCCTCGCTGGCCGTGTAGGTTCCGACCATTCCGGCGGCGACCAGTTCAGACAGCCAGGCCCGGATTTTCTGTTCCTTCGGCGGGTCCAGGGGGAAGCACATGGACGCCAGGATTCGCGGATTTCCGTAGTACAGGCCGAAGTCGTCCGCCTTGACCACCAGTCGCCAGAAAAGGCGCTCGGCGTCCGCGCTCACCTCCGACAGCGATTCGCTGGTAGTGATTGATTCTTTGATTATGCGGCTCGGCACGTTTGCCACCTCCTTTTACAATGCTTTTTGACAGGTCCGACAGGCTTCGCGACCATATTTCCGGACGGAATAGTCCTGTTCGGCCTTTGTGATTGGTTTCCCACAGATCGGGCAGACTGCCCCGTTCTCTGCCTGGGGCGCTGGTGTACCCGCTGGCGCGCCCTGGCGGCCCCTGGGGGCCTGTTTGCCCTGTCCCTGGGTGTTTCCCTGGGTGGTTGTTCCCTGGCCGCCCTGGGCTGTCTGTGGCAGTCCCTGGACCCTCTTGTTCATGACGAACCGGACGTTTCCGTTCCGGTCCGCGATCACCAGTTCGCAAATCTCCCGGCGGTCGTTATAGGCGACGTGGGTGACGGTGAAGCGGGTGTTCGAATAGCATTTCAGGACTTCCTTCCGTCCGTTCTGGCCTTCGGAATAGAACTCGTTGTCGGCCAGTTCGACATAGATGAAGGGGCCTGTGTAGAGTTCGCGGCCGATCCCCACGTTGAAGCCGGCGCGCTTGAAGGCGTCGGACGCCTGGCCTTTTTCTTTCTCGGTGTTGCTCTCGACGCCGACGTCCTGTTTCCGGACCCAGGCGCGCTTCTCTGCGTCCCAGATGTCGATATTACAAAACAGGTTCCCGTTGATCACTTCATGGGTTCGTTGCCAGTTCCCAGGGCCGAAGACCTGGTCAAGAATCCGCATATCGACGCGGGCGTCCTTGTAAAGCAACAGGACAGCACCGACGCGGCCTGTTTTCGCGCGGCTGACGCTCTGAACGCGACATTCGATGTCTTTTTCCGTCAGAAGGGGAATGTCGTTCCTGACGGCCGCTGGCGGGTCCAGGGCGGCCTGTTCGGCCGCCTGGGTGGTCGTTTTCTTATCTGCCATGATCCCGCCCCCTTTACTTGATCTGAATGTTCCGGTTCTCGACCAGGGAAGCCCCGGTCACGTCTTCGCCGGCCTGGATTGCTTTCTTGATCGCGGTCTTGTCCGGCTTTGTGGTCACTGTGGTCGTGACGTAGTCAGCCGGAAGCGCCGCTTCGTCGTCGATCTGGACCTGGATAGACTTCCGGAAACTGATCCGGGCCTTTGCGGTTTCGACCTTGTCCTTCCCGACAGTCGCCAGGCACGAAGACAGGTACTTCTTCACGCTGTCAACGCGGCGTTCGACGGTCTTCCGGCGGGCCGACAGGTTTTCTTCCTCTGCTTTCAGGTCAGCGACGAAGGCTGACAGGTTCTTAATGTAACAGGCCACGCTTTCGGCCTTGTCCTCGAACTGGGCGTCCAGTGCTTCCACGGCGTCGAAGTTCATGATCTCGCCGGTTTCTTCGTCCACTTCCAGGCCGTCCAGGGCTTTCAGGAAGTCGGCGCTGATTTCATACAGGCTTACGTTCATTCCGCTTTGCCCCCTTTCAGAATGTCCAGGGCGTCAGCGACGGCCCGGTCAACGTCACGCCAACCGACTTCGACGCCATTTTGACGGGCTTCAAGAAGGTTCGACAGGGTGGAGATAGCGGCCGCGATTGCGGCGTCTGCTTTGTCGGCGCGGGTTCTCTGCTCTCTGGCAGTTTCCCAGGCGGCCGCACTCTGGCGGCGCTCGAAGTAAAGGTCGCGGCGGGTTTCGACGCCTTCGACCAGGACGTCCAGGGTGAACGCCTTCACGGCGTCGGTATCATAAAAGTTCAGTTTCGGCATATTGAAAACCGTTCCTTTCTCTGCTATAATGCAGTTAGTTCTTTTTTGGAATGGGCCGTTTCGGTTGTTGTGGTGACGACGAAACGGTCCTTTTCTACTTCTTCAACGATAATTTTTCGCGCGCCCAGAAGGACAAGGGCTTTGACGACTTGTCCGACCTGTACGGGCGACAGGGTCTTCGCGGCGTACTTCACGCGGCTTCCTCCTTTCCGGTTCGGTATAGTCGAACGCGCCGGCCAGGTTGCAGAACAGGACCCACAAGGCCATAAGCGCGAACACGCGGACCATTCCGGGGAAAAGGGGAACTATGTCCTGTTCGATGGCTCCGACCGCGCCCAGCATTAGGAAAAACAGGACGAAGGCGATCACGCCGCACACGTTTTTGAACTTAGACATTTAAGCCCCCCCGCAGAATTGAACGCCGGTTTCGACCAGGGCGTCCAGGGAAACGGTCAGGTCCCGCGCTCCGTAGGGCGCGCCCTTGATCCCGTACAGTTTCGCCGCGTCTTTGCAGTTCAGGACTTCATATTGCAGTTGGGCGAAGATGTGCTGTTCCAGGTCCTTTCCCTTGTCCGGGTCGTAGTTCTCGACGGCGCGGATCATGCGGATCGCTAACTGCTGGAAGACGTCTTCGTCGTCCAGGCCGGCGGCACTGTTCAGACGCCGGTTCTTGTTGATGGTCCACCAGATACAGCCCAGATGTGTTTCGACCAGGGCGTTTCGCTCCTGGGTGGTGATCGTCCACTTCAAGGCTGTCACCTTCCTTCCATGCGCGCCCTGACGGCGGAATAGAAGTCTTCCGGGGTCATGTCGGGCGGTACGGTTAGGGCGATCGTGTGGAACTGCTTCCGGCATTTCGTACATTCCCGGCGTTCAATCGCGCCGACCGTCCAGACATTCACGCTTCCGCCGCGTCCCTGGGATAGACCGATTTCCCCACAAAATGGGCAGATCACACGAAGGCCGTTCTTCGCGATTTTCCCGTCTTCACAGATCACACCGTTTGTCGGCTGACTCACGATTTCCTTCATTCGCCCACCGCCTTTTCTTCCCGCGCGTCGGTACGCTTGCCCTTTTTCTTTTTCTGGGGAAGGGTGATCCCCAGTTTCGCGGCGCACGTCCGGCCGTAACCGACTTCGCGGAAAAACGGGTCCTTCAATCGGCGGCCACAGCGCCCACAGGTATCAGACATTTGCATTTCCCTCCTTCTTTCGTCCACGGCGGCGAAGGCCCTCCTGGACCCGCTTCTGGGCCAGTTCCGGGTCATACGCCGGGCGGAAGTTCTTGTCCAGGGTGACGCCGTCCTGGCCGCGCTTCAACTCGGTATAGACGGTGGTTCGCGACACGCCGATTTTCTGGGCGATTTCGCCGGCGATCGCCCCGTTCGCATACATGGAAGCGATCGTCTTTCGGTCGTCGAACTCGATCGTTTTGAACTGTCTTGCCACGTTTTCACCTTCTTTCTTTTCCTTTGGCGGCGTCACCAAAGGTTTTTGTCGGGGTCCCCGTTGGTCTGCTCGATGTCTGGATTGAAGATCACGGTGACGCAGTCGCCAACGCGCTTCGCGGCAACGACTTCGACTTCCCAGAGAAGGTTCATGGACGATACTTCCGCAAGGTTCCAAATCAGGTCGATCGCAAAGTCTGCCGTTGCGACTTCTCCGTCCGTGGACACAAGGTAGAACTTCTTCACGTCCAGACCGGCGGTCTTTACGACGATATTTTCAAGCATTTTCCGAACGGTCATTTTCTTCATAACCAGGACCCCCACATAAAAAAATTAGACTGTGCGAAGGCCGTTGACCTTTGCACAATCTAATATTAAATCCCGCCCTTCGAATGGAATTTGAAAAAAGTGCTTGACAAAGCAAGACGCAAGTGCTAAACTAAATGAGTTCGCTTGAAGATAGGGAACAGGTTTTGAAAGAACAGAAATCAAACGTTTTTATGGGTAGAACCCTGAAAATGGCTGAAAAAAGTTCTTGACAAGCTCGAAAGAGCGTGGTAAACTAAACAAGTTCCGCTGCAAGAGCGAACGGCTTGAATGAAAGCCTGGAAGAACGAAAGTTCTGAAAAGAGGCTTGACAAGCAAAAGCGAGTGTGCTACAATGTAGCGCACCGCCGTCTGTAAAGACGACGACGCGTGCACCTTGTAAATTAAACAACGTGAAACTTGAAGCACCAGAAAAGGACGAGAAGTCCTTTCTAAGACAAGCAATTGGAATAGGAAGGCTCTTGACAAATTTCTTTGAAGCTATGATTAAGTTTCGATGAAATGATTTAGACAGGCTGGAAGGTCTGTATAGATACCATTTTATTGAGAGTTTGATCCTGGCTCAGGATGAACGCTGGCGGCGTGCTTAACACATGCAAGTCGAACGGAGTGCTCTTGATTGAGGATTCGTCCAAATGATAGAGTTACTTAGTGGCGGACGGGTGAGTAACGCGTGAGTAACCTGCCTTGGAGTGGGGAATAACACAGTGAAAATTGTGCTAATACCGCATGATATATCGGTACCGCATGGTAGTGATATCAAAGATTTATCGCTCTGAGATGGACTCGCGTCTGATTAGCTGGTTGGCGGGGTAACGGCCCACCAAGGCGACGATCAGTAGCCG
>CDZT01023222.1_pt1 | contig 74629 bp, 71 predicted proteins | sample 557531 | NCBI WGS metagenome assembly CDZT01 (sample SAMEA3182066, study PRJEB8094) | gut metagenome | biome: human; feature: gut; material: Stool; isolation source: human stools | place: Canada | collected 2013-03-05
TATGTGACCGCGTGTTGTCTCGGAAAACGCATCGTGATTTTGGACGGACTCAAGGAAGTCCTGCGGCAGCAGAAGGCAATTGGCAACAATCTCAATCAGCTGGCTGTGCTGGCAAACATGGGGAAAGTCCAGTTCGCCAATTTGGATTCTGCCGTGCAGGAATTCTCTAAGATCAATACCGCTCTGAGGAAAATGCAGGAGGGAGGTGTGGCAAAATCGCAATCGTCCATTTCGTGAACTACAAAAAGGGTACACAGACGCGCAACTGCATGAAAAGCGTGATGCGGTACGTGTCGCAGATGAGCAAGACGCTCTGGGATGGACAGCAGCTCGTCAGCGGGATCGGTTGCCAACCGAAAACGGCGTTCGACGAGTTTCTGAGTACCAAGCTCCTGCACCATAAAGACGGCGGCGTGATGTTTTACCACATGGTACAGAGTTTTCCAAAAGGTGCAGACATCGACCCGCGCATGGCGCACGAAGCAGCACGCAGATTGGCTGGATACTTCGAGGGCTGCGAGGTGCTGGTCTGCACGCACGTCGACCGCGAGCATATCCACTCGCACTGCATCATCAACAGCGTGAATTTTAAAACCGGCCGGAAGGTACACATGGCAGACGAGCAGATTCAGGAGCTGCGCGTTTGTAATGACCAGATTTGCGAAGAATTGGGGTTGCCAAAATTCCAGAAAGATGAGCAGTGGCAGTCACGAGGAATGTCCAATGCGGAATACTACACGGCAGTCAAGGGCGAGAGCTGGAAGTTCGAGCTGATGCGCGTGATCGACGAGTGTATGCGCTGCGCCGGGAATCGTGAGGAATTTCTGGCGCTGCTCCGCTCTGAGGGTTACGATGCCACATGGACGGACAGTCGTAAAAATATTACTTACACGACACCAGACGGACGCAAATGCCGCGACAACAAATTACATATAGAAAAATACTTGAAAGAAAAAATGGAGGCAGAATTTGGATACAGAACGGAGAATGACAACACAAGAAATGTTGACGCAGCACAAAAAGCTGATGGACGAGGCGCAACGGCTGGAACCCAGCGTGATGGTCACGGAGCGGAACTGGAGCGCGCTGCTCGAAATGCAGGACAGGCTGTTTCGGCAGCAGATGCAGTTGGACACGGACCTGAAAACGCTCCTGACGCGGGAGGACGCACAGACCGCATTGACCGAGATGCAGGAGAGTGCAGAAAAATTCGAGAGACAGGCTGGGAACCTGAACGAGAAGTATTCTTCCGGCTGCAAAGCACTGACCGAGAGTACGAAGATTGCCCTGACCGAGACTCTGAACGATACGAAGAAACAGCTTTCGGATACAGTACAGGAAGCGCGGAAGAAAATTCACCTGTGCGCATGGATCTCAATCGCGGCATTGATCTTGTGCGCGGCGCTGTGCAGCTTGGTCGTGCTGTGGAGCAGATGACGGACGATGTACCGGTGCATGACGGAACGACTATGCCAGCGTATATCGACAGCAAGCGCCGGAGAAAGCTCCGGCAAAAGAAAACCGCCCTCGGTCACGCCGAGGACGATCACGAAGAAATGCGAATGGACACGATGTAGACGTTGGGGGGTGGCGAAGAAGAACTGCATGATTCTAATTTCCGCTGGGAATACTTACAACAAAAAAGGAGGTGGACAGCATCAGTACACAGAGGAAACCGTCGCCGGAGCAGGCAAAGAAAGAGCTTGCCGAACAGCTCTGGCTGAGCTACTACAATCAGGTTCTGTTTGAAGCCGGACTGATTACGGAGACGGAACGCAACCGCATGAAGAACAAAATCAGTGCATTGGCGCCGTCCGCTTCCAATGGGGCTGACAGGAGCATCCTGACATGATGTTCCTGTCAGAAACTCACACTTGCTTGTTTCGCGCAGGTGTGATATGGTAGAAAAAACATGATAAAACGAAAAACGAAGGAGCCAATCAAATGGACATACATACGATCAGAATGGAGCTAAGAACAAAGTCCATTTACGATTTGCCGCTGCGCGTGACCTACTATGCGCGTGTGTCGTCTGAGAGTGACGAGCAGCTAAACTCACTGGGCAATCAGGTTTCCTACTATGAGGATCTGATCCGAAGGAATCTCCCGTGGACATTCGTGCCGGGGTACATTGACGAGGGCTTGTCCGGTATCTCCACGAAAAAGCGCGAAAACTTCAACCGCATGATCGAAGACGCCGCCGAAGGCCAATTCGACTTGATCATCACCAAAGAAATCTCCCGCTTCGCCCGAAACACGCTCGACTCTATCCAGTACACGCGCCAGCTTCTGAGCTACGGTGTCGGTGTATTCTTCCAGAACGACAACATCAACACGTTCGATGAGGATGCCGAACTGCGACTGTCCATCATGTCGTCTATCGCGCAGGATGAACTGCGCAAGCTGTCCTCGCGTGTGAAATTCGGTCACCAGCAGGCCATCAAGTCGAGCGTCGTACTCGGCAACAGCCGCATCTTCGGCTACACAAAAGCGGACGGAAAGCTGGTCATTGACGAAACGGAAGCGCCGATGGTGCGGGAACTGTTTGAACTCTACGCGACCGGCGAATACTCGATGAAGCAGTTAGAAACACTGTTTTGGGACAAGGGCTACCGCAACCACAACGGCAAGAAAATCGCGCACACCACCATGTCCAACATCATTTCCAATCCCAAATACAAGGGCTACTACGTTGGCAACAAGGTCAAGGTCGTGGATATGTTCACGAAGAAGCAGAAATTCCTCCCGCCGGAGGAATGGGTCATGTTCAAGGATGAAACAGGAGAAATTGTCCCCGCAATCGTAACGGAAGAAATTTGGGATCAGGCCAATGCCGTGCTGAAAAAGCGCAGCGAGGACGTGAAGGCTCGGCAGGGCGTCTGCAACCACGCCAATCTCCTGACAGGAAAGCTATGGTGTACGGAGTGCGGGCAGCCCTACTACCGCCGCGAATCCGAGGACAAGCGTGGTAGAAAGAACAGCAAATGGCTCTGCTCCGGCAAGATCAAAAACGGCGCGGATTCCTGTAAATCCTTTGCCATCTACGAAAGCGAGATCAAGCCGCTGCTGTTCGAGGTGTTCCGTGACACGGCGGCAGACGCCGATGCGATGGTGGAAGAATATATCCGTATGTACAATGAGCTGACGCAGCACGGCTCGCTCCGGAAAAAGATCGAACAGCAGAATAACATCATCGATCAGGCAAACCGGAAGAAGAATAAGCTCCTGCAGCTTGCCGCAGACGACAGTATTACGAACGCGGATTTCAAGAAGATGACTGCTGACTGCAATCGTGAAATAGAAGAAGCCGAAAAGGAAATCGCAGAACTGGAGCAGACAGCCGCCGAGGGAGACGCCTTCAAGCAAAAGATCGACGAAATCCGCAGAGTCCTGACGAATGCCCAGCGTGACGCGGCGCAGGGAATCATCACGAAGGAGTTCATCGACAAGTATATCAGCAAGATCTTCGTGACGCCGAAGGACGACACGACCATGCTGCTTCAGGTGAAGATCTTCACTGGGGAAACGACGGAAAAGTATCTCCGGAAGCTCGAAAGCCGCACGGGTCACATCACCCGTGATTTGACTGAACAAGCAGAAAAGCCAGACGCCGCAAGGGTTTCCGGCTTTGACGATTCTATGGGTCACACGTCTAAGAAAATGATTGAAGCTTACGAGCGCTCCATGAAGTAAGGCATTTCCCGAACTTTTCCGGAACGTGCCAAAAGGCCCGACAAATGTCGGGCCTTTTCCCCATCTCGGCGAAAGTGTTCACAATTCTTTTGATTCTCGTTCATAGTTCCGACATGATTGAGGCGTATCCTAAGACTCAGGAAATCCAGTTTTCCTCTTTCTTTTCTCTTTTTCTTTTTCAAACCACAAAGCCCCACAGCAGAAATGCTGCGGGGCTTTGTGCGTCATTTCGTATATTCAAATTCAAAATCGAAGATGCTCACCGTATCGCCGTCCTGAATGCCCATCTCCTCGAGACGTTCAAACAGGCCGGACTTTCGCAGCTGGCGGTCAAAGTACATGCGCGACTCGTAGTCGTCAAAGTTGATATCGTTCATCAGCTTCATGATCCACGGCCCGGAGACGACCCACAGATCGTCGTACTGCTGAATCTGGAGCTCCTTCGCGTCTCCCGCCTCTGCAAGCGGCTTGACATATTCCGGCTCGTAGACCGTCACGGGCGGAAGATTCGCGAGCTTGCCCGCGATCGTGCGCATGAGCTCCTTCGTGCCCTTCGTCGTAGCAGCGGAGATCACGTAAAATTCATACCCCTGCGCCTCGACGTGCGCCTTGAGCCGCTCGAGGTTATCGCTCTCCGGCGGAAGAAGATCGGCCTTGTTGGCAGCGACGATCATGGGTCTGGCCGCAAGATCGGGAGAATACTGCCGGAGCTCTTCGTTGATCTTTTCAAAATCGTCGACCGGGTCGCGGTCTTCGCTGCCAGAAACGTCCACAATGTGGACAAGCAGGCGGCACCGGTCAATGTGGCGCAAAAAGTCATGTCCCAGACCAACGCCGTCTGCCGCGCCCTCAATGATGCCCGGAATGTCCGCCATCACGAACGACACGCTGTCGGCGACGTAGATGACGCCCAAATTCGGATAGAGTGTCGTAAAATGGTAGTTTGCGATCTTCGGGTGCGCGTTGGACGTGACGGAAAGAAGCGTCGACTTGCCGACGTTCGGGAAGCCGACCAGACCCACGTCCGCGAGCAATTTGAGCTCCAGAATGACCTCGTGCTCCTCGCCGGGAAGACCGGCCTTTGCAAAGCGCGGCACCTGCCGGGTCGGCGTTGCGAAATGCTGGTTGCCCCAGCCGCCGCGGCCGCCCTTGCAGAGGATGTAGTCCTCCGAATCGGACATGTCCTTGATGACCTCGTTCGTCTCGCTGTCGCGCACGACCGTACCGCGCGGGACCTTGATGATCAGGTCTTCTCCGCGCTTTCCCTTGCAGCGGCCGCCCTGGCCGTCCATGCCGTTGGGCGCGACATATTTGCGCTTATAACGGAAGTCCATGAGGGTGGACAGATTATCGTCGACCCGCAAAACGATCGAACCGCCGTTGCCGCCATCGCCGCCGTCCGGGCCTCCCGCCGCCACATATTTTTCCCGATGGAAAGCAATCGCGCCATTACCGCCCGCGCCCGCCTTCACATAAATTTTCGTTTTATCAATAAACATTAGGGTTCCTCCTTATCGCAGGGAGTTCGGCCTCGCAGAGTTTCGCCATCCGCAGATGGCGAAATAAAATGAGAATCCATTGTATCCGGCGGCTCTGCCGACCGGAACAATTCCTCTCACCGTGCAAGTGTGAGCTTTTTGCGCAACGCGCAAAAAGCTTGCGCGCAGTCACGGTTCAATCCTTTTCAAGAAGGCGTCCCGCGCCTTCTTGAAAATAAATCCCCGAACGCTGGAAGCGCGTTCGGGGGTTGGCTGCAAATTACTGTTCAGCGTACACGGAGCACATCTTGCGATCCTTACCCATGCGCTCGAACTTGACTTTGCCATCGATCAGAGCGAACAGCGTATCGTCCTTGCCGATACCGACGTTGTTGCCCGGATGGATGTGCGTGCCTCTCTGGCGAACAAGAATGTTGCCAGCCAGAACAAACTGACCGTCTGCGCGCTTAGCGCCGAGGCGCTTGGACTCGGAATCACGACCGTTCTTGGTCGAGCCGCCGCCTTTCTTGTGCGCGAAGAACTGGAAACCAATGTTAAGCATCTTTTGACACCTCCAAAACTTCGATATAATCAGGATACTCGTCCCGCAGAGAGCAAAGCGTGAGCATCATGCCGGTCAGAACGGCCTGCACCGCCTCTTCGTTTTCGCATGTCGCGGGAAGCGTGAGGGAAATACGAGCTTCGTCTTCCTTCACTCTGGTCTTTGCGCGCTCGCCGAGCACATCACTGATCGTGCACTCCGCGAGCTTCACGGCTGTGGAGACGCTGGCGCACACAATGTCGCTGCCTTCCTCCGCGTAGCCGCTGTGGCCGGAACAGCTGAATCCGGTGATTCGGCCGTCCTGATCGAAAAACTCGACTCTGGTCATAGCTTACAGAGCGATCTTTTCAATCTGAACCTTGGTATAGGGCTGTCTGTGACCCTGGAGGGACTTGGAGTCCTTCTTGGGACGGTACTTGAAGACGCGAATCTTCTTGCCCTTGCCGTTCTTCAGAACCTTCGCCTCAACCTTGGCACCGCTGACAACGGGGGTACCGAACTTGGAGTTCTCACCGTCGACAACTGCCAGAACCTGATCGAAAGTAACGGTTGTGTCAGCCTCCGCCGCGAGCTTCTCGATGTAGATCACATCGCCCTCTTTGACGTTGTACTGCTTACCGCCGGTAACGATAATAGCCTGCATAGTCATTTGCACCTACCTTTTTTGTAGACTCGCTCGGAAGGCGTGGGCATACGCCCATCTTTCTGCCTCTTTGATGCGGCCTAAAAATTATAGCATCCGATTGCTGGCTTGTCAAACACTTTTTGCGTATTTCCAAAGATTTTTCCGGCTCTTCCTCGTTTTTTCCGCCGCTTCAGTCCAGATGGCGCACCGGCGCGCAGATCTCGCCGAGACACTCGCCCGCCTCCATCGAAAGATCGTCCACGCGCGAGAGATCGGCAAGCGTCAGATAGCCCACAAGGCCGCCCTGCCCCGTGACGGGAAGGCGTCTTACCTGCTCTTTGGCCATCACGCGCGCGGCCATGGTCACGTCCATCGTCTCCGGCACGCTCACAAGCCGCTTTGTCATCACACTCCCCACGCGCACGCTCCCGGGCGCTTTGTCCCCCGCCAGACACCGGACGACCAAGTCCCGGTCTGTCACCATCCCGGACAGGCTCCCGTCCAGCCGCCTTACGGGAAGGCTCCCGAGATTATAGCGCGCCATGAGCCTTGCCGCAACGTCCGCACTCTCAAACTCGCCGACACAGATCACATTTCTCGTCATGCAGTCTTTGACCTTCATAGCCGTTCCTCCATACGTAAAATGGCTCCGGCAGCAGTGCTGCCGGAGCCTTGCTTATGGAAATTGTAACCTGTTTTTCGGGATGTAAACCTTACTTGTTCTGAAGCTTGCGGTCGATGGCTTCCGCGGCCTTCTTGCCGGCTCCCATCGCGAGGATGACGGTAGCCGCGCCGGTGACAGCGTCGCCGCCCGCAAAGACGTTCTCGCGCGTGGACATCTCGTTTTCGTCGACGATGATGCCGCCCTTCTTGTTCGTTTCCAGACCCGGGGTCGTGGAACGAATCAGCGGGTTCGGACTCGTGCCGAGCGACATGATGACCGTATCGACGTCCAGCACAAATTCGCTGCCCTCGACCGGGATCGGGCGACGGCGGCCGGAAGCGTCGGGCTCGCCGAGCTCCATCTTGATGCACTTCATGCCGTTGACTCTGCCATCTTCACCGCCGAGGATCTCAACGGGGTTCGTGAGGGTCATGAACTCAATGCCCTCTTCCTTGGCGTGGTGCTGCTCTTCGAGTCTTGCCGGCATTTCGGCCTCGCCGCGGCGATAGACGATGTAGACCTTTTCCGCGCCCATACGCTTTGCGCAGCGCGCCGCGTCCATCGCGACGTTGCCGCCGCCGACGATGGCAGCCGCCTTGGAGTGCAGAATCGGGGTGTCGTACTCTTCCTTGTACGCCTTCATGAGGTTGATACGGGTGAGGTATTCGTTCGCGGAGCATACGCCCTTGAGGGCCTCGCCCGGAATGTGCATGAACATCGGAAGGCCTGCGCCGGAGCCGACGAAGACCGCCTTGAAGCCGAGCTCCTCAAACAGCTCGTCGATCGAGAGCACCTTGCCGATGACCATGTCGGTCATGACCGTAACGCCCTGCGCCTTGAGCTTTTCGACTTCGTTTGCGACGATCGCCTTCGGCAGACGGAACTCGGGGATACCGTAGACCAGAACGCCGCCTGCGGTGTGAAGCGCTTCGAAAATCGAGACCTCGTAGCCCTTCTTGGCAAGCTCGGACGCGCACGTAAGACCGGAGGGGCCGGAGCCGACGACGGCAACCTTGATGCCGTTCGACGGGACCTTCTCGGGCATGGCGTTTACATTCTCGCGGTACCAGTCGGCGACAAAACGCTCCAGACGGCCGATGGCGACCGGCTCGCCCTTCACGCCGCGCACGCACTTGGACTCGCACTGCGTCTCCTGCGGACAGACACGACCGGAGAGCGCAGGCAGCGCGTTCGTGGAGGTGATGATCTCATAGGCCGCGGCGAAATCGCCCTCGGCGACCTTTGCGATAAACTCCGGGATACGGATGTTGACCGGGCAGCCCTCAACGCACTTCGGCTTCTTGCACTGCATGCAGCGCTGTGCTTCGTTGATGGCCATCTCGGCGGTGTAGCCCAGGGTGACTTCTTTAAAATTCTTATTGCGGACGTTCGGGTCCTGCTCCGGCATCGGAGTTTTCGTCATCTGCATATTAGCCATTGTTCTTCTCCTCCCCTTACTTGATGAGCTCTTCGCCCAGCTTCTCGAGCCGGCACTTGTGCGTCTGGCGGACCTCGGCCTCACGCTCGCGGTACACGCCGTTGCGGTTCATGAGCTCTGCGTAGTCTACCTTGTGGCCGTCGAAATCGGGGCCGTCGACGCAGGCAAACTTCACTTCGCCGCCAACCGTCACGCGGCAGCCGCCGCACATGCCGGTTCCGTCGACCATGATGGGGTTGAGAGAGACGATAGTCTTCACACCAAAGGGCTCGGTGGTCTTGGAGACGAACTTCATCATCGGGATCGGGCCGATGGCGAGCACTTCGTCATACTGGGTGCCGGCCTCGAGCAGCTGCTGGAGCTTGACGGTAACGAAGCCGTGCTCGCCGTAGCTGCCGTCGTCGGTCATGAGATACAGATGGTCGCAGGCAGCCTTGAACTCGTCTTCCAGAATGACGATGTCCTTGTTGCGGAAGCCGATGATGACGTCGACCTCAACGCCTGCCTCTTTGAAGGCCTTCGCCGACGGATACGCAATCGCGCAGCCAACGCCGCCGCCGACCACGCAAACGCGCTTTTTGCCCTCGACGTCGGTGGGCTTACCAAGCGGGCCCACGAAGTCCTGAATGTAGTCGCCCTCGTTGAGGCTGCCGAGCAGCTCCGTGGACAGACCGACCTTCTGGAAGATGATCGCTACCGTGCCCTTTTCGCGGTCGTAACCCGCGATCGTCAGCGGCACGCGCTCGGATTTGTCATCGACGCGGAAAATGATGAACTGACCGGCTTTCGCCTTTTTGGCAACGAACGGAGCTTCGATCTCCATGTACGTCACCGCGGAATTGAGTTCCTTTTTGCACGCAATTTTGTACATTTTTTTCATCCCTTCAATATGAATCATACTTTTCCAAGAAAAGTCCCATACAGCCGTATTATAACACGCACTCTGCTATCTTGCAAACCCTATTCGCTCTATTTTTACGGATTTGCGATAACAATATTCTCTTTTCGCACCATCCGCCATGAAAATTCCCCTGCAAGCTCGTCCGCGCGAACTGCTTCGCTGTGAGAAAGAAGCCCGCACGCGTGTGCGAGAAGACCCAGAAGCGTCTCCGGCGTATAGCGCTCGCGCAGCGCGCCCATGTCCAGGTCCCGCTCGCGCTTGGAAAGCCGTCTTCCATCCGGCGCGACGAGCAGCGGCACATGATAATATGCAGGCTCCGGAAAGCCGAGCTGCCGCTGGAGCCAGATCTGACGCGGCGTGGAGGAAAGAAGGTCGCTGCCTCTGACCACCTGCGTCACGCCCGCTTCTGCGTCGTCGGTCACAACCGCCAACTGATAGGCGTACACACCGTCGGCCCGACAAAGGATAAAATCCCCGCAGCCATGCGCTAAGTTCTGTGTATATTCCCCCTGCACGCCGTCCGTAAAAGAAACGTCCTCGTCCGGCACACGGACGCGCCAGCACGGCGCTTTCGTTCTCGCCGCGCGCTCGGAAGGTGTTAAATTCCGACACGTTCCGGCATACAGCACGGTTCCGTCTGACGCATGGGGCGCGGAAGCGGCGTGAAGCTCGGTACGCGAGCAATAGCACGGGTAAATAAGCCCCCGCTCTTCCAGCCGGGAAAACATCTCCCGGTAGGCCTCCGAGCGTCGGCTCTGCGGGGTCTGCTCCGTATCCCACGTGAGCCCGAGCCACTCGAGGTCGCGCTTGAGGGTGTCCGCGTACTCCGGCCTGCACCGGTCGGGGTCCAGGTCCTCGATGCGCAGCACGAGCCTTCCGCCGCAGCTTCGGATGGACAGCCACGCGAGCATGGCCGAAAAGACGTTTCCCAGATGCATTCTGCCGCTGGGACTTGGCGCAAAGCGCCCGATCTGCTGCATATTTCCTCCCCCTTCCGCGCTATCCTAACACACATCAACCGTGTTTGCAATCGCAGATACAGCGCAAAATGCCCATGCGTGCAAAAACGCATGGGCAAAAAGCTTTACAGTGCAAACTGCTGCCGGTATTCCTCATAATAGCGCTCATAGGCCGCGGATTTCATGGCCTTGACGCTGCTGAGATATTCGTGGGTATCGAACGAGTCTGCCTCAAGCTCGATCATCGCAACGGCGATGTTGGAGCAGTGGTCGGCAACACGCTCATAGTTGGTCAGAAGATCGTTGAAGACGAAGCCCTGGCTGAGCGTACATACGCCCTTTTGAAGTCTGTCAACATGGTGGAGCTTCATCTCGTCGCACAGCGCGTCGATGAGCTCCTCCAGCGGCTCGACTCTCTTGGCAAGCTCAAGGTCCTCCATAATAAATGCGCGGATGGCGTTGTGCAGAATTTCGCGCAGGGCGTCTGTCAGAACAGAAAGCTCGTGCCGCGCGTCGCCGGAGAAGGTGATCCCCTTCTGGTGAATCTCCTGTGCAGCCTCGGCGACATTGAGCGCGTGGTCGGAGATACGCTCAAAATCGGAGATCGTATGCAAAAATTTTGAAACGTCCGCGCTCTGGCGGCCGGTGAGCTCGCGGCCGGTCAGTTTGACAAGATACGTGCCCAAAATGTCCTCGTACCGGTCGATCACGCCCTCCATCCGCTGCACCTCGGCAAAGTCCTCGTCGGAGTAGTTTTCCAGAAGCGCCAGCGCGCCCGAGAAGTTGAGCTCCGCGTCGGCGGCCATGGAGTTGATCGTGATGCGGCTCTGCTCGATGGCAAGCGCCGGGTGCTGCAAAAAGCGCTCCTCCAGATGCATCGCGGCGGGCTCGTTGGCGTTCTTTTCCTCGCCCTTGTCCTTGACGAGCGCGTTCACAACTGCCTCAATCACATCCGTAAACGGCAGCAGGATCACGACCTTCACAAAGCGGAAGAGGGTGTTGACGAACGCGATGGAAACGCTCGTCATCGGCATATCCATAAAATTGAACCGGAACACGGCGTTCGCGAGATAAAAAGCCGCCGCCCAAAACACAACGCCTGCGACTTCGACCACGAGATAGACCATGGCCGTGCGCTTGCCGTCGACGTTCGCGCCGACTGCGGACAAAAGCACCGGCAGCGCCGCGCCGATGGCAATGCCCATGATGATGGGAAGCGCGATGGAAAAATCGATCACGCCCGTAGACGCCAGCGCCTGCAAAATGCCGACTGCCGCCGAAGCGCTTTGCAGCACGCAGGTAAAGAGCGTACCAAATAAAATGCCAAGCAGCGGGTTGGAGAACGAGGTCAGGATGCGAAGGAAGACCGGCTCATCGCGAAGCGGAGACACCGCCGCCGACATCGTCGACATGCCGAACATCAGAACCGCAAAGCCCATGAGAATATCGCCCACGTGCTGCTTCGTCTGGTTCTTGGAGAACATGCGAAGCACGATGCCGACCACGGAAATGACCCCCGTGAGCGTCGCTGTGGAAAAAAGGTCGATCCACCCGCCGCCTCCGCCGAGGTCGGAAAGACAGATGATCCAGCCCGTAATGCTCGTGCCCAGAATCGCGCCCATAACGATGCTGATGGCCTGCCGCACGCGCATCATACCGGAGTTGACAAAGCCGACCACCATCACGCTCGTCGCCGACGACGACTGGATGACCGCCGTCACCGCCGTACCGAGCAAAAAGCCCTTGAGGGGCTTTCCGGTCAACTGATATAAGATCACTTCCAGCTTGTTGCCCGCGACTTTTTTCAGCCCGTCTCCCATCAGCGCCATGCCGAACAGGAACAGTGCGATACCGCTGAGCAGAGAAATCACATTTGAAATACTCATGTCTGGCTCCATATCCATAGAATCACAAATTTAATATAAGCGTGCTGTGTTAAATGTATCGGCATTTCAATATTAAATCTATGTTAAATCTTGCGTGCATCATAGATTTTGCGCCTTTTTTACGATACTATCAAAGTACAAACCGACGGGAGGGCTTCACGTGATTTATTTTCTTGAGGACGACGACAGCATCCGAAAGCTCGTCATCTACGGTCTGGAAAGCCAGGGCTTTGAGGCCGAGGGCTTCTCGCTGCCGTCGAAATTCTGGCGGGCGATGGAGCAGCATCCGGCCGAGCTCGTGCTGCTGGATATCATGCTGCCGGAGGAAGACGGGCTGCAAATTCTAAAAAAGCTGCGCGCCGCGCCGGAGACAAGGCGGCTGCCGGTCATTTTGCTGACGGCGAAAAACTCGGAATTTGACCGGGTCATCGGCCTTGACAACGGGGCGGACGATTTTATCTCGAAGCCCTTCAGCATGTTAGAGCTCATTGCGCGCATCCGCGCCGTGCTCCGCCGCTCGCAGCCCGCGCAGTCGGTGCATGAATACCGGCTGGGGCCGCTCTATGTGAGCCCCGAGCAGCATATCGTACGCGTGGATTCGCAGGATGTGACGCTCACCAACAAGGAGTTTGAGCTTTTGTGTCTGCTTCTCGATAATCAGGGGCTCGTTCTCACGCGGCAGGTGCTGATGGACAGAGTCTGGGGCTTTGAAGCAGAGCGCGAGAACCGGACGCTCGATGTTCACATCCGGACGCTTCGCGTCAAGCTCGGCGCGGCAGGAAGCCTCATTGAGACGATCCGCGGCGTGGGCTACAAGCTGGGGTCCGGCATATGACGGGAAAAATTCTCCGGAACTCCTACCTTGTCGCCATCTCGGCGCTTCTTGCCAGCGCGCTTTTATTCTTCGGCGTCATGTACCGCGACTACGAGGACGAGGCGTTTGCGAGGCTCCGCGCAGAAACGTCCGCCATCGCACAGGGTCTGGGCGCGCAGGGCGCTTCATATTTTGACGGCTTCATACCAAGCGACCGCGTGACATGGGTAGACGCCTCCGGCTCGGTGCTCTACGACAGCGCCGCTCCGGCCGACCAGCTTTCCAACCACACCGGCCGCGAGGAGATTGACCGGGCGCTGGAAGACGGCGAGGCGCAGTCGTCCCGCTATTCCCAGACGCTTTTGCAGCGTACATTCTATTATGCCCGGCGCATGACAGACGGCACGGTGCTGCGCGTCTCATGTACGCAAAATTCGCTTCCGGCAATGGTTCTCATGCTGCTCACTCCCTTTTTATGGGTCGCGACGGTCGTTCTCATCCTCTGCGGCGTGCTGTCTTATCGGCTCGCGCAGAGCATCACAAAGCCCATCAACGCCATTCATCTGGATAACCCCACCCCTCTGCCCGGCTACCCCGAACTCACGCCGCTTTTTGACAAGCTCCGCGAGCAGAACCGCACCATCGGCAAGCAGATGAGCGAGCTCCAGCTGCGCCAGCGCGAGTTTACGGCGATCACGGAAAACATGCGCGAAGGCTTTCTTCTTGTCGACTGCAAAATGCATGTGCTCTCGAGCAACCACAGCGCGCTTGAGGTCCTCGGCGGGCATGAGCTGAAGCCCGGGTGGCTGCTCTACGACGCGGGGTGCAAGCAGGAGATTTTTGACGCGGTCGACACGGCGCTCTCGGGCTCTCACGCAGAGCTCCTTCTTACCATCGACGAGACGAGCTGGCAGGTGCTTGCAAACCCCGTTGTGGCCTCCGGGCAGGTGGCAGGCGCGGTGATCCTCTTTATGGACGTGACCGAGCGCGAACAGCGCGACCGGCTCCGGCGCGAGTTTTCCGCGAACGTGTCGCATGAGCTCAAAACACCTCTCACCTCGATTTCGGGCTTTGCCGAGCTCATGAAGGAAGGCCTCGTCCCGCCGGAGAAAATTCCTGAGTTTTCGGGTGATATCTATAAAGAGAGCCTGCGCCTCATTGGGCTTGTAAACGACATCATCCAGCTATCGAGGTTAGATGAAAACAGCACGCAGTTCCAGCGCGCACCGGTCGACCTCTACGCTCTGAGCGAATCCGTGATCGAGCGGCTGGAGCCCGTCGCGGCCCGGCAGTCGGTCGCGCTCCATCTCACGGGCGAGCACGCGGAAATTCTGGGCGTGGAGCAGCTGCTCAAGGAGATGATCTACAATCTTCTCGACAACGCCATCAAGTATAACGTCCCGAACGGCAGCGCCACGCTCAGTATCCATAAAAGCGGCGAGCACGTCATTCTGACAGTCTCCGATACCGGCATCGGCATTCCCTACGCCCACCAGCCGCGCGTCTTTGAGCGGTTCTACCGCGTCGACAAGAGCCACTCCAAGGAGGTCGGCGGCACGGGTCTCGGCCTTTCCATCGTCCGCCACGCCGCACAGTACCACGGCGCAAGACTCGAGCTCAAAAGCCAGCCAGGCAAAGGCACGACGATCACGGTTACGTTTTAACGCACGGTTTCAAGCCGGAAGGATGTGTTTTCTCGCGAATCGCATAAATTTTCCCTGTCCATTTTGGTTCTTTTAACAAAATGGGCAGGGATTTTACATACGTTAACAAAAGCACCGAACATTTGACATGGATTTTACATTGGCTGGGACGCAAATTTTACGAAGCGGCGATATGATACCTTCTGTAAATAGAGGATCAAGATTACGTAAGAAAAAGAGGAAGGTATCATCCATGAGTTTATTTGACGTTCTGAATTTGATCGGCGGCCTGAGCCTGTTTTTGTTCGGCATGCACGTCATGGGCGCGGCGCTCGAAAAGCGTGCGGGCGGGCAGCTCAAGGCGCTGCTCGGGAAGCTCACCGGAAGCAAGCTCGCAGGCTTTTTGACCGGTCTCGGCGTGACGGCCGTCATCCAGTCGTCTTCTGCCACAACGGTCATGGTCGTGGGCTTTGTCAACTCGGGGCTTATGACCCTCAAGCAGGCCATCCACGTCATCATGGGCGCAAACGTCGGCACAACGGTCACGGCGTGGTTACTGAGTTTAGCGGGCCTTGACGGCTCGAGCCTTTTCATTCAGCTCCTGAAGCCCTCGTCCTTTACCCCGATTCTCGCGCTCATCGGCATCATCCTCATCATGGCGGGCAAAGAGCGGCAAAAGGACACGGGCTCTATCTTACTTGGCTTTGCCGTCTTGATGTACGGCATGGAGGCGATGAGCGGCGCTGTGTCCCCGCTTCGCTCGAGCGAGAGCTTCCGCAATCTCCTGCTTTTGTTCTCGAACCCGATTCTGGGCGTGCTCGCGGGTGCAGTCTTTACGGCGATCATCCAGTCGTCGTCTGCTTCCGTCGGCGTTTTGCAGGCCTTGGCCAGCACTGGCGCAATTACCATGGCCTCGGCCATTCCCATCATCATGGGCCAGAACATCGGTACGTGCGTGACCGCGATGCTCTCGTCCATCGGCGCAAACACGAATGCAAAGCGCGCCGCCGTCGTCCACCTGAGCTTCAACATCATCGGCACGGCGGTCATGCTCATCATCTTCTGCGTTGTGCGCGCCATGCTCCAGCCCGCATTTTTGGCCCTTCCCGCTACGGCAGCAACCATCGCCGTTGCGCACTCGCTCTTCAACATCGTCTGCACGGCGATCCTCATGCCCGCAAGCGGCCTTCTTGAAAAGCTCTCCATTGCCGTTATCCCGGATCAGGCAGTCAAGGAGGACACCGACTCCATGCTCGACGAGCGCCTGATGACGACCCCGGCCATCGCCGTGGAGCGCTGCCGCGTGGTGGCGCTCGACATGGCAAAAGAGGCCGCCGAGGCACTGAATCTCTCGATCGATTCCCTTTCGTCCGCAAATCCCGCACTGGGTGAGCGCATCCGGAAACTGGAGGACAGCACCGACCGCTATGAAGACCATCTTGGCACTTATCTTCTCACGCTCGCCCGCCGCCCGATGGCCGCAAGCGACTCCGACGAATCCGGCCGCCTTCTGCATCTCATCAGCGACTTTGAGCGCATCGCGGACCACGCGGTCAACATTCTCGAGTCCGCCGAAGAGCTCCACGCAAAGAAGATCGCCCTTCCTCCGGACGCGCAGCAGGAGCTCTCCACGATGGAGCGCGCCGTGCAGGAGATCACCACTTTGAGCATCACCGCCTTCCAGACAGGAGACCTCACCGCGGCCAGCCGCGTCGAGCCTCTCGAACAGGTCATCGATACCCTCAAGGACCAGCTCCGCACGCGGCAGATCGCAAGGCTGCAAAAGGGCGCGTGCAGCCTGGAGACCGGCTTTATCTGGACAGATTTACTAACCAACTTCGAGCGCGTGGCCGATCATTGCTCCAATATCGCGGGCTGCGTCCTCGAGACTCAGCATAGGAGCTTGGACCTTCACGAATACCTCGACGGCATCAAGCAGAGCGCGCCCGAGTTCCGCCGCGATTACGAAATTTACAGCCGCAAATACGCGCTGATTTCCGCGTAAGCTCTTTCGCTTTTTAAATAGCGCAAAGGGGACGATGCACCGCATCGTCCCCTTACCGCTTTTTTGAAAATAAAAAACGACCGGCGAAAACCAGTCGTTTTATGGAGCGGGTGACGAGGCTCGAACTCGCTACCTCCACCTTGGCAAGGTGGCGCTCTACCGGATGAGCTACACCCGCATCACTCAAATGCAGGTATGATTATAGCAGAAAAACCGGAAAAGTCAAGTCTTATTTGGAAATTACCGAAAATTCTGAAGCGTGGGGTCTGCCGCGTTCCCTGTCGTCTCGGAACCCGCGTTGTCCGGCGTTTCCTCCGTCGGCTCCTGCGGCGCATCGGGCTCTTCGGCCGGCGGGGTCTCGGGCAACTCCGGCGTGGTCGTCTCCCCCGTAGTGGGCGCTGCGTTCTCGGGCGCGGGGCACGCGGGATACGCCTCCGTGTCCCAGTAATAGCCTGTCATATCCTCGTCATAGCGAAGCTGCAGGCCGGATTGACTTCTCACGTCCTGCATGAGGTCAATGTGGTACCACGTCGAGCCGTCGAGCGAAATCAGGTTCCACCAGTAGTCCGCGCTGCCGCGCAGTCCCTTCACAACCTGACACTCGAGCCCGACCTCTTCGCAAAGAAGCGCCCAGCACTGCGCCATGCTCCAGCTCGAGGCCATGCCCTCGCAAAGAAGCGAGTAGATGGGGGTCTGCGTCTGCTCCTCGGTGTATGTAAAGCGCTCAGTGAGATAGGAATACAGCAGCTGCGTCTTTTCCCACGGGCTCTCGCGGAAGCGGACGTAGACCGAGGCCGCGCGGATGGTGTCCGCCACCTGCTGCGCCATACTCTCGAGCGTCCGCGCCGGCTGCGGATAGGAAAACGTCAGCTCCGCAATGCGCGTCTTTCCGCCCTGCGGGTAGTTTTCCACCGTGATCTGCGGCAGCGCCATGAGCCTGCCCAGATTTTCTTCGTAGTATTCCTGCGCCAGCGCCGCGTAGTCCGGCTCCTGCTCGAATCCGGCGTAGATCGTCAGCACGGAATCGTAGCTGTCCATCGCCTCATGGAGCCGCCGCTCGAGCTCTGCCTGCCCGCTCACATAGGGAATATCGGCCAGCGCCGTCTGCGTCTTGCGGAAGGTGATGTCGACGTGAATTTCATAGTAGGAGACAATGAGCGTGCACTCGTGCGTCATGTAGTCTACCGCATAAGCGCCCGCCGGATCCTCGCGCGCGACGGAGTAAGCCGCCGCCGCCAGGTCCTCCTCCAGCGACTCCCCCGCGTACTGCTGCACCCGGATCACGCCGTGCTCCACGCCGCCGCGCACAAAATCGCGGATCGCGCGCCGGAGCCCTGCGTAATCGCCGACGCTGACGACGTTCGTATCCACCTGCTCGCTCTTGGTCTGGCTGTGCGCCGAAACGCGGGTATAGCTCGACGGAACAAAGCGGCTGCACGCCGAAAAAGACACGCATAGCGCAAGTCCAAGCGCAATGGTCCGAATTCTCTTCATTCCGTCTCACCTCCGAAAGCTATCTGTTTAAATGTCGTCGTTATACCGTTTGAAGCCCTCGCCCAGCACCTGATGCGCAGGCTGGACGATCATGAACGCGTTCGGGTCGATGCACTGCACGAGACGCTTGAGCTCGGAGATCTGCCGGCTTTTGACCGCCGTCATTAAAACCGTCTTCGGCGCGCCCGTATAGCCGCCGCGTCCTTCTAAAAACGTCACGCCGCGGTCCAGCTGCTTGTCGATCGCGCGGTACACGTCCTCGTACCGGTCCGAGATAATGAGCGCCACGCTCGAATAGTCGAGACCATAGAGCACCGCGTCCAACACACGCGAGCAGATGAAAAGCGTGATCGCGCTGTAGAGCGTTTTGGAGATATCGCGGAACACAAGACCGGTCAGAATCAGAACGCACGTGTCGATCGCGAGCGTCACATAGCCCATCTTCACTTCACGGAAATGCCGCTTTAAAAGCCGCGCCAAAATATCCGTGCCGCCCGTGGTCGCGCCCGGGAGAAACACGAGGCCGAGTCCCGCTCCCGTCAAGACGCCTCCAAAAATCACGCCCAGCATCGTCTCCACCTGCGGCGCGGGAAGCCCGGCCAGCAGATCGATGAGCAGCGAGTTGCACGCCATGCCAAGAAGCGACCCAAAGAAAAAGCCCCGCCCGAGCCGCTTGTAGCCAATCACAAACAGCGGCACGTTCATTACCGCCGTATAAAGGCCGATGCCGCCTTTTCCCAGCACCCGCTGCAAAATCATCGCGATACCGCTCAGGCCGCCGACATTCAAGGAATTCGGCACCAGAAAGAGGTTGAACCCCAGCGCGAACATCGCGTTTCCGATCACCAGCAGCGCGCAGTAGCGCAGAATACTCCAGGCCGGTTTCTTTGTCATCGTGCAAGCCTCCTATTATAAGTCAAGTGAGATTTGCTGTTCCTCCGTGTCCTCCTGCCGCAGCAGCGCGCCTGCCGCCGGAAGCGATTTTGCGCGGTAGCGCGCCTGATTGCCGATGGCGCTATCGGAAAGCGCCTGCACACGCACGATCTTCGCGTTCTTTTTAAGCGCCATGACCGCAACGCCCTGCGTGGCTCTCGTCGTCTTCGCGGCAAGAAGCGCCGTGGAGAAAATAAGCGTCCGGCCGTCGGAGGCGTAGAGCGCAAGCTCCTGCTCCTGCGGCAGCTCCAAAACGGCCACCAACGGGCTCTTGTCAGAATACGCGCCCGTCAGCTTGCGGCGGTTCGTTTTCGTCGCGTAGCCGGAGAGCTCCACCTTCGCGCACTTACCGTTTTCAAAGACGAAGAGCAGATTTCCCGTGTAGTCGCCCGGGAAAATCGCGGCAAAGAAGCTTTCTCCCTCGTCGAATCCAAGCTTGCCGGGAAGATAGTCTCCTAAGATCGAGGCTTTCCCATCGTCAAAGTCCGAAAGCCGCGTCTTGTAGACCTGGCAGCGATCGGTGAAGACGAGAAGCTCGGTGCTGTTCGTCGTCTCGCGGCTCAGAAGCAGGGAATCTCCCTCTTTGAACTTCTGCTCGCCGGACATGCGCAGCGACTGCGGCGTGATTTTTTTGAAATAGCCCTCGCGGGAGATGAACACCGTGACCGGATAGTCGGGCACATCAGGTTCGTCCGGTTCTTCCTGCGCATGGTCAAAGATCAGAAGCGTCTTTCTCGGCTGGCCATATTTCGCGCTGACGGCCTCCAGCTCCTTGCAGATGACGGCCTTGATCTTTTTGTCGGAACCAAGCAAATCTTCAAGCTCCGCAATTTCTTTCTCTAAGCTGTCGGTTTCCTGCAAGCGGTTCAACAAGAACTCTTTATTGATGTTGCGCAGCTTGATCTCCGCCACATACTCGGCCTGCACCTGATCGATGCCGAAGCCGATCATGAGGTTCGGGATGACCTCCGCGTCGAGCTCCGTTTCGCGGATGATGCGGATGGCCTTGTCGATATCGAGAAGAATTTTGCCAAGGCCCTTGAGAAGATGCAGCTTGTCCTTCTTCTTTTGCAGCTGATGATAGACCCGCCGCTTGACGCATTCGCAGCGCCACGCCGTCCACTCCTCAAAAATCTCGCGCACACCCATGACCCGCGGCATGCCGCCGACGAGAATGTTGAAGTTGCAGCCGAAGCTGTCTTGCAGCGTCGTCGTCTTGAAAAGCTTCTGCATGAGCTTCTCAGGCTCCGCGCCGCGTTTCAAATCGATCGTTAATTTCAGGCCGTTCAGGTCCGTCTCATCGCGCATGTCGGCAATCTCTCGGATTTTGCCGGCCTTGATGAGCTCGGCTACCTTGTCCATGATGATCTCCGTCGCCGTGGTGTACGGGATCTCGTAGATCTCGATCATGTTCCCTTCTTTGAGATAGCGCCATCTGGCTCTGAGGCGGAAGGTCCCACGGCCGGTGTTGTAAATTTGCAGCATCTCAGAGGCATCATACAAAATTTCGCCGCCGGTCGGGAAATCGGGTGCGGGCAGCGTGTCAAGTAAATCCGCGTCCGGATTCTTGATGAGCGCGATGGCCGTCCGGCACACGTCCTGCAAATTAAACGAGCAGATGTTGGACGCCATGCCGACCGCAATGCCCATGTTGGCCGAGACGAGCACATTCGGGAACGTCGTCGGCAGCAGCGTCGGCTCCTTCATCGAGCCGTCATAGTTATCGACAAAGTCGACCGTGTCCGCGTCGATGTCCCGGAAGAGCTCGGCGCAAATGGGGTCCAATTTGGCCTCCGTATAACGCGACGCCGCATAGGCCATATCGCGCGAGTAGACCTTGCCGAAGTTGCCCTTCGAGTCGACAAACGGGTGCAGCAGCGTCTCGTTGCCGCGCGCCAGACGCACCATCGTCTCGTAAATTGCCTGATCGCCGTGCGGGTTCAATCGCATCGTCTGGCCGACAATGTTTGCCGATTTCGTCCGGGCTCCCGTGAGAAGCCCCATTTTGTACATCGTATAAAGCAGCTTTCTGTGCGACGGCTTAAAGCCGTCAATTTCCGGAATCGCGCGCGAGACGATGACCGACATCGCGTAGGGCATGTAGTTCTGCTCAAGCGTCTGGCAGATGGGCTGCTCCATCACCTCTGCCCGCAGTCCCTGCACGTGCGGATCCATGCGCTTCGGCGCATCCGGTTGTTTTTTTTTCGCCATAGTTTCTTCGTCCTTCGTTCTGCGTCTTACGATACATCGAGCTGATCGAGATATTTATATCCGTTTTCAGCGATATGGTCTTTTCTTCCCTGCAAATTGTCTCCAAGCAGCAGATCGAACACCTGCTGCGTGAGCGCCATGTCCTCTGGCATGACCTTGATGAGCCGCCGGGTCTCGGGGTTCATCGTCGTCATCCACATCATCTCCGGGTCGTTTTCGCCAAGGCCCTTCGAGCGGTTGATGGAGACCTTCTTGCCCTCGAGATTCTTTAAAATCTCGCCCTTTTCCTGTTCGGTGTAGGCAAACCACGTTTTGTCCTTGCAGTTGATCTCATAAAGCGGCGACTCTGCGATATACACATAACCCTCTTCAATGAGCGTGGGGCAAAGCCGGTAGATCATGGTGAGAATGAGCGTCCGGATCTGATAGCCGTCGACGTCGGCATCGGTGCAGATGATAACCTTGTTCCAGCGGAGGTTCGCGAGATCAAAGCTCGTCAGGTCCTTCGCTTTTTTGGTTTGCACCTCCACCCCGCAGCCAAGTACACGGATGAGGTCGGTGATGATGTCGGACTTGAAGATCCGCTCATAGTCCGCCTTCAGGCAGTTTAATATCTTGCCGCGCACGGGCATAACGCCCTGAAATTCCGCATCGCGCGAGAGCTTGACCGAGCCCAGAGCCGAGTCGCCCTCGACGATGTAAATTTCGCGCCGGGCTACATCCTTCGTGCGGCAGTCGACAAATTTCTGCACACGGTTCGAGATATCGAGATTGCCCGTGAGCTTCTTTTTGATGTTCAGCCGCTGCTTTTCCGCTGACTCGCGGCTCCTCTTGTTGATGAGCACCTGGTCGGCAATGCGGTCGGCCTCCTGCTTGTTCTCAATAAAATACACATGCAGGCGCTCCCGGAAGAACTCCGTCATCGCGTCCTGTACAAATTTGTTCGTGATCGCCTTTTTCGTCTGATTCTCATAGGAGGTCTGCGTCGAAAAACAGTTCGTCACCAGCACCAGACAGTCCGCCACGTCCTGAAACGTGATCTTCGATTCCGACTTCGTGTATTTGTTCGTAGACTTGAGATACGCGTCGATGGCGTAGACAAACGCGTTTTTGGCCGCCTTCTCCGGCGCGCCACCATACTCGAGCCACGACGAGTTGTGATAGAACTCCAGGCGGTTGATCTTATTGGAAAAGCACAACGCCGCCGAAATTTTCACCTTGTATTCCGGCTTATCCTCGCGGTCGCGGCCCTTGCGCTCGGCCTCCCAGAACTGCGGCATCGTGAGCGCCTGATCCTCGGTCAGCTCGCGGACATAATCGAGAATGCCGTTTTCATAGTAAAAGTCCGTCGTCTCGAATTTCCCGGGCGCCGTCTCGTTGCGGAAGCGGAACGTCACGCCCGCGTTCACGACCGCCTGCCGTTTGAGCGTATCTTCGTAGTATTCCTTGGGGATATTGATGTCCGTGAACACGTCGAGATCGGGCAGCCACCGGAACGTCGAGCCGGTCTTTTTCCGGTCGGCAGGCTCCTTTTTGAGCTGCCCGACAATTTCGCCCCGCTCAAAGTGGAGCGTGTATTTGAAGCCATCGCGCCGGATCACGGCGTCAAAATAGCGCGAGGCATACTGCGTCGCGCACGCGCCGAGGCCGTTTAAGCCGAGCGAAAACTCATAGTCGCCGCCGGCGTTATTGTCGTATTTGCCACCCGCGTAGAGCTCGCAGAACACAAGCTCCCAGTTGTACCGGCCTTCTTTTTCGTTCCAGTCGACCGGACACCCGCGGCCGAAGTCCTCAACCTCGATGGAATGGTCCTCATAGCGCGTGATGATGACCAGATCGCCGTGCCCCTCGCGCGCCTCGTCAATCGCGTTCGATAAAATTTCAAATACGGCATGCTCGCAGCCATCTAACCCGTCGGAGCCGAAGATGACGGCCGGACGCTTTCTCACCCGATCCGCGCCCTTGAGCGCGGAGATGCTGTCGTTGCCATAGGCTTGCTGTTTTTTCATTGCGTTTCCTCACCAGTTTTCGTGCGTTTGCTGTGGATAATTACCCATTATATTGATATAAGTATATCGTTTTTCGGCCATGAAGTCAAGTTTCCCCCGGTTTTGAAATTCTTGTGGAAAACCGTAAAATTAGGGGCAGAATCTTTGTCTTATTTTCAGGGCGGGAGACAGTTGCATTCTCATCCGATTCAAGGTATCATATCAGACGATAGTTATTATGGCCGGGTGTTTGATTTTTTCCGCACCCCTCGTATTGGAACCGTGAATGGGACAGAGAAACAGAGGTAGTATATGACAAGAATCGGATTTGACAATCAGAAATATCTTGAGCTGCAATCGAAAAAGATCCTCGAGCGCGTCGACAAGTTCGGCGGCAAGCTCTATCTGGAGTTCGGCGGCAAGCTCTTCGACGACTATCACGCCTCGCGCGTGCTCCCCGGCTTCGAGCCGGACAGCAAGATGAAAATGCTGCTGCAAGTAAAAGATCAGGCAGAGATCGTCATCGCCATCTGCGCCGAGCATATCGAGCTCAACAAGCGCCGCGGCGACCTCGGCATCACCTACGACATGGACGTCATGCGCCTGATTGACGCGTTCCGCTCCATCGGGCTCTATGTCGGCAGCGTCGTCATCACCCAGTACCGCGGCCAGCACGCGGCGGAGCTCTTCCAGCATAAGCTGGAGAACCTTGGCGTACGCGTCTACAAGCACTATCCCATCGCGGACTACCCCTCGAACATCCCCCTCATCGTCTCGGACGACGGCTACGGCAAAAACGACTACATTGAGACCTCCCGCCCCGTTGTCGTCGTGACCGCGCCGGGCCCCGGCTCCGGCAAAATGGCGACCTGCCTGAGCCAGCTCTACCAGGAGCACAAGCGTGGCATTGACGCGGGCTACGCCAAATATGAGACCTTCCCCGTCTGGAACCTCCCGCTCAAGCACCCGGTGAACCTCGCCTACGAAGCGGCCACGGCAGACCTTGCCGACGTCAACATGATCGACCCGTTCCATCTGGACGCTTACGGCGAGACGACCGTCAACTATAACCGCGACATTGAAATTTTCCCGGTGCTCGAGACCATGTTCCGCACCATCTACGGCGAGTGCCCCTACAAGAGCCCGACGGACATGGGCGTCAACATGATCGCAAGTGCGATCGTCGACGATGAAGCCTGCCGCGAGGCCTCGTGTCAGGAGATCATCCGCCGCTACTACGCGACCGCCGTCGGTGTGCGCAAGGGCACATCCACGCCGTCCGAGCTCCACAAGCAGGAAATGCTCCTGAACTCGCTGCACCTGGACGTTTCGATGCGCAAAGCCGTCCCGGCAGCTTTGGCTAAGGCCGAGCAGACCGGAAACCCCGCCGTCGCCATCGAGCTTCCCGACGGCAGAGTTATTACCGGCAAGACCTCGGGGCTCATGGGAGCCAGCTGCGCGGCGCTTCTCAATTCCCTCAAAACGCTCGCGAACATCCGCGACAACGTAAACCTCATTTCCCCCATGGTGCTCGCGCCGATCCAGCACTTAAAAGTCGAGCATCTCGGAAACACGAACCCGCGGCTCCACACCGACGAGGTGCTCATCGCCCTTTCGATGTCCGCCGTTACAAATCCCACCGCGGAGCTCGCCATGGAGGCACTCTCCTCTCTTCGCGGCGGAGAGGTCCACTCGTCGGTTATCCTCTCGGATGTTGACGTGAACGTCTTCAAAAAGCTCGGCATGAACGTCACGTGCGAGCCGGTCTATCAGTCGCATTCGCTGTATCACAAGTAACACGCGCCTTCTTTGGAAGGAATTTTAGAAAGGAGCCTGCATGAAGCGCAGAACAAACCGTATTCTATCCATCCTGCTCGTCGTGTTCAGTCTGGCCCTGCTGGCGGGCGCGGGATTCCTTCTCGTGCAGGTTTTGCCGCAGAAGGCGCCGCAGGAGGTCACATCGCTCGAAACGAACTCCGTCTTTGAAAAGGAGGACGCCGTCGTCGAACCCGAGCGTGAGCAGGCCTATGAGGGAGAAATTCCCCCGGCGGCGGAGACGCAGCCCGAGCCCGACACGCAGCCATCTGTCGATCAGCCCGAGCAAACAGAGCCTTCCGACACGGGCCTCATTTCCGCTGAGGCGGACAAGCGCGCAAGAACAACACTTGCCTCTATGACGGCGGACGAAAAAATCTGGCAGCTGTTTTATGTTACGCCCGAGCTTCTCACTGGCGTGGAAACCGCGACACGCGCGGGCGACTCCACGAAGCAGGCCTTAGAAGAAAAGCCCGTCGGCGGCATCATCTACTTCGCAAAGAATCTGGAAAGCCGCGCGCAGACGCAGGAAATGCTCCACAACACGAAAGCCTACACAAAAATCCCCCTCTTCCTCGGCACAGACGAGGAGGGCGGCACCGTCAGCCGCGTCGGCTCGAACCCTGCCATGGGCGCGCAGGAATTTCCCTCGGCGCAGTCTCTTGGCGAGCAGGCAGATCCGGCGGCCGTCTATCAGGCGGGACAGGACATCGGCGGCACGCTGCACGCCATCGGCTTCAACATGGACTTTGCGCCCGTGGCAGACGTATCCTCGGGGGCTTCGGCGGTCATCGGCTCGCGCTCGTTTGGGACAGATGCGCAGCTCTGCGCGTCTTTGGTCTCCATCATGATGCAGAGCCTCTCGGCAGAGGAGATCGTCCCCTGCCTCAAGCACTTCCCCGGCTACGGAAGCGCTATTACCGACGATCACTACGGCACATCCGTCCTGACCAAAACACAGGAGGAACTTGAGGCCTGCGATTTTCTCCCCTTCTCCTCCGGCATCGCATCCGGCGCGCCGTTTGTGATGGTGAGCCACCTGAGCGTGCCCGAGATCGTGGGTGACGAAACGCCGTCCGATCTGTCCTCCAAAATTGTTTCGGATCTTCTGCGGAACAAATTGGGCTTTACCGGCGTCATAATTACAGATTCCCACCAGATGGCCTCCATCACCGACCACTATACCCCCGGTGAAGCGGCGGTCAAGGCCTTGCAGGCGGGCGTCGATATGATTCTCATGCCGCAAGACCTGCAGGCCGCGTTTGACGGCGTGAAGCAGGCTCTGAGCGATGGCACGCTCACGCAGGCACGCATCGATGAAAGCGTCCTTCGTATTTTGCAGGTCAAGGCGGAATACAACATTTTGCAGTAGCCGCGCGTATTTGCGGCAGAAAGGAAGCTTACCATGGAACCCAAAAGACTTTGCCGTGCTTCGATCGATAAAAAAATCTGCGGCGTGTGCGGCGGCATCGCCCACTATTTTGATGTCGACTCCAACCTCATCCGCCTCATTACGGCAGCGCTCGTCCTCGCGGGCGGCCTGAGCGTCTGGCTCTACATCATCGCCGCCATCATCCTCCCTGAGACAAACGCTTTTTAAGCGGCAGAAAAATCCGGAACGCCAAGCGTTCCGGATTTTGTCGTATCTGAATCAGTTTCCCCTGAAACCCGTAGGGGTCGATGCCCACATCGACCCAAGGGCACCAACGAATTCGCCGTAAATTTTCGAAATAACAAGTGCATTTTGCCGGGGCGATGTAGGCATCGCCCCCTACGCAATATTGGCCAGTCCGATTATAGTGCGGCGACCTCGGAGAGAACCGTGTCCTCCGTCTCGGCCATGGCCTGAAGCGTTTTGGAAAGGAGCGTATCGAGCTCCCAGCCGAGCTGCTCGGCGCCCCGGGCGATGACGTCGCGCGAACATCCGGCGGCAAACTTCTTATCCTTGTACTTTTTCTTGAGGGACTTGAGCTCCATATCCTTCGTGCTCTTGCTCGGGCGCATGAGCGCAGCCGCCCAGATGAGCCCCGTCAGCTCGTCGCAAGCGAAGAGCACCTTCTCCATCTCGCGCTCGGGCGCAACGTCGGCGCAGATGCCGTAGCCGTGGCTGACGATCGCGTGGATCATGTCCTCGGGCACGCCGCCTTTTTGCAGCAGCTCCACGCACTTGACGCAGTGCTGCTCGGGGTAGAGCTCAAAGTCGATGTCGTGCAGCAGACCGATCATACCCCAGTAGTCGGCCTCGGCGCCATAACCCAGATCGTTTGCGAACCAGCGCATCACGGCCTCGACCGTCAGCGCGTGCTGCAAATGAAAATGATCCTTGTTATACTCCCGCAGGAGCTCCCATGCGTTTGCGCGTTCCATAAAAGACCCGCCTTTCAAAATGGATTTGCTTTCATCTTACGCAGAAATTTGCACCTGTCAAGAAAAAAATAGATGCACGGGTTGACAGACGGTGAAAAATAGCAGATACTGAGCGTAAAAGAAAGGAGGGACGCATATGCGGAATATCCAGAAGCAGCTGTGCGGCATTGCGGTGATGCTCTTCGGGCTCATTATCACAATAGCTTCGTTTGTATTGAGCGGATCGCTGGTGCTAATCGGAGGCGCGGTCGGGCTGTTCGGGCTCGGCATGACGTTCTGGAACCAGGATGACGACGAGGAAAAAACCGACGCAGATGACAACGGCAAATAATCCCACAAAAAACGTCCTGTTTTGCAAGCCCGAAGGTGTTTGCTTGCGAAAATGGGACGTTTTTGTTTGAAAACCGGCGGATTTTCTTTGACATTCCCGCACCGGCATGATAGACTAGCGGCAGAAAAAACCATGCAGGAGGCATGTATGACACTGTTAGAGCGTTACTTAAACTACTTATCCCAGATCTGCGAGGGCTCGAGAAAGGCGCCGGACGGCATCACGCTCACAAAAACCGGCGACATGGAGAAGGCCATCGAGCTTCAGCAGCAGATTGCTGCCATCGGCATTCCGGAATTTGTGCGCCTGTGCGCCGCGCAGGACGGCGAGACGATTCCGGAGGAGGAATTGGAAAGCTTCGACCCCTCGCAGATGCTTGCGGCGCTCTCCAATCTGGAAGCCGCGCAGAAATCCGAAGAGGAGCAGCCGCCCGAGGAAACGCCTGGGGAGCCGGAAGAGCCCGTGAAGTCTGAAATCCGCGACATTTACGAGGTGTTTTTGGACAGCGTTTGTCTGGAAGATAACCTTCTCTCCTATCTCATCGATATTGCCAAGCGCGGAGCGAAGGACGAATTCCAGACGCTTTCTCACGCGGCGGCCAGAACGCTGCTTAGCTTGGACGAGTTTTTGCTCTGGCTCGGGAACAAAGAGGCTCTGGCAGGCCCCGACGAGCGGGCGTGCGCAGCGATTATGGATGCAGCGTTGGCCCGCCTCATGCAGGAGGGGCAAAAAGAGCTTGCCGCGGCACTGCTCTCCGGCGATGAGACGACGTTCAAGCTTTTCCGGACCGAAGCGCCGGAGCTTGTGCATTTACCGGACGCGACGTACGAATGGTACGTGCAGAACTATCTCGACCGTTATTATCCCGTGCGGTTTATTATGAAGATGAACGGCGTGGAATTTCCCAATATTCCGACAAAGGAGGCGTAACGCATGGACCCCATCTATGTTACCGGGCACCGCAACCCCGACACCGATTCGATCGTCTCCGCAATGGCCTATGCGGCGCTGCAGAATGCGCTGGGAAACCGCGAATATGTCGCGGCGCGGCTCGGTCATATTTCCGACGAGACGCAGCTGGTACTCGACCGCTTCGGCTTTGAGCCCCCGGTTCGCATTCAGACGATGCGCACGCAGGTCCGCGATCTGGACTACGATACGCCGCCGGCGCTTTCTCGCGCGGTGACGATCAGCAGAGCGTGGAACGCCTTGCAGTCCGACCGCAGCGTCCCGGCCATCCCCGTGACGAACGACGACGGCACGCTCTACGGCATGCTCTCGCCCTCTGAAATCGCGGACTACGACATGCAGACGATCAAAAATACATACGCCGAAAACCTGCCGATCTTTAATCTCTTAAACGTGCTCGACGGCAAGGTCATCAATGAAGCCGGGTATCTGGTCGACCGGGTGAGCGGCGAGGTATCCATCGCGCTTCCGCAGCAGAACGAAAATCTGCTCTTTTCCGGGAAGAACTCCATCGTCATCTGCGGCGACCAGCCCGAGATGGCGCGGCGCGCGATCGAGATGAACGTCAACTGCCTGATCGTGTGCCAGGCGGAGCTTCCGAAGGAGCTGCGCGAGCTGCCCACCACAACCTGTATCATCGCAACGCCGTTTGACGCGTTCAAGGCCTCGCGTATGATCTATCACGCGATCGAGGCCGGGCGCATCTGCCGGACGGAAGAACTGGACGCGTTCCATCTGACGGACTTTGTTGACGATGTGAAGGACGTGATGCTCGAGAGCCGCCACAGAAGCTACCCGATTCTGGACGAAAACGACAAGGTCGTCGGCACGATCTCGAGATATCACCTCTTAAAGCCGCGCCGCAAGCGCGTCGTGCTCGTCGACCACAATGAGATGTCTCAGTCCGTTCCGGGGCTCGAGCAGGCGGACATTCTGGAGATCATCGACCACCACAGGCTGGCCGATATCCAGACAGGTTCTCCCATCTACTTCCGCAATGAGCCCGTGGGCTCCACCGCGACGATCATCGCGTCCATGTATCAAGAGCGCGGCCTGCTTCCGTCTGACCGCCTCGCAGGACTGATGGCGGCTGCAATTGTCGCCGATACGGTCATGTTCAAATCGCCCACGGCCACACAGCGCGACCACCGCATGGCAGAGCGCATGGCGCGCATCGCGAACATTTCGCTCGATGAGCTCGGGCAGGCAATTTTCTCCGCGTCAATGGACAATAAGCCCACTGAGTCGCTCCTTTTCGGCGACTTCAAGGATTTCCACATCGCGGATCACGACTTCGGCGTCAGCCAGATCACCTGCATCGACTCCAAGCGCATGATGGAGCGCAAAGACGAGTTCCTGGCGATCATGAAAAAGACGATGGAAGAGCGCGGCTATACGCTCATGATCCTGATGCTCACGGACGTACTGCTGGAGGGCACGCAGATCCTCTATATCGGAGACGAGGATATTTTCTCGCACGCGTTTAATACGCAGCTCAAGGACCACACCTGCTTCCTGCCCGGCGTGGTGTCCAGAAAAAAGCAGATTATTCCGATGCTGTCCGCGCTTTGGGGCTGAGGCCGCATTTGCCGCAGACCGCACAGAATCGAACCCATCCGCTCACAATTTCAGGCCGCTTCCGGGCATTTCCCCGGAGGCGGCTTGCATGCTCTGCGGATTTACGGTAGAATAGAAAGGCAACACCGCACAATTGCGTCGACGCGCCTCGCCGAATTGTGCGGTGCTGCCGGAAAAAACGCCGGAGCTGTCCGGTCTCTGGAGGCCTTGCCATGAAAAAACGCCGCGCTGCGAAAAAAGCGTCCCCGCTTCTGTCTGTCCTGATTGTCGTCTTTTTCCTGCTTGTCTTCCTCGGCAGCCGCTACCTTAGCAGCCAGCCTGCCCCCGCGCCCGCCGAAAGCGCCGGTTTGTCCGCAGCTGACAGCTCGTTGGAGGTGCACTTTCTCGACATCGGACAGGGCGACAGCGCGCTTTTGTTCTGCGGCGAGAAAGCGATGCTCATTGACGGCGGCAAGGTCAAAAACAACCAGAAGCTCATCTCCCGTCTCAAGGAGCTGAACGTCACGCATCTTGACGCTGTCATCTGCTCGCACCCGGACGAGGACCACTGCGGCGGCCTTGCGGCGGTTCTGGCCGGAACGGAAACGGACGCGTTCTATTGCTCAGTAGACAGCTGGCACACGAAGGCGTTTTCCGACGTCGTCAAATATGCGGACGAGTAGGGCGTCTGCGTCACCATCCCGAGCCCCGGAGACATCTTCTCCTTCGGCGGCGCAAGCGTCGAATTCTTAGGCCCCGTGCAGGATTACGGCGACGACCCCAATGAAGGAAGCCTTGTCGCGCGCGTCCGATACGGCGAAACGAGCGTTCTTTTTACCGGCGATATGGGCTTTGAGGCGGAGGACGATATGTTATCTGCAAACGTCGACGTATCCGCAACCGTTCTCAAGGTCGCGCACCACGGAAGCGCGGGCAGCTCGTCGTCCGAATTTTTAAAGGCTGTGAATCCCCAGTACGCCGTCATCAGCGTGGGCGCCGATAACGACTATGGCCACCCAACCGAGGCCACGCTCAACCGATTGGCCGCGCTTAACATTCCTGTCTACCGGACGGACCTGCTCGGCGAGATCGTGGCCAGTTCCGACGGGAAAACTGTCACGATCACGTGGGAAACAGAAACCGCCGCCCGGGAGGAGCCCTCCCAGACGGCAGATCATTACGAGTATGTCGGAAACGCGTCGTCCAAGGTCGTCCATCTCGCAACCTGCGGCAAGCTGCCGGGCGAAAACAACCGCGTCTATTTTGAAACGCTCGAGGAAGCCGTCGCCGCCGGGTACCGCAAGCACGCAAGCTGCCTCGGAAATTAGCCAAACGCCTCCAGAACGCACTGATGCACCAGATCGTGTCCCTTCTGCGTGGGGTGGATGCCGTCGTTTGAAATGAGCGCCGGGAAGGCCGGGTTCTTGAGAAATTCGGGCCGGAGCTCCAGAAGCGGGCAGGAAAGCTCGCGCGCCAGGCGGCAGACGAGGTCATTATAATACTCCTGCCATCTGAAAATCCGGTCCGCGTCCCCGAGCCACGAGAGGATGTTCTCCTTGCTCCTGCCCTGCGACACATGGTCCAAGAACCGGTGGGCCTCCAGCGGCACGAGCGACGTCATCCAGACGCTGCTGCCGGCCTGCCGGAGAAGCTTCACGAGCGCGCGGTAATTTTCCGCGAACGTCTCCGCCGCAATTTTTGGAAGGTGTTTCTCTTCCGGATGGTCGGACACGGCCTGCCAGTCAAAGTCGCAGTCATTGCCGCCGAAGGACAAAATAACCTGCGCGTCTCCGCACGCGTCCAGCCGCTTTTTCGCAATCGCGAGCACGGTGTCGCTGCAAGCGCCCATCTTCGCAAAGTTGGAAACCGCGATCCCCTTCTGCGCAAGCGCGTCAAAATTGTGCTCGCTGCAAAGATGGTATCGCCCATCCTGATATGTTACGCCCTTGGCAATCGAGTCGCCGAAAATCACGAGCCGTTTTCCTTCCGCCATCGGTAAAGCCTCCTGTGTGTTTCTGACACCCAGTTTACGCTTACGGCGGCAAAAAGTCACCCGAAGCCGTGAAAAGCAGCTCCCCTTTGCCGGGTGAATCACTCTCCCAACGATAGAAAAAGGACTCTACCGGGAGCAGAGCCCTTGATTTTCAGGCATTTTTCGCGTGCAGGTTGCGTTTTACAGAACCTTCCGCTATAATAGCGTCAGAATTTCAAAGAGAGAAGAATGTCTATGCTATACTACCTTCTGCTGCTTCTGGCGGGCGCGCTGCAGGGCGTGATGGTCTCGCTCAACGGTCAGCTTGGAAACTACTATTCCCCGTTTGCCATCTGCTTTTTTGTGCACGGTATCGCGCTCATTTTGCTGCTTGCCTACCTTCTGGCAAAGAAAACGCCGCTTGGCTTCAAAGGCGCACCTTGGTACGTGTATCTCGTCGGCGCGCTCGGCATCGCGATCGTCGCGTCCACGAGCTGGTGCACGCTGCGGGTCGGCGCGAGCGTCTTTCTCGCGATTTCGACGGCGGGGCAGATCATCTCCTCGCAGCTCATCGACCAGTTCGGTCTTTTTGGCATGCCGGTACAGAAATTCAACGCGAAGCAGATTCCGGGCTATGTGCTGTTGGCCGCGGGCGTAGCGCTCGTGGTGACGGGCTGAGGAGGGGTGCAGGATGTTTCTTTACTATCTGACGTCGTTTGTAAACGGCTTTATGAACTCCGTCAATAAAATGACAAACGTCAAGGCCGGTCAGTGCTTCGGCGCGGCGAAGGGCTCGCTCATCAACTACTTAGAGGCGACTTTTTTATCCCTCGCGCTCGTGTTCATGACGTCCGACCCCTCGGAGCTCGCCCCGTCGCACGTCTTTTCTGTCCCCGCATGGGCATATCTTGGCGCAATCTGCGGGCTTGTGGCGATGGTACTGATTATCGTCGGAACGCTCCACACGCACGTGCTCGTCTCGTCGATCGTGGCGCTCGTCGGCAACCTCGGCATGGCGCTCGTGCTGGACTATGTGTTCTACGGCCTTTTCAGCTGGCAGCGCGTGATCGGAATTCTCCTGATCCTGCTCGGCATCACCTGGATCGAGAAAATGAAGACTGCCGGAAAGGCCGCTGATTGACACTCCGGCATTCTCCTTTCGGCAATGCCTGGCCTCCGTTTCCTTCGTAGGGGGCGACGACTCTGTCGCCCCGCAAACCGCATATCCGAAACGCGAAAGCCTGCGGCGAAATCGGTGGTTCCTCAGGGCGGACAGAGGCGTCCGCCCCTACAAACTTTTGGGCACTTCCGGGAGGTTCGTAGGGGGCGATGCCCACATCTCCCCATTGGGCACCAACGAATTCGCCAAAAATTTTCGAAAAATCGGTCATATTTGCCGGGACGATGTGGGCATCGTCCCCTACGCAAAACTGCGGCATTTTACGTCCACTTACCCTTAATCAAAACCCGCGTCGGAATCCTGCTTCCGGCGCGGGCTTGTTCTATCGTTCTGTGCCGAGGAAGAAGACGGAGACCACGCCGGGGCCGGTATGAGAGCCGATGACGGGGCCGACGTAGTTGATAATGATATCCTGGATCGCCGAGCGCTCGCGGATGTAGTCGGCGACGAATTTCGCGTCGTCGTAGCAGTCGCCGTGGCAGATGAACATCGTCTGAGACGGAAGGTCGGTTGAGGTCGTAAGCGCCTTTTCTGCCAGCGCGATGAGGGAAGCCTTGCGGCCTCTGGCCTTCGTGACGTTCGCGAGATGACCGTCGTTATCCATGTGCATGACGGGCTTGATCTGCATGACCGTACCCAAAACCGCCGTCGTTGCAGAAATTCTGCCGCCGCGCTTTAAGTACATCAGATCGTCCACCGTGAACCAGTGGCAAAGATGCAGCTTGATCTCCTCTAAGTAATCGCGTACCTCCTCGATCGTCTTGCCCGCCTGCTGCTGGAGCGCGCCGAGGTAGACGTAGAGTCCCTGACCAAGCGACGCACACAGGCTGTCGACGGTCAGGATCTTGCGCTCGGGGTATTTTTCACGCAGATCGTCCGCCGCGATGCAGCCGGACTGATAGGTCGTGCTGAGGCCCGAGGAGAAGCCGATGAAGAGAATGTCAAGCCCCTGCTGCAAGGTCTTTTCCATCGCCTCGCGGAAGCTTTCGGGGTTGACGGCGCTGGTGGACGCTTCCTCGCCCTGCCGGATGCGCTCAAAAAAGTCGTGGAAGCCGATTTCGCGGCCATCTAAATAATTGGCGTATGTCTGGCCGCCGATGGTAAAGTGCAGCGGCAGCACCTGCAGGTCTAACTTATCTGCCAGCTCCTGAGGCAGATCGCAGGACGAGTCGGTGATAATCTGAAAGGTTTTCATCGTGGTACCTCCTGTTGTTCTTTTCGCATTATACAATAGATTCCGTATAAATGCTATCCCCCGTTTTCGTTTTTTGCTCGACCGGCTCTTCCCCCATCTCTCCCGGAGCTTCCAAAAAGTGAAGGATTCCTTAAATTTTTCCGGGGACTTAACGGGGGCCTCAAAATGTGGTATGATGAGAAAAAACGAAAAGCAGGAGAATCCCATGCCAAACGATCTGCCGACCGACCGCCTGCCGACCATGGCGGAAACCCGCGCGATGCACGAGCAGGCTGTGCGCGCGAGAAAGAAAAAGCGCCTGCAAAAGACGCTTGTGACCATCGCCGTCACGCTGCTCGTGATCACGCTTCTTGCCGCGCTGGCGCTTTTTGTCCGCGCAAAGCTGCAAGCGCTCGATAAGCCCCTCGACGCAAAGACAAATCAGACCGCGCAGACCCAGCCGCAGGAGCCCTCGATTGAGCCAGACTCACAGGCGTCCGAGCAGCCAGAGCCAGAAACGCCGGCGGCCGAACCGGAGGCGGATACACTGCCCGAATCGGAAACCGAACCCGCGCAGGATTCGCCCGAGGAATCCGAGCCGGAAGAAACTCCCGCGCAAGAAGGCCCCGGCGAAAAGACATATACGCCCGCTTCGGTAACGGACGCAACAAAAACGCTCGATTTAGAGCTCTACAGCGAAAACGCGCTGCTCATCGACCTGGAGTCGAACACCGTCTTGGTCCAGAAAAACGCCGACGCGCGCATCTACCCCGCCTCGATGACGAAGGTCATGACCGTTCTCGTGGCCGCGGAGCACATTGAAAACTGGGACGAAACGTTCACCATGACGCAATCGATCATTGACCCGCTGTTTCTGGCCGACGCGAGCATGGCGGGCTTTGTCCATGGGGAAGCGGTCTCCATGACGGAGCTTCTCTACGGCGCGGTTCTCCCCTCCGGCGCAGAGGCGACGGAGGCTCTCGCCATCGTCACGGCGGGCTCGGAGGAAGCGTTTGCAGCGCTCATGAACGAAAAAGCACAGGCGCTGGGCCTCAAAGATACCCACTTTGTCGACGCCAGCGGCCTTCACGACGAGAACCACTACACAACGCTCTCCGATATGGCGATCATTATGCAGGCCGCGCTGGACAATCCCCATTGCCGGGAGGTCCTCACATCCGTGAATCACACGTCCCCCGCGACCACGCAGAACCCCGAGGGCGTTGCGATGACGAATCGCTTTCTGTACCGCATCCGCCCGCAGCAGACCGGAAATGTCGACATTCAGGCCGCCAAAACCGGCTACACGGCGCAGGCCATGAACTGCTGTGTGAGCTACGGCATCATGGAAAACGGCCGCGCAGCCATCTGCGTCACGGCGCACGCATGGACCGGCGACTACTGCATCGCCGACCATCTCGCGCTCTATGGAACCTACTGCGGCACTTAACTGTCACAAAAGCGGGGACTTTTGCGCCTATGAGAAAAGGGAGACGATCGTTTTGAAAACTGTCTGGGGAGAACAATTACATCCCGCATCTGTATTGCAGGAATATCCGCGCCCGCAGCTGGTGCGGGGCAGCTACGAAAATTTAAACGGTCTCTGGGACTATGCCATCACGAAAACGGACGCGAGACCGGACACCTGGGACGGCAGGATTCTCGTTCCGTTTTCGCCGGAAGCAGAGCTCTCGGGCGTCAATCGAACGCTCCACCCCGGGGAGATTCTCTGGTATCGCAGAACGCTGTCGGTCCCGGCGATCACGGCAGGTATGCGGCTTCTTCTGCACATCGGCGCGTGCGACCAGCGGGCAAAGATATTTTGCAACGGCCAATACGTTTTTGAGCACGTGGGCGGGTACACGGCCTTTTCCGCCGATCTCACAGCCTTCCTGCGCCCGGGCGATAACGAGCTCATCGTGCAGGCGCGGGACGATTTGGAAACCTCCCAGCTCTCGCGCGGCAAGCAGAGCAGTCATCGCGGCGGCATCTGGTACACTCCGCAAAGCGGCATCTGGCAGACCGTCTGGTGCGAGTGGGTGCCGGATAACCACGTCAAGGCCATCCGGTATACACCCGACCTCATCACGAACCAGCTGCTCTATCAGGTACAGGCGAAGCATCCCGCCGGGGCCGTCGTCCGGCTCTCGCTGCATGGGGAAGCGGTTACGGAAAGCATAGCGGATGAAAAAGGCTTCGGCGCGCTGGACATTCCGCCGGAAAACCTTCGCCTCTGGTCGCCAGAATCACCCACGCTCTACGATGTGGACGTGACGCTTGGCGAGGACCATGTCACAAGCTACACCGCCATGCGATCAATCGGCGTTGGGGAAGACGAAGACGGCGTTCCCCGGCTGCTGCTCAACGGCAGACCGTATTTCCAGAACGGCGTTCTTGACCAGGGCTACTTCCCGGACGGACTCTACACCGCGCCGAGCGACGACGCCATGGTTTTCGATATCCAGCTCATGAAGGACATGGGCTTCAACATGCTCCGCAAGCACATCAAAATCGAGCCTATGCGCTGGTATTATCACTGCGACCGCCTCGGCATGCTCGTCTGGCAGGACATGATAAACGGCGGCGGGAAATATAACCTTCTCACCATCTCCGCGCCCCTCATCACCGGCATTCACCACAAGGATCACGACTACAGAAAATTTGCCCGCACCGACGCGATGGCGCGCGCGAGCTATTATACCGAGCTCACCGAGATGATTGCCCAGCTCTACAGCTGCCCGTCCATCTGCGCGTGGGTCGCCTTCAACGAGGGCTGGGGCCAGTTCGACGCAGCAAACGCGGCAGCGTACATTCAAAAGCTCGATCATACCCGCATCATCGACCACGCCAGCGGCTGGCACGATCAGAAAATTGGGAAGCTTCAAAGCCTGCACGTCTACTTCCGCCCGTATCATTTTAAGCCCGACAAGCTTCATAGAGCCGTCGCGCTTACCGAGTTCGGCGGCTACACCCTCGCTGTCCCCGGCCACACGTGGGGCGAGAAGCGCTTCGGTTATAAGGGTTTCCGCGACAGCGCGACGCTTGGCGAGGCCTTCCGCAAACTCTACGAGACGCAGATTATCCCCGCGAAGGAACAGGGTCTGTGCGCCTGCGTGTATACGCAGCTGAGCGATGTGGAAGACGAACTCAACGGCTTTGTGACCTACGACCGAAAAACTGTCAAGCTCCCAAAATCTCTTGTCCGCGAGATTTCCTTGCAGCTTCGCAAATAAAAAAGGAGGCCGTTCTATGATACAAACCATCGGCATTGTCAGCCTCTCGCGCGGCATTCTCGGAGAAGACTTTCTCCACCATGAGCTGGACCTCGGCCTTGCACGATTGAAAGAATTCGGTGTTCGCGTCAAATTTCTCCCCCATGCCTTAGACGGTCTGGAACCACTCGCCGCGCACCCCGAGCACCGCGCGCAGGATTTCCTCGACGCGTTCCGCGACCCGGAGATCGATGCGATCCTCTGCGCCATCGGCGGGGACGACACGTATCGGCTCGCCCCATATCTTTTTGACCACAACGAACTTAAAAACGCCGTGACAAAAAAGCCGTTTCTGGGCTTTTCTGACACGACGCTCAACCATTTCATGCTCCACAAGGTGGGCCTTCCGACTTTCTATGGGCAGGCATTTCTGCCCGACGTGTGCGAACTTGCACCGGAAATGCTTCCCTATACGAAGCGCTATTTTGAAGAGTTCTTAAAAACCGGAACCATCCGGGAGGTGCGCCCGAGTGAACTTTGGTATACCAGCCGCACGGACTTTTCCCCGGAAGCGCTCGGCACCGAGCTTCCCGCGCACAAGAACACGGGCTTTGAGCTTTTGCAGGGTCCCGCGCAGTTCGACGGCGAGATCCTGGGCGGCTGCATCGACTCAATGTACGAGATGTTCTCCGGCTGGCGGTATGGGGACATGCCAGAGGTCTGCCGGAACTACGGCCTGTTCCCCTCGATGGATGACTGGCTCGGCAAAATACTGCTGATGGAGTCCTGCGAGGAGTATATGCCGCCCGAGACCTACAAAAAGGCGCTCGAAACGCTCCAGGAAACCGGCGTGTTTGACGCGGTCTCCGGCGTTCTCGTCGGAAAGCCGATGGACGACATGTACCACGAGGAATACAAAAAGCTCCTTGTTGAAACAATCTCCAACAAAGAGCTTCCGATTTTGTGCAATATAAACGTCGGTCACGCACAGCCGCGCTGCATCCTGCCCTTCGGCGTTCCGGCCCATGTGGACGCGGATGCGCAGGTCATTCGCTTCGGTTGACCGGCATGGTCTCCCCGTCCGGCAGTCCCTTGCTTTTGAGCAGGAACTTGCGGAACACTTCCCATAGAACCGTCAGCACCTGCAAAGCCGCGCAGACGAGGAAGATGAGCGACACGTTTTCGAGTTCAAAGGAAAGATACAGGCTGAGGCCTAAGGTCCAGATAAGCGCCGACACGGACACGCCCTGCCACAAAATGCCCCACCAGAGGCTTGTAAACACGATGCAGATGATCGAGCAGACCGGCAGCGCGTAGACAAAGAACATCCACGCCGGATACGGAACCTTGCAAATCATGAACATGCTGAAAAGAAGCGTCGCAACCGCCATCGTCAGCGCAAGAGACAGCAGCAAAATGAACATATGATAGTGCGGCTTCGACTCCTTCGGCGGCTGGATCTCTCCGATGAGCGCACTGACGCTCACGCCGTAGAGATCGGCGATCTGGCTGAGGATATACACATCCGGCAGGCTCTCGCCCCGCTCCCACTTGGAGACGGATTTGTCGGAATAATTAAGCTTTGTCGCAAGATCGAGCTGGGTGTCATGGTGCGCCTTGCGATAGGCCGCAATGTTTTTTGCGACGGTTTTGCGCAGAGTGGCTTCGTCGGTCTGCAATTTGGTACCTCCTGGTAATTATCGTGAAAAGCCCTTGATTTTCAAAGGATTCTACTGTGAGTAGAGTGGCTCTATCGCGCCGCGATAGTCCAAAGACGCGCCGGGAGGGTGACATTTTCGCAGGCATCTGCTAAAGTAGAGCCTGGGAAGAGGAAATACTGTGTCACCTGTTCATCCGGCACAGTGTTTCTAGGGAAGCTCTGATTCCAGCGGCGATTTGATTCAGCGCGAGATTTTGGCGCAAAGTAAGGTATGGAAGCGCAGGAATGCGTTCTGTATTTCAAGCCTTCAAACCGCAGCATTGAGGCAAAATATCCGCTGAAGCAAAGTGACGATGGATTCCGAGATTCCCAGTATACCATATTTTTTATTGACGTGCAAGAGCACGCAAGCATGCGCCTGGCATCCACACACCGTGCCGGGCGCATTTTTTGCGCGTTCTTGACGCTTGACGTTCTGAGGGAAAATTGTGTAGAATAGAGAAAACAAGAAGGAGGCGCGCTATGATCGACAAGGCCGCCATCGAGCAGCAGCTCGCGGAGCTGCCGCTGTTCCAATATGACTGGATCACGACCTCGGAGCTCGTGTTTTCCGAGCGTGTACGCTATATCTGCCAGACGCAGTGCCCGATGTACAATACGACGTGGGCCTGTCCCCCGGCGGTCGGCACGGTCGAGGAATGCAAGGCGCGCTGCCTTTCCTACCCGGACGCGCTCATGATGACCTCCATTACCGAGGTCTCGGACATCGCAAATTTAGAAGAGACGCTCGCCACCCGGGCACCCCACGAGGAGCTCACCCGGCAAGTGCGGGACATGATTGCCGCGCAGGGCGTGGAGACCCGCGCACTTTCCACCGAGGCCTGCGCCATCTGTCAAAAATGCGCCTACCCGGACGCGCCGTGCCGTCACCCCGACCGAATGTTCCCCTGTGTGGAGAGCCAGGGCATTCTGGTCACCGACCTTGCCGAAAAGCACGGTCTGGATTTTATGAACGGCAACATCGTCGTCTGGTTCTCGCTGATTCTATTTAAATAGGGGAATCCAGATGGGACAGCGCGTCAGAGAACGGCTCCCATGCGCCCTGCATTTCCGGCAGCGCGCAAAAGCGCTCTTCCTTGCCTCCCACGCCCGGAAGCGTCAGCGCGTAAGACCAGAGCGCCGGAGACGCGGCGTTCACCCGGCTCCCATATTTTCCGTCTCCCACCAGCGGGCAGCCGCGCGAGGCGAACTGGACGCGGATCTGATGCGTCCGGCCGGTATAAAGCCGCACATGCGCAAGACAGCGCCCATCAGATTCCGCCAATACGCGGTAGGACAGCGCCGCTTTTTTGACGCCCTTGCGCTCTTTGGAGACAACGAAGGTTTTGTTTTTGAACCGGTCGTGGAACAGCAGATCGTGAAGTTCCCCGGAATCCTCCTCCGGCCGCTTCGTGAGCACAGCCAGATATTCCTTTTGGAGTTTCCCCTCCTGAATCGTCTTTGAAAGCTTCGCCGCCATGCGCTCCGTTTTCGCGAAAACCATCACGCCGCCCACCGCCTGATCGAGCCGGTGCACGGGGTAAATACTGCACCCAAGCTGCCGCGAAAGAAGCGCCGGAAGATCGGTTTCTCCCTCTCCCTGCGCGCGCACACCGACAGGCTTGACGCAGAGCGCGAGCTCCGCTGTTTCCCGTATAATTTCGAGCATCCAACCGCCGCCTTTCCGTCTGTATTCTATCATAACTTCCGGCCGGCGCGCAACCGCGCCGAAGAGAAAGATGAGGAACCTGATTTTATGACCCCCAGAGACTATCAGCACAAGAACATGATGCAGATCTTCCTGCACTTTTTTAAGCCCCACATGGGCCTTTTCATTTTAGACATGGTCTGCGCGCTCATTGTAGCGCTCGTAGATCTGGCCTACCCGCTTGTCTCGCGCTGGGCGATGTATGAGCTTCTGCCGCAAAACGCGTACCGGACGTTTTTTGCCGTGATGGGCGTGGTCGTGCTGGCCTATCTCGTACGCGCGTTTTTGTATTACATCATCACCTACTGGGGCCACACATTCGGCATCCGCGTCGAGGCTGACATCCGGGAAGCTCTCTTCTGCCACATGCAGGAGCTCGGCTTCGACTACTTTGACAAGAACCGCACCGGCCAGCTCATGAGCCGGCTCACGAGCGACCTTTTTGAAATCACCGAGCTTGCCCACCACGGCCCGGAAGACCTTTTCATCTCGTTCGTCACGATCGCCGGCGCGCTCATCATCATGTTCCGCACCGAGTGGCGGCTGGCGCTTGTCGTCTGCGTGATCCTGCCGGTCTTTCTTGTGACCGTTCTGCTGCGGCACAAACAGATGCGGAAGGCCTCGCGCAAGGTCAAGCAGCGCGTTGGGCACATCAATGCCGACATTGAGTCGAGCCTTTCCGGCATGCGCACGGCGAAGGCTTTTGCAAACGAAGCGCTCGAGCGCGAAAAATTCCGCCGCTCCAACGACGCATTCAAGGTCTCCAAAAAGAGCTTCCACCGCGAGATGGGTATTTTCATGGGCTCGATGGAGCTGTTCATGAGCCTTCTTTCCGTCGCAGTCGTCACGATGGGCGGCTACCTCATCATGAAAAACGAGCTCAATTACGCGGATCTTCTGATGTTCAGCCTCTACATCACGACCTTTGTAAACCCCATCCGCAAGCTTGCAAACTTCACCGAGCTTTTCGCCAACGGCACGGCAGGCCTTGAGCGCTTCACGCAGATCATGCGCACCGAACCTACCCTGCAGGACGCGCCCGGCGCATTGGAGCTGACGCATGTCGAGGGCAAAATCGATCTCGAGCACGTCGGCTTTTCGTATGACGGCGATCTTGCGGTGCTTCACGATATCACGCTCCATGTCGCCCCTGGCCAGACCATCGCGATCGTCGGCCCCTCGGGCGGCGGCAAGTCGACGCTCTGCCAGCTCATCCCGCGCTTTTATGACGTTACGTCCGGCAAAATCCTTCTTGACGGGCTGGATATTCGCAGCCTCACGCAGAAGAGCCTGCGCCGGAATATCGGCGTTGTGCAGCAGGAGGTGTTCCTGTTTGCCGACTCGATTCTGGAGAACATCCGCTACGGAAAGCCCGACGCGACGATGGATGAAATCGTGGAGGCCGCGAAGCGCGCGGAGATTTACGACGACATTCTGGCCATGCCAGACGGCTTCGACACCTACGTCGGCGAGCGCGGAACGCTTCTTTCCGGCGGACAGAAGCAGCGCATTTCGATTGCGCGTATCTTCCTCAAAAATCCACCGGTCCTGATTCTCGACGAGGCGACGAGCGCGCTTGATTCTCTGACCGAGTCCAAAATCCAGCACGCGTTCGACGAGCTGGCAAAAGACCGCACGACACTCATCATCGCCCACCGCCTGTCCACCATCCGCGCGGCCAGCCGCATCCTCGTCGTCTCGGACGGCGATATCGTCGAGGCCGGCACGCACGCAGAGCTCATGGCCATGGGCGGCGTATACGCAAGGCTCTGCAAAACGCAAAATCTATTGGCTTGATTTTTCGATTGTTTCCGCAGTCCTCCGGGACTTTGCTAATTTCCCTGTGATGCGTAGGGGTCGATGCCCACATCGACCCGGCGGTAAAATCCGTTTTTTCGGAAATCTTCGGCGAATTCGAAACTGCCCTTGGGGCGATGTGGACATCGCCCCCTACGAACCCGATTGGGGAACTCGTCAAAATATGTTGGAAGGGTGCGCCGCTTGGCGGCGCGCCCTTCTTGCTGCTCTGGGATATTTTATTTTTCGATGTACCGCCGGAGAAGCGCGGCAATCTGCGCTCTGGTAAGCGGCGACTCGGGATTCAGGCGCTGGCTGTCATCGCCCTTTAAAATTCCTTGTTCAACCGCCCAGCGCGCGGCCTCCTGCGCATACGCGGGAACCGCATCCGCATCCACAAAATCATCCAGACTGGCCTCAACCGTGAGCCGCTGGTTCTTTTTCTGCGCGAACCGGTACAAAAGCGTCACCATTTCCGCGCGACCGATCGGCTTTTCCGCGTCAAACGTCAGCCCATCAAGAAGCCCATTGTCCTCGGACCACGCGAGCGCTTCGCCGTACCAGTTGGGGATTTTGCTCTCCGCTTTGGGTCGCCCGGCTAAATTATAGATGATCTGGAGCGCAGCGGGCCACGAAACAAGGCCATTCGGCTCCATTTTTCCGTCGCCGGTTCCGTTTAAGATCTCCTTCGCCGTGGCAAAACGCATATCGTCATAGTACCACGCACCCGCCGCAAGATCGGAAAACGGCAGGAGCTCTCCCGTAACCGTCACGGTGCAGGAAGAAGCCGCTTTCCCGCACTTCGCCGTGATCACCGCCGTTCCTTCGCCAAGGCCCACAACGCGCCCGCCATAGACGCTCGCCACCTCCGGCACGCTCGATTCCCACGTGACGCTCTTGACCCCAGCGTCCTCCGGAAGGCACACCGCCTCCAGCGCCGCAGCGTCTCCCGCTTGCAGTTCCAATTCCTCCTGCGAGAGCTGAATTTCCTCTACCGGAATCTGCGTCCACGGATTTTCCGCCCGCGGGTCGGTCGGGTCCCAGCCGCAGTCGGCGGGCACAACATCCACTGCGCGCTCCGGCTTTCCAAGCGGTCCGGGATCGTCGCTGTCGTAGATGGTCACGCGCGTTCCGGGCGCGCAATTATCATAGATCCACTTTGCATCTGCCGTTTGCAGCCGCACACAGCCAAGCGAGGCAACGCCGCCGAGCATATTGTACTCCTGCGCGAGCATCGTCGCGGGGTCGGGTGCGGTGTAGCAGATGGAGTGGAAGAGATAGTTTCCGAAAAACTGCGTTGAATACTGTCCGTATGTGCCGTCAAACATCAGGCACCATTCCTTTTTGACGCTCGTCACGCTGTAGCTTCCAAGCGGCGTTGCGTGTCCCAGCCGCCCGGTCGAGCAGATCATCGCCTTGTAGGGAACCGTGTAGTTCCCCGCCTCGTCCTGCGTATACACCGTCACGGTGTTCATCTTCCGGTTCACCTTAATTTCATAGGGAAGCGAATTTGTACCAGCGGCAGACGCGCCCACCATGAGCGCCCCGCACATCATCACCATTGTCAGAAGCGCCGCCAGCGCGCTCTGCCATCTTTTCATATGTACTGTCCTCCATTTTCTGATAACGGTTATAGAATACTGCAAAAACCTCCCGAAGTCCAGAAAAAAGTACCCGCCGCGACGCAAAGCGGCGCTCTGCCCGCCCGCATTGGGCAAGCAAAGCGCCGTCCATTCATTTGTGTATCAGAAAAGCGCGCTGAGCATCCACGCCAGCCCCACAAGACCGCCTCCCGCGAGGCTCCACACGAGTCTTGACGCAAGCTCCCCGCGCAGCCGCCCGCCCGGAAGATGCGCCGTGCTGTAGCCCTTTGCTGCCTGCTGCGCCTGCCGCAAAAGCTCGTCCTGCGTCACGTTGCAGCTGTCCTGCGCGTCCGGCCGCAGCAGAAAAATCGCCTGCTCGAAGAGCTTCTGATCGGGCGGACGCACCACGATCACCTGCCGGTTGATCCCCTTTACCATGGAACTTACCTCCTTTGCTTTGCAAAGAAAGTTTTTCCGGTTCCAGGGCAAATTATTCCTTCGCGGCGATTTTGTCAGAGCTCGAGCGTGTCGTCCTGCTCGATCCAGTCCTGCACGGGAACGATGGTAAAGTCCCGCTTGCTGTTTCGCACAACGACGCGTTTGATGCCCGCGTTGATGATCATGCGCCTGCACATCGAGCAGGACGTCGCATCCGGTAAAATTTCTCCCGACAGCGCATCGTGCCCAACTAAGTACAAATCCGCCCCAATGCATTCGTTCCGGGACGCGGAGATGATCGCATTGGCCTCAGCGTGGACGCTCCGGCAAAGCTCATACCGCTCCCCGCGCGGCACCTGCATCTGCACGCGCACACACCGCCCAAGGTCGGAGCAGTTTTTCCGCCCTCTCGGCGCGCCGTTGTAGCCCGTGGCGACGATCTCGTCGTTGCGGACAATGATCGCGCCGTACTGCCGCCTGAGACACGTCGAGCGCTCAAGCACCGTCTCGGCAATATCCAGATAGTAGTTCTCCTTTTCAATCCTTTGCACGCAAGTTCCCTCCTGCCAACGTCTTTTTGTGTAGTATAGCATATCGCCCGCCCTTTCCGCAACCGATTTTCCTTGCCGCTTCGCCGGTTTTGTGCTATACTGGTCTGGAATTTACGGGAGGTGGTCATTGTGAAAAAGCGGCGGGGCTTCTGCGCGCTTCTGGCGCTGGTGCTGTGCGTCTTGCTCTGCGCGCCGATTCTGGCGGACGGAGACATTCTCTTTGTCGCCGTGAACGACTCGATTCCGCTGACGCTCTCCGCCCTTCCCTACGAGTCCTCCTCCGGCATTTACGTGCCGTATACGGCCTTTGACGCGTCGCCCGGCGGGGTGATCCCGGCCTATAACGCGCAGGCGCAGACGTTTGTTCTGTTTACAAGGCAGCGCCGTCTCGTCTTTGATCTTGCCGAAGGGACCGTCACTGATCAGGACGGCAACGTCAAAACCGTCTCGACAACGTTCCGCGGCGGCATGTTGTACGTGCCCCTTGTCTACTGCGCGTCATTCTTCGGCCTCAAGGTCACGCTTTTAAAAAGCGAAAGCGGCTACCCGATTCTCCGCTTTACGACCGGCAGCGAGGTGTACGACGACTCCTTGTTCGTCGAAAAGGCCGAGAGCCTCATCCGCTACCGCATCGAGCAGATGAACACGCCGGAGCCCGACCGAAATTCTTCAAGCGGCCAGACGGACACGCCGAAAAATCCCGAGCAGACCGCACAGCCCGAGCCCGAGCAGCCGCCCGCGACGGTCTATCTCGCGTTTACAAATGCCGGGACGATGGCGGAAAATGCTGCACTTCTGGAGGAGTATTCCCTTCGCGGGACCTTTTTCCTGACGGCCGCCGAAATTAACGCCGACCCTGCGCTCGTCCGCGCGCTCTATGCCGCGGGGCACATTCTGGGCGTCACGGTCCCAGAGGACTGTGAAAACGTCGCCGCTTCGCTTCTGGAGGCCAACGAAGCGCTCTGCCGCGCTCTCAATTTCAAGACGCTCTTCGCGCTCCTCCCCGCATGGCAGCAGGAAGGCATTGTGGACTTTGCCGTCCTCACGCGCCCGCAGGAGCCCGTTACCGCCGAGTTTGCCGCACAGCAGTCGGATACTGCGCAGCTTCTCGTCCTGTCCGAAAATGCTTCGCAGGCGCTCGCCACGCTCTATGCCGCAAATGCCAACATTGAGCTGCTTCGCGAAACAACGAAGCTGCCCTGATATGAACCGTCTTCGTAGGGGTCGATGCCCACATCGACCCGGCGCATAAACCCGATTTTACGGGAATCTCCGGCGAATTCATAATTGCCCTTGGGGCGATGTAGGCATCGCCCCCTACGCAAAATCGCAAAGAAGCGCCCGCCGTCGGCGGGCGCTCGTTTTATATCGCGCGAACCTCGATATGATAGCTGTTTAAACCGCAGGTCGCATATTCAACCTCGATGGAGTACGAGAGGTCAAAAATGCCGCCGTGCTCGTTCATGAGGACGGCAAGGCTCTTCGTCTGTACACGCAGCATCAGCGCGCCCGGCCCCGCCTCGTAGAGAGAATCGTCGATCCTCCCGAGCTCAAAGACCATCTCGGAGTTCACCTTGCCGACTCTTCGCAGCGTGACCTTCTTTTCCTCTTCGATCGTGAACGTCGTCACAACGCCCTCGAGGCCTGTCATCTGCGTCTCCACGTAGGAAAAGCGGATGTAGCCCGGCTCATAGCAGTACGAGCCCTCGGTCACCAGCTGGATGCTCTCAGACTCCTCGCCCTCGAGCTGCTGCGTGCCGGTAATGGAAATCAGTGCCGATTGTACCATGCTATTCCTCCAATGCAAGCGCGATGAGATCGTCGATCAGCTCCGGGTATTCGATGCCGCTTGCCGCAAAGAGCCTCGGGTACATCGAAATCGACGTAAAGCCCGGAATCGTGTTGATTTCGTTGAACACAACTTCGTTATTCTCCCGCCGGACAAAGAAATCGACGCGCGCCATGCCCCGGCACTCCATCGCCCGGTAGACCTTCACCGCCGTCTCGCGCACCTGCTCGGAAACGTCTTCGCCGATGCGCGCGGGCACATAGAAGCTCGCGCTGCTGGATAGATATTTTGCCTCGTAGTCGTAAAACTCCGCACCTGCGTCAATTTCGCCGCAGACGGACGCGCAGGGACTCTCATTGCCAAGCACGGCGACCTCGATCTCCTGCCCGTCGATGAATTCCTCGACAAGCGCCTTATTGCCATAGCGGAGCGCATCCGTCACGGCCTGCTCGAGATCTTCGCGGCACTTCGCCTTGGAAATGCCGACCGACGAGCCGGTTCCGGCAGGCTTGACAAAGACCGGATAGGTGAACGCGGCCTCGATTTCATCCATACAGGCCTCCTGCTTCCGGCTCCAGCGCTGCTTCGGGATGACCTGCCAGTCCGCCTGCCGAACGCCCGCCTGCCGGATCAGAAGCTTTGTTATACTCTTGTCCATACACGCGCTCGAGGCCGCCACGCCGGAGCCCACAAAGGGCAGCCCTGCGATCTGCAAGAGCCCCTGCAAGGAGCCGTCTTCGCCGTTTTCTCCGTGGATGAGCGGAAAGACCACATCGATGCGCTCTCGCACCACACAGTCGTTTTCAAAGCTCAAAAGCCCCTGACCGCGCACGGGCGAGAGCGCCGCCTTTCGGTTCAGCTCGCAGGTTTCCCACGCGCCGGACGGCAGCATCGAATAGTCCCTGCCGCCAAATAAGATCCATTCCCCGCTTCTTGTGATCCCGACGGGAAAGACATTATATTTCTCCTGATTGATGTTGTTCAGCACCGACTCCGCCGAGCGGAGCGAAACCTCGTGCTCCGGTGAAACGCCGCCGAACAAAATACAAACGCTAAGTTTTCTCAAGCTCAATCCTCATTTCCGGCGGCGTGCCGCCCTTGTCAACTGACGTTACCCTATCATATGCCAAAAGCATCAAGAACACAAGGACTTTTTTACACATAACCGTGATTTTAACAGTGGAAATTCCCGTGCAATGTGTATATAATGAGAGTAGAACGCTACAGTTAGGAGGCGGGTTTATGCAGCTTGAATTGTCGAAGAAGGAGTTTCGCCGGCTTCTGGATCTGGTCTACATCGGAAACTGGATCCTCAACTCAACGCGCGGCGACGACCGGATCGCCGACTACGATCAGGTGGAATCCAAGCTTTTCGCCCTCTGCCGCGAAAACGGCATGCCCTCGCTCGTCGAACGATGGAATGGAGAAGATGTTCCCTCGCGCGCATTTTCCGACGGCGGCATCCACGAAGCAATTGCAGATTACGAGGACACGGTCTTCTATGAGATTCTGGCCGAGGAACTGGCCCGGCGCGATATGGACTATCAGCCGGTATCCAACGAAAACTACGACGCGCTGGTCTCCCGGATGGACGATTACATCGCGGAGTTTGAGGCCCACGGGACCGATAATATCTCAATTCCCACAATGGACGAATAAGTAACAAGCCAGACGCGTAGCGTCTGGCTTCCGTTCTGCCCAGAATACCGCAGGACCCTCTTCAGAGCAGCTTCTCGCGGAGAATTCCGTTGTACGGGCCGTCTTATGCAGGTACCGCATGGGAAGTAGCCCTGCGACTCGTACCACGCGTTCAGCCGCGTGTTATCGTCCGCGCAATCGAGCCGCATAACCTCCATGTCGTGTGGTTTCGCAAGCTTCTCCGCTTCGCGCAAAATCGCTTTTCCCGCGCCGGAAGCGCCAATCGCCGTCACGAGATTATGGACGTACCACGCCCGCCTCGAAGGCCGCCCGTTCCAGCGCTCGTCCTCCGGCAAAAGCGCCGCTGCGCCCAAGAGCGCACCGTTTTCTCCATCGAGCACAAAAAGAAGCCCGCGCCGCTGCATATCCGCATAGTCGTCCGGCGGATACACCCTAGATAATCCGTGTCGTTCCACTGGTAGATGCCAATCTCGCGCATCCATGCAGCATGCGCCGCATAGCGCTCAAAAATTTTCTCCAGCGCATCTTGTCTTGCCAATCGAAGCCGCCGCATAACGAGCCCTCCCCCTGTTTTTCCGATGTTAGCAGACTCCATCCAATAAAGCAAGCATGACAAAAGCCCCCGCGCGCCAATCGCGACGCACGAGGGCTTGTTGTTATCGGCCCGGACACGGGCAGTCAGACGCAATCACGCCTTTGCTGCCTAATGCCCGCAGCCACCATGGCACGAGCCGTGCATGGAGCAATGGCCGCAGTCACATCCGCAGGAGTTCTTTCCGTCACGCTTCTGCCGGATCAGATACTTAATAATGGAGATTACAATTACGATTAAGAGGGAGGAGATCAGAATAGTTGCAAGGTTATCAAGAATCCAGCTTATCATAACGTTCACACTCCTTTGGGATGACACTGGGTAAGATAATCGCTGCTTAGACCTTCAGCTTGGTAGCTTCCTTGTAGGGCTTGACGAGCATGTAGACGATGAAGCCCAGGCAGATGACAGCCGCAATCAGACCAAGAACGTTGACGTTGCCGGTGAACAGACCGCCGAACTGGTTGATCATCAGCGCAACGATGTAAGCAAAGCCGCACTGATAGCCGATGGCAAACCACGTCCACTTTGCGTTGTTCATCTCGCGCTTGATGGCGCCGATGGCCGCGAAGCAAGGAGCGCACAGCAGGTTAAAGACCAGGAACGAGTAGCCGGTGATGCCGTTGAAGGCATTGCCGATGGCCTGATAGACCGAGCCGTCGCCGCCGCCGTAGAGGATGCCCATCGTGCCGACGATGTTCTCCTTTGCGACAAGGCCCGTGATGGACGCGACAACTGCCTGCCAGTTGCCCCAGCCGAGCGGAGCGAAAATCCAGGCGATCGCGGAGCCGATGTGGCCGAGGATGGAGTAGTCGATCTCGCTCTCGTCGAGCATGCGGAACGCGCCGTCAACCCAGCCGAAGTAGGTGGTGAACCAGACAAAGATCGTGGAAAGAAGGATGATCGTACCGGCCTTCTTGATGAACGACCAGCCGCGCTCCCACATGGAGCGGAGAACGTTGCCAAGCGTCGGCCAGTGGTAAGCCGGGAGCTCCATGACAAACGGAGCGGGATCACCGGAGAACATCTTGGTCTTCTTCAGCATGATACCGGAGCAGATGATCGCAGCCATGCCGATAAAGTACGCGGAGGTGGAGACCCATGCGCTGCCGCCAAACAGAGCGCCCGCGATCATCGCGATGAACGGAACCTTCGCGCCGCAGGGAATAAAGGTGGTGGTCATGATCGTCATACGACGGTCACGCTCGTTTTCGATCGTACGCGAGGCCATAACGCCCGGGATACCGCAGCCGGTGCCAATTAACATCGGGATGAAGGACTTACCGGAAAGGCCGAACTTGCGGAAGATACGGTCAAGAACGAAGGCGATACGGGCCATGTAGCCGCAGGCCTCGAGGAACGCGAGAAGCAGGAACAGAACGAGCATCTGCGGCACAAAGCCGAGCACCGCGCCGACACCGGCAACGATACCGTCAAGGATCAGGCCGCTCAGCCAGTCCGCCGCGCCGGCAGCTTCGAGGGCATTGCCAATGAGAACCGGAACGCCGGGGACCCAAACGCCATAATCAGCGGGGTCTGGCTCGTCAAAGCCGTTTTCTTCGAAGTAGCTCACAGCGTCGAGATAGGACATCTGCACAACGTCTTCGTTTTCTTCTTCGCTTGCGGGAACTTCGGAGTAGTAGACCGTCATATCGCTGATGGCGAGGGTTTCCTCGTCTTCAACCTCGATGGTTGCGGTCTCAGAATCGGGCGTAACCGCCTTCATGTCGGCCAGAGCTGCGTCAGCATCGAAGTCTTCGGCTTCGGTGTCGAGCTCATAGTAGCCGCTGACAGCGTCGCTTGCTGCTGCATATTCATCGGATGCGTCTGCATAAGCGGAGGAGCCGATGCCGAGCAGGTGCCAGCCGTCGCCGAACAGGCCGTCGTTTGCCCAGTCGGTCGCGGCCGAGCCAACGGTAACCATGGAGATGTAGTAAACCAGGAACATGACGACCGCGAAGATCGGAAGACCGAGCCAGCGGTTGGTGACGACCTTATCGATCTTATCAGAGGTGGACAGGCCGCCCACATTCTTTTTCTTGTAGCAGTTCTTGATGAGCTCTGCGATGTAGACGTAGCGCTCGTTGGTGATGATGGACTCGGCGTCGTCGTCGAGCTCCTGCTCCGCCGCCTTGATGTCCTGCTCGACATGGGCCATCACGTCAGCCGGGACCTGAAGCTTTTCGAGCACCTTGTCGTCGCGCTCAAAAATCTTGATGGCGTACCAGCGCTGCTGCTCTTCAGGCATATTGTGGACAACGGCCTCTTCGATGTGGGCAATCGCGTGTTCCACTGGGCCGGAGAAAGTGTGCATCGGGACGGTCTTGGTGCTCTTGGCGGCCTTGACGGCAGCTTCGGCTGCTTCCATGATGCCCGTGCCCTTCAGAGCGGAGATCTCAATGATCTCGCAGCCAAGCTCGCGGCTGAGCTCTGCGGTGTTGATCTTGTCGCCGTTCTTGCGGACGACGTCCATCATGTTGATGGCGATGACGACCGGGATGCCGAGCTCGGTCAGCTGGGTCGTTAAGTACAGGTTCCGTTCGAGGTTCGTGCCGTCGATGATGTTGAGGATGGCGTCGGGGCGCTCGGTGATCAGATAGTTACGGGCGACGACTTCCTCGAGGGTGTACGGGGAAAGGGAGTAGATACCAGGAAGGTCCATGATGACGACGTCGTCATGCTTCTTGAGCTTGCCTTCCTTCTTTTCGACTGTGACGCCCGGCCAGTTGCCGACGAACTGGTTCGAACCCGTCAGCGCGTTGAACAGCGTTGTTTTACCGCAGTTCGGGTTGCCCGCAAGGGCAATTTTAATTTGCTTTTCCATGTCACTTCTCCTCCTTGTTTCAGCGCTCTAATTAAAATTAGAGCCATCAAACAAGCATTCAAAAAAAATTAATTTCACAAAACCGGCGGAATTGCACAAGAATCTGTGTGTTGCATGCACCGTCAGATTTTTCGTCAGGCAAGTAAAAGCCGCAGGCAATCCTTCCGGATTGGCGAGGATTTTTACGCAGCATGGCGGAAAAGCTGCAAGCAGGCAGCGCGCAGAGGCTTGGGCATTGCCGCCAAAAATTCACTCGACCACGATCATTTCGGTATCCGCTTTGCGGAGCGAAAGCTCGTAGCCGCGGACGGTGACCTCCATGGGGTCTCCGAGAGGCGCGACCTTACGGACGAACACTTCCGTACCCTTCGTGATGCCCATGTCCATGATGCGGCGCTTGACAGGTCCTTCGCCCGTCAGCTTCACAACCTTGACGGTTTCGCCGATTTTGGCGTCTTTCAATGTTTTCATACCTCTGTCTCCTTTTCTAACGCCCAATCGGGCGCTTGATCGATTACACCATGATCCTGCGCGCCATTTCCTCGCTGATCGCGACGCGCGCCTCTTTGACCTTGACGATGACGTTGCCATTCAGGGAAGAGACGACAGTGACCGTACCCCCGGCCACAAAGCCCAGATCCTCGAGGTGCTTTTTCACCTCCGGTGAGCCTCCGACCTTGTGAATCATCTGTTCTTCTCCGATATTTGCCAGTGTCAACGGCAGCATATCCAACACCTCGCTGTCCCGGTTAGCCACAACTAACCGCTGTTCTAAAAAAACGATCCGGGTCTCTGCCCATGGAAAGCCACAGGTTAAGCTCCCCTAACCAGCCCATAGTTTAGCACCTCTAACCTCTGTTGTCAAGTCCTTTTTCCGCGTTTTTTCCTCGTTTTTTCCATCCCGTGTTCCCCGCTTGACTTTTGCCTACCCTCGCGGTATGATATCGGCAGAGAAAGTCCCGGTGGAGCTGTCTTTTTGCTCCGATGGTTAGTCTTGTCTAACCATCGGTTCGCCGCGAACGCACAGGAGGTTATTTTATGTATCAGATCACCCTTAAAATTGACGGCATGGCCTGCTCCATGTGTGAAAGCCATGTCTGCGACACCATCCGCAACCAGTTTCAGGTCAAAAAAGTCTCCGCATCCCATGCAAAGGGCGAGGCCGTCGTCGTAAGCGAAACAGAAATTTCGGAGGCAGCACTCAAGGCAGCGCTCGACCCCACGGGCTATAAGCTGCTCGGCTATGCCTGCCAGCCATACGAAAAAAAGGGCGGGCTGTTCTCCATTTTTAAAAAGTAAAACCGTTTTTTGCAAGCGCCGGATGCAGGGCTCCCTGTGTCCGGCATTTTTTCTGCCCATTTTACAGTTTTACATTGATTTTACAAAACCTCGCTTTTCCATTTTACGCGCAGAACGTATTCTTAGTCGCGTAAGGACAAGATATCCAAGAAATAAAAACATGAAATGTAAGGAGATTTCAAATCATGAAAAAGCTTATCAGCATTGCACTCAGCGTATTGTGCGTCGCGGCCCTGTTCACCGGCTGCGCCAAGCAGGTTTCCGGTCAGGTCGCGACCGACGGCTCGACCTCGATGGAAAAGGTCATCGGCGCGCTCGGCGAGTCGTTTATGTCCGCAAACTCCGGCGTTACCTTCACCTACAACCCTACCGGCTCCGGCTCGGGCATCAAGGCCGTGCAGGAAGGCCGCTGCGACATCGGTTTATCCAGCCGCGCGCTGAAGGATGAGGAAAAGTCCTCCGGCCTCGTCGGAACGACCGTCGCACTCGACGGCATCGCCATCATCGTAAACCCCGAGAACCCCGTTTCCGATTTGTCTGTCGAGCAGATCGCCTCGATCTACACGGGTGAGATCACCAACTGGAAGGATGTCGGCGGCATCGACGCAGAAATCGTCCTGATCGGCCGCGAGGCCGGTTCCGGCACAAGAGACGGCTTTGAGTCCATTACCGGCACAACCGACGCCTGCCAGTACCGTCAGGAGCTGACCTCCACCGGCGACGTCATCACCACCGTCTCCCAGAACCCCGACGCGATCGGCTACGCTTCCCTCTCCTCTGTCAAAGACAGCGTCAAGGCGCTCACGGTCGGCGGCGTTGCTCCCACCGAGGACACCGTGAAGGACAGCAGCTACGTCATCCAGAGACCGTTCGTTCTGGTTACCAAGGAAGGCACGAAGCTCTCCGAGGCGGCCCAGAAGTTCTTCGACTACGCCCTGTCCGCAGACGCAGCTCCGATCATTGCAGCCGCCGGCGCTGTCGCGGCGAACTAAGACAAACGCAAACAGGCGGCCGGGAAACTGGCCGCTTCTTTGCCGGTTTAAAAGAGGACAAGTAATTTATGAAACAATATCAAAAAAAGCAGGCGCTCGAGCGTGTCATCCACGGCGTGTTTCTGCTGCTGGGGCTTGTGACCGTTGGCTGCGTGCTGCTCATCACGATCTATCTGATTGTCTCCGGCATTCCCGCCATCCGGAAAATCGGCCTTGTCCCCTTCCTGTTCGGAAAGGTCTGGGCTTCCACCTCGAAAACGAACCCGCAATACGGCATTCTGCCGTTCATTCTGACGAGCGTCTACGGCACGGCGGGCGCGATCGTGCTGGGCGTTCCAATCGGATTTTTTACCGCTGTTTATCTTGCAAAGCTTGCCCCGCCGCAGCTCAAGAGAATCCTGTCGTCGGCCGTGAGCTTGCTTTCCGGCATTCCCTCGGTCGTCTATGGTCTGGTCGGCATGCTGGTTTTAGTCCCCGGTATCCGCAAGCTCTTTCAGATCCCGGACGGCGCGAGCCTGCTTGCGGCCATCATCGTGCTTGCCATCATGATCCTGCCGTCCATCATCAAGGTCTCGGTCACCGCGCTCGAGGCTGTGCCCAAAGAGTATGAGGACGCATCTTTGGCGCTCGGGGCAACGCCGGTCGAAACGTATCTGCGCGTCTCGGTTCCGGCAGCCAGAAGCGGCATTGCGGCGGCAGTCGTTCTCGGCGTCGGCAGAGCCATCGGTGAGGCCATGGCCGTCATGATGGTTTCGGGCAATGCGCCGAACCTTCCCACATCGATTTTTGAAAGCGTACGCTTTTTGACCACCGCCGTTGCAAGCGAAATGTCCTACTCCTCGGGTCTTCAGCAGCAGGCGCTGTTTTCCATCGCGCTGGTTCTGTTCCTGTTCATTCTGCTGATCAACGCGACGCTCAACTTCTTCTTAAAGCGCGGCAAGGAGGCATAAGATGAAACATACAACACTCTCTTCCTCCCGAAAAACCTACGTCGGCTGCATGAAGGCGCTCATGTACCTCTGTGCGGGACTGACGGGCGCACTGGTTTTGTTTCTGGTCAGCTACGTGCTCGTAAAGGGCCTTCCCAATATCACGTGGGGGCTTCTGTCCACGTCGCCGAGCTATCTCACAGAGCGCATCGGCATTCTGCCGGACCTCATGAATACCATTTATATTGTGCTGGCGACGATTGTGATCGTGCTTCCGCTCGGCGTTGGCGCGGCCATTTATCTCACGGAGTACGCAAAAAACAAAAAGCTCGTCGCCATCATCGAATACGCCGCCGAAACGCTCTCCGGCATCCCCTCGATCATCTACGGCCTTGCCGGTATGCTGATCTTCTGCGAGGTGCTCGGCATGGGAACGTCTCTTCTCGCGGGCGCTCTGACGCTTGCCGTCATGAACCTGCCGACAATTCTGCGTACGACGCAGGAGAGCCTCAAAACCGTTCCCCAGAGCTACCGCGAGGGCGCGTTCGGACTTGGCGCGGGCAAGTGGCGCGTGGTGCGCACGGTGGTGCTCCCCGGCTGCATCGACGGCGTGATCACAGGCTGCATTCTGAGCGTCGGCCGCATTTTAGGAGAATCCGCCGCACTGCTCTTTACCGCCGGCTTTGCCCACGCGCTGCACGGAATTTTTGACGGCTTATCGAGTCCCGGCGCAACGCTCACCGTTGCCCTCTATGTCTACGCAAAAGAAGAGGGCGAGTTTGAGGTGGCCTTCGCCATCGCGGCCATTCTGATGCTCCTGACGCTCGCCATCAACCTCGCCGCCGAGTTTGTTGCCCGGCACTTCCAGAAGAAAAAAGCACTGTAAATTCCGAAATATATTCCGCCGCTCTTGCCATGGCGGCAGATTTTTGACATAATAGGAGAAAGGAACGCAATATGCCAGCTATCTTATCTGCGCATGACCTGAACCTCTGGTACGGGGCGCATCAGGCGCTGCACAACATCAGCATCGACATCCCCGAAAAAAGCATCACCGCGCTCATCGGCCCCTCCGGCTGCGGCAAGTCTACGTTTTTAAAGACGCTCAACCGGATGAACGACCTCGTGGGCGGCGTGAAAATCACGGGCGAGGTCACCTACGAGGGGGAAAACATTTACGATCCTTCCGTGGACGTGAACGAGCTCCGCAAGAGCATCGGCATGGTCTTCCAGAAGCCGAACCCCTTCCCCATGAGCATCTATGACAACATCGCCTACGGTCCGAGAACGCACGGCATCCGCAACAAAGCAAAGCTCGATGACATCGTGGAAAAATCCCTGCGCGGCGCGGCCATCTGGGACGAGGTCAAAGACCGGCTCAAGAAAAACGCGCTTGGCCTCTCCGGCGGCCAGCAGCAAAGGCTCTGTATCGCGCGGGCGCTTGCCGTCGAGCCGAAGGTGCTTCTGATGGACGAGCCGACAAGCGCACTCGACCCCATTTCCACCTCCAAGATTGAAGACCTTGCCACGCAGCTGCGCGAGCAGTACACGATCGTCATCGTGACCCACAACATGCAGCAGGCCGTCCGTATTTCGGACTGCACGGCGTTTTTCCTGCTCGGTGAGCTCGTGGAATACGGCCAGACGGAGAAAATCTTCTCCCAGCCGCAGGACAAGCGCACCGAGGATTACATCACAGGGAGGTTTGGATGATGAGAAACCGGTTTGATGAACAGCTGAACGTACTCAACAGTGAAATGATCCGCATGGGCGCTCTATGCGAGGAGGTCATCGCGCTGGCCGCCAAGGCGCTTGGAGACGGCGACGCGTCGCTCGCGAAAAAGGTTGCGCCGCTTGACGCGGAGATCGACGAAAAAGAGCGCTCGATTGAAACGCTCTGCCTGCGGCTTTTACTTCAGCAGCAGCCCGTCGCGCGCGATCTGCGCCAGATCTCGGCAGCTCTGAAAATGGTCACGGACATGGAGCGCATCGGCGATCAGGCCGAGGACATCGCGGAGATCGTTCTGTTTTTGAACGGCCGGCAGAGCGAGCACGACGGCCTTCTTCAGCAGATGGCGCGCGCGGCCATCACGATGGTCACAAACAGCGTCGACGCGTTTGTGAAGCGTGATCTTCGCCTTGCCGAATGGGTCGAGCGCGCGGACGATACTGTCGACCAGTATTTTGACGAGGTCAAGCAATCTCTGATTGAAAAGATTTCCAAGCATCCGGAGGATGGGGCATATTTCCTCGACTGTCTGATGATCGCCAAATACTTTGAACGCATCGCCGACCACGCGGTGAACATCGCCCAGTGGGTGGTCTTCTCGGTGACCGGTGTACACAAGGAGGGAGAAACATGATCTGGTGCGTGGAAGATGACGCCAGCATCCGCGACATTGAGGTCTACGCCCTGCAATCGACCGGCTTTGAAGCCAAGGGCTTTGAGGACGGGCAGGAATTCTGGAACGCCTTGCAGGAGGAAATGCCCGAGCTTGTCGTGCTCGACGTGATGCTCCCGGGACTCGACGGCATTACGCTTCTGCGCCGGATGAAGTCCTCCCCTTCCCTTTCAAGCATCCCCGTCGTCATGGCGACGGCCAAGGGCGCGGAATACGATAAAATTCAGGGCTTAGACTTGGGCGCGGACTACTATCTCACAAAGCCCTTCGGGGTCATGGAGCTTGTCTCCTGTGTGAAGGCGGTCCTTCGCCGCTGCCAGATGCAAGCACCTGCGCATCTTTTGCAGAGCGGCGGCATTTCGGTCGACCTCGACGCGCACACCGTCACGGCAAATGGGCAGCGTGTGGAGCTGACATTCAAGGAATTTGAGCTGCTGCGCCTGTTCTTGCAGCATCCCGGCATGGCCTTCACGCGCGACCAGCTCATGGAAAAGGTCTGGGGCACGGATTACTACGGCGAAACGCGCACGATTGACATGCACATCCGGACGCTGCGGCAAAAGCTTGGCCCCTGCGGTGAGCACATTGCCACCGTGCGCGGTGTGGGCTACCGATGGGAGGGCTCGAAATGACAAAGAAAATTTTCCGCTCGACGCTGCTTGTCGCCGTGTGCGCGCTGCTGGCAAGCCTCGTGCTCGTCATGGGCTGCCTGTACGATTACTTTGCAGGTCTCCAGTCCCAGGCGCTGCGCGATGAGCTGACCTTAGCGGCCTCCGGCGTGTCGCAAGGCGGCGAAAACTATCTCGATACGATCGACTCGAACCGCTACCGCCTGACGTGGATCGCGCCGGACGGCACGGTGCTCTACGATACGCAAGCAGACGCAAGCACGATGGAGAACCATGCCTCGCGCGAGGAAGTGCAGCAGGCGCTCACCACCGGCGAGGGCGAAAGCAGCCGGTATTCGCAGACGCTTCTTGAAAAGACGATCTACGTCGCAAGGCGTATGGACGACGGGAGCGTGCTCCGTATCTGCGTCTCGCAGCAGACGCTCGCGGTGCTGCTGCTTGGCATGCTTCAGCCGGTGCTGGTCATTTTGCTCGCCGCTATGATTTTCAGCGCGCTTCTGGCGAAACGGCTCTCCCGCCGCATTGTCGAGCCGCTCAACGCCATCGATCTCGATCACCCGCTCGAGGCGAAGGCCTACGACGAAATCGCGCCGCTGCTCGGCCGGATTAACCGCCAGCATGAGCAAATCGACGATCAGCTGCGAGAATTACAGCGCAAGACCGACGAGTTCACCCACATCACGCAGAGCATGCCCGAGGGCCTTGTGCTGCTTGACAACAAAAACGTCATTCTGAGCATCAACCCTTCGGCAAGTAAGCTTTTCAGCGCGCAAGCAGGCTGCGTCGGGCAGAATTTCCTGACGCTCGACCGGAGCACTGATGTTTCGCAGGCCATCGACCGCGCGCGCGAAACGGGTCACAGCGAGACCCGCGTCGAGCTCTCCGGGCGCATCTATCAGTTCGACATCAGCCGCATCGAGTCCGCGGGCGAAAAAATCGGAGCCGTTCTTCTGTGCTTCGACATTACCGAGCGCGAAACCGCCGAGCAGGCGCGCCGCGAATTTACCGCAAACGTGTCGCACGAGCTCAAAACGCCGCTGCAGGGCATCATCGGAAGCGCGGAGCTCATTGAAAACGGCATGGTCAAGCCCGAGGATATGCCGCGCTTCATCGGCCACATCCGTACAGAAGCCCAGCGTCTGGTTGCGCTGATCGCCGATATCATCCGCCTGTCGCAGTTAGACGAGGGCGTGGAGATGCCGAAGGAAAATGTGGAGCTTCTGTCGCTTGCGGGCGAGGTCGCCGAGGATCTTCGCGCGGCGGCAGATAAAGCCTCTGTCACCATCACGACCGACGGCCAGAGCAGCGTCGTCTTCGGCGTACGTAGACTCCTGTACGAGATGCTCTACAATCTCTGCGACAATGCCATCAAATATAACCGTCCCGGCGGAAGCATCCGCATTCACGTTGAAAACCGCGAGCAGGAAGCCGCCATCTCGGTCCTCGATACCGGCATCGGCATTGCGCCCGAGCACCAGAGCCGGATCTTTGAGCGCTTCTACCGCGTCGACAAGAGCCACTCCAAGGCCTCCGGCGGCACGGGACTCGGCCTGTCCATCGTCAAGCACGCGGCCATGTACCACGGCGGCAAAGTCGCCCTCGAGAGCGAACCCGGTCGCGGCACCGAGATCCGCGTCACGCTTCCCAAAGAGCACTGAGTACCCCCCACTCCAACCCCCGCGAGCTGTAAAATTTGCAGTTTGCGGGAGTTTTTGCGATTTTACACGGATTTTACGATTTTACGCTTTCCCACTTTACAAACGCAGGATATCATGTAAACTGTAAAAAGAAAGAAAACTTACAAAACAAAATGAAAGATTGAAGGAGGAATGATATGGATAACATGAATTTGGAAAACAAGGAAGCATTACAGCAGAAGCTCGAAACGCTGCGCGCGAAGGACGGCTTCATCTGCGACATGGACGGCGTGATCTATCACGGGAACCGGCTTTTGCCGGGCGTCAAGGAATTTGTCGACTGGCTCTATCGGGAGAACAAGCACTTCTTGTTCCTGACGAACTCGTCGGAGCGCTCGCCGAAGGAGTTGCAGCAGAAGCTGGGCCGCATGGGTCTGGATGTGGACGAGAGCCACTTCTACACTAGCGCACTGGCCACGGCGCGGTTCATCAGCTCGCAGGCGCCCGGATGCAGCGCATATGTCATTGGCGGCGCGGGGCTTATCATGGCGCTTCACGACGAAGGTATTACGATGAACGACGTTGACCCCGACTATGTCATCATCGGCGAGGGAAACTCCTATAACTACGAGAACATTCTCAAGGCCGTGCGGCTGGTGCTCAAGGGTGCAAAGCTCATCGGCACAAACAGCGACCTCACCGGGCCTGCCGAAGACGGCATTATTCCGGCCTGCCGGGCGATGATCGCACCGATCGAGATGGCAACCGGACAGACAGCCTACTTTGTGGGCAAGCCCAATCCCCTCATGATGCGCACAGGTCTTCGGATTCTCGGCGTACACTCGGAGGACGCGGTCATGATCGGCGACCGGATGGATACCGACATGGTAGCAGGCATTGAAACGGGCCTTTACACAACGCTGGTTCTCTCTGGCGTAACTGACCGGGCAGACATCAAGAAGTTCCCGTACCGCCCGCAGCTGGTGTTAAACGGCGTCGGCGATATCCCGCCCGCGGCAAAGTAATCCCACCAAAACACAGAACCCAAACACAGAAAAAAGCCTGAGGCATACGGCCTGCAGGCGTGTTTTTGCATATTCCGGCGACTTTTCCCCGGGATTATTTTGTTGAATTCTCCGAAATTCCACACAATACAAACCTTTCCTTCCTGGAAAACTTGCCATGCCGCCAGCCGCGTATTATAATTGCAGAGAGACATTATGCTTTGCCCGCGCGCGTTTGCCGCACCGGGCGAATGGAGGTATTACGATGGAACAGCTCTATCACTTTTCCGCGCCCGGCCGCACCGAGATCAGCGGCAACCATACCGACCATCAGCACGGCTGCGTTCTGGCCGCCGCGGTCGATATGCAGACGGACGCTGAGGTTCGCCTCAACGGTACACACCTGATTTTAATCGACTCTGAGGGCTTCGCGCCGGTCACAGTTGACCTCGACGATCTGTCCGTCCACGAAACCGAGAAGAACACCACAGCCTCGCTCGTGCGCGGCGTTGCGGCGGCATTTCAGGCGCGCGGCTGCAAGCTTCAGGGCTTCGACGCGAAAATTTCGTCCACCGTGCTCCCCGGCTCCGGTTTATCGAGCTCGGCGGCCTTTGAGGTCCTCATCGGCAGAATTTTAAACGGTCTGTTCTTTGAGAACAAGCTCTCGGCCATCGAGATTGCACAGATCGGTCAGTACGCCGAGAACGTCTATTTTGGAAAGCCCTCGGGCCTCATGGACCAGATGGCGTCTTCTGTCGGCGGGCTCGTGTTCATCGACTTTGCGGATCCCAAGAAGCCCGTCGTCGAAAAGGTCGACTTTGACTTTGCTCACTGCGGCCATACGCTCTGCATCATCGACTCCCACGCAAGCCACGCGGACCTCACCGACGAGTACGCGGCCATCCCGGTGGAGATGAAAAAGGTCGCGGCCTTCTTCGGAAAGGAAGTCCTCAACGATGTGGAGGAAAGCGCGTTCTACGCTTCCCTTCCTGCCCTTCGCGCAAGCTGCGGTGACCGCGCCGTTCTGCGCGCAATGCACTATTTTGAAGAGAATCAGCGCGTCCGGCTCCAGGTGCGCGCGCTGCGAAACGACAATTTTGGAGCGTTCCTGACCTACGTCAACGACTCCGGCCGCTCGTCGTGGCTCAAGCTCCAGAACGTCACGCCGCTGGGTGCGGCCGAGCATCAGGACATGGCCTTTACGCTCGCGCTGTGCAAGAAGCTGCTCGACGGTGAGGGCGCGGTCCGCATCCATGGCGGCGGCTTTGCGGGCACGGCGCTTGCCTTCGTCCCCAACGACCGCTTCGAGCGCTTCAAAGAGGGCGTCGAGCAGGTACTCGGCGAGGGCTCCTGCCATCCGCTTAAAATCAAGGAATAAATTCTGTATCAAAAAACGAACTGCGTTCCGATTTTGGAACGCAGTTCGTTTTTACTTTGTTGGAGAGATTTCGCAAATTTTCGTTCGGACACGTTACGGAATTTCTGAAATCTTTTCGATTTTGCGTAGGGGTCGATGCCCACATCGCCCCGGCGGTATAACCCGTTTTTACGGAAATCTCCGGCGAATTCGTTCGTGCCCTCGGGGCGATGTGGGCATCGCCCCCTACGCATATCTGGTAACACCTCAGAAGAAAAACTTCCGGTGCAAAGACTTCCGAAGGGGCTTACAGATGGCGATGACCAGCAGCATGCCGCCCAGGATCACGCCGGCTGCCAGCGGGTAGATCGACCACAAAAGCGCCTTATGGATGCCGAACGTCACATTGATCAAAAACTCAATAAGCACCGCAAGGCCGCCCGCAAGGATCAGCGCGCCGCCGAAAATATACAGATACCCCCCGCGGACATAGCGCACCAGCGCCACGACCGCCGTCAGAAGAAGGCCGATGGCCGCCGTGACCGGGAACGCAAACGACAAGAACCAGCCGCCCTTCACTGCCAGATCGATATACAGAAGATACAGCCCGATGGCCGCGAAGTCGACCGGCACAAAAATCACCGGATTGGGCCGCTTAAACCACATCGGCAGCACGATCAGCACATACAAAAGCCCGATCGCCCCCGCCGCAAAGCCGGACCAGACGATCCCGCCGTTGATGCGCCAGTCGCACAGCAGGCAGATGACCGCCGGCAAAAGCGCCAGCATCGTCATCACAAACAAGATCCCCGAGCGATTCACATCCTCCGGTTTCACATGATGATCGGGCGGATAGGGCGCGTCCGCCTGCGGTCTTGAAAGATCGGGGTGGAACACCCGCGTCCCGCACAGCGGGCAGACCGTCTCGCTGTCCGCAAGCTCCACGCCGCAATTGACACAATACATAATCCCGTTTCCTTTCTATCTTGCTTGCGCCGCGTTACCGGGCGTTGCTTTCGACCGTTACATGCAGGCCGAGGCTGTGAAGCACACGGTAAAAACGCAGCTCCAGCTCCGGTTCTTTGATGTTGCGTACGCAGCTGACATATACCGTATCGCCCCAGGTTGCAACGCCGCAGTTGTGCGGCGCGTTGGCCTGCGGACCGATGACAAAGTCAAATCGCTCGATATACGGGCGCATAACTTCCGGCACCTGCACCACGCCAAGGTTCGACAGGCACAGGCACGCCTTGCACTCGCCCACCGCATTGAAGGCCGCCTTCATGGCGATGTTCTTGACGAACAGCGGCATCACGCGCAGCACGGGCGATTTTTCGCTTGCCACATTCGTCGCGATTTTCGCGCGCATCATCTTCGCGTCGTTGCCAAGTCCCATCGTGTGGTGTACGAGCTGACAAATCTCGTCGAACGTATACGAGCCGAGGCGCGGGTCAATTTCCGTGTTCACGTAGGACGCGAAGTTTCGCAGCGTGTGGCTCGGAAACAGTCCCCGCAGGTTGACCGGAACCGTCACCTTCACGGGCTTTCTGCGGCTTCGAACGGGAACCTTTTCCGCCTGCAGGTGATCGATTGCCTGCATCATCGCCGCGCACAGAAGCTCCGTCACCGTGACCCCGTGCTCCTTCGCGCAGGCCTTGACCTCCGGGACGCGGAGCATCATCGTGACAAGATTCACATACCCGTCGGGCTCCGGCGTGCCGCTCAGGTGCCAAGCGGTCGCCTCCTTGCGGCTGGCCTTTACATCGCCCGCATAGCGAAGGAAGCTGTCTTCCAGCTCTTCTTCGTCGGGTTCTTCAAGCCTTCCGAGAACGCCGTGCTCCGCCGGAACGTTGAGCCCATATTTTTCGCTTAAATATTCGGCCAGCAGTGTCTTTAAAAAGATGAGTCCGCCCGTGCCGTCGGTGACGGCGTGGAAAAACTCGACGGCCATCCGGTTTTTATATACCAGCACGCGGAACGCGCATTTTCTCACGCTGTCAAACGGCACATGCTGCAGCGGGCAGCTCTTTTCCTCCTGAATCTCCGGTGCCTTCGGAATTTGCTCCAAATAGTACCAGAACGCGCCTCGGCGCAGACGGACCGCAATGGATGGGAACCTACGCACCGTCACGTCGAGCGCTGCGCGCAGGATCGGTAAGTCGATGGGCTCGGTGAGCGTCGCCGAGAGCCGGAAGTAATTGGTCCATGTGCGCCGCTTGGCTGCGGGGTAGATTTTTGCCGCGTTGTCAAGCTTCATCCATCGAAGGCTCTTGGCGGGCGAAAGCGTCTTGTCTAAAAAGTGATTGATGGACCCGAAATCGTCCTGCATGTTTTCCGCCAGGCAGTAGAGCACGTACGCGTGCCAGCGCTCGGGCGCGATGTGGAGCCTACTTTTGCAGCCCGCGTCCAGCAGCTTCTGGTGAAGCCGCTGCGCGTCGTCCAGCAGGATTTCATCCCCGCCCGCGAAAAGAAGCGACGGCGGCAGGTCTCTGAGGTCGCCGAACAGCGGCGAGCAGAGCGGATTTTTGGGGTTCTGCGTGTAGCAGGCCGAATAAAAGTCCAGAAGCTCTTTCGAGAGCGACGGGTCGTTGTCGCGGTTCTCGTCGAATGTCGCGCCCGACTGCGTCAGATCCGTCCACGGCGAAATGGCGATGATCCCGCACGGGAGCGGCAGCTTCAGCTGCTTGAGCCTTAAGCACAGCGCGTAGCAAAGTCCCCCGCCCGCCGATTCGCCGCAAAGCAGGATCTGGTTCGGGCCATACCCCTTCGAGAGCAGGTACTGATAGCTTACCACCGCGTCGTCCAGCGCCGCCGGGAACGGGTCTTCCGGCGCCAATCGGTAGGCTGCGCAGAACACGCGCACGCCGCACTCATCCGCCAGCGTCGCGGCAAAGCCCTTGGCATACTCCAGATTGCCGCACGTGTAGCCGCCGCCATGCAGATACAGCACAACGCCCGTGCGCCGCTTATCCTTCGGCGTGAGCCATGCGCCCTGAAAGCCGCCGAAATCATGCTCGCGGACATAGACCTCCCGCTTGTGAATAGCCGTCATCAGCTCGCCGAGCTTGTCCTGCCCCTTGCGGGTGACCTCTAAAGAGCAGTTGGCGACGAATGGCTTGAAAAAATTCAGCTGGGCGCGAACCAGTTTTGCGTGCAGCTCCATGAAAAAACGTTCCTTTCCGCAGTTCGCCGGTCCTCCGGCGTTGAATCTATATTATAGCATTCCCGGCACCACTTGACAAGACGGTTGAATCCTCCGACTCACGCGTAGGGGGCGATACCTACATCTCCCCAGCGGTACATAACGTTTTTTACGGAAATCCCCGGCGAATTCGATGGTTCCCAATGGGTCGATGTGGGCATCGACCCCTACGGCAAATCTGTCAGGCTTCCTGAAATTCGGGATTCCGGCACAACGCGAAGGGCAGGAAACGACGTTTCCTGCCCTCGGTAGCTTTTGTGATTTTATCGGTACAATGCGCGGCGCGCCCGTCAGTTCTTTTTGGACCATGTGCTCGGCAGCAGCAGAACGAGCATCGGATAAATCTCGAGTCGCCCGAAGAGCATATCGAGGCACAGAACGGCCTTTGCCAGCGGACTGAACATCGCAAAGTTCCCCGCAGGGCAAACGAGGCCGAGGCCCGGGCCGATGTTATTGAACGTTGCGAGAACGGCCGTCACCGTCGTCGAGCCGTCGAAGCCGTCGAGCGAAACCAGAAGCACGGACACCATGCAGATGAGCACGTACAAGATGAGGTACCCGCTCACCGCGCGCACCGTATCCTGCCCTACGGGCTTGCCGTCGATGCGCATGACCTTGACCGTGCGCGGGCGGATGAGTCTGCGCACCTCCACCTGCGCCGCGCGAACGAGAATCACCAGCCGCGAGACCTTCAGGCCGCCGCCTGTCGAGCCTGCCGACGCGCCTACGATCATGAGGAACACCAGAATCACGCGCGAAAACTCTGGCCAGAGGTCAAAGTTTTCCGTGCCGAAGCCGGTCGTCGTGATGACGGACGAGACGGAGAACGCCGCGTGATGGATGGCCGCGTGGAAGTCCGGGTACATCGGCAGAATGTTCGCCGTGATCATCGCGATGGAGAAAAGGATAATACCCACGTACCAGCGGAGCTCGGTATTTTTGAACGCGAGGTCGAACTTCTTTTGCAGCAGAAAGAAGTAGATCGAGAAGTTCACGCCGAACAGCGCCATAAAGACCGTTGTGACCGTCTGGGCATACATGCTGTAGCTTGCGAACGAGTCTGCCTTGATGGAAAAGCCGCCCGTACCGGCCGTTGCAAACGCGTTGCAGAGCGAGTCAAAAAGCGGCATGCCGCCAGCCAGGTAAAATACCACCTGTACGAGCGTGAGCGCAAAGTAGATCGTATACAGGATTTTCGACGAGTCGACCATTCTCGGGACCATCTTGCCGACCGTCGGCCCCGGACTCTCGGCGCGAAGCAAGTGAATGCCCTGCCCGCCTTCCATTTTGACGATGGCCAGCATGAATACCAGAATGCCCATGCCGCCCAGCCAGTGCGAAAAGCTCCGCCAGAGGAGCATGCAGCGGCTGAGCGCCTCCACATTCGGCAGGATGCTCGAGCCCGTCGTTGTAAAGCCGGAGATCATCTCGAACACCGCGTCCAGGTAAAACGGAATCTCGCCCGAGAGCGTAAACGGCAGCGCACCAACTAAGGACAGCACGATCCAGCCCAGCGCCACAGTAATGAGGCCCTCTTTTGCGTAGATCGTCTTCGTCCGCGGCTTAGATAGCTTCATGGCCGCAAAGCCGCAGATCGCCGCCGCCAGCGCCGTGTAGAAAAACCAGACGCCAGAAGTCTCCCGGTAGATGAGCGCCGCCGCGATGGGAAGCACCATGATGGCCGATTCTATGAGCAGAATGGCGCCCTGAATGTAAAGAATCATCCGTTTGTTCATGGCTTACCCTCTGCGCTTTTCGAGAATGTCGTCGAGCTCGTTGAGTCCTGTGACGCTCGTCACAACGACGACCGTGTCCCCCGGCTCGATCGTATCCTGGCCGCTGGGGATGAGGATTTTCCCGGCACGGTTGATGCAGCCGATGAGAAGGTTCTGCCGGAGCCGGAGCGTTTGCAGCGGGATCCCGCAGACGGCAGAGCCTTCGGCCACACGGAACTCCAGGGCTTCCGCCTTGCCGCCGACGAGCTTATAGAGCGTCTCGACATTCGAGCCCAGCGAGTTCTGCATGGACCTTGCGTACCGGCAGATGACGTTCGACGTGCTGAACCGGGGATTAAAGACGCTTCCAAGGTCCATCGTCTCGATGATCGACTGGAAGGAATAGCGGTTAATTTTCGTGATGACCTTGACCTTCGGGAAGGTTTTGCGCACGTAAAGCCCCATCAGGACGTTTTCTTCGTCAATGCCCGTCAGCGCGGCAAACGCGTCCGTCTGGGCAACGCCGCACTCGCGCAGGAAGCCTTCGTTTGTACCGTCGCCATGCAGAATCTCGGCCTTGGGAAGAAGCGACGAGAGCTGCAAGCACCGCTCATAGTTGACCTCCATGATTTTGACGCCCACGCCGAGGTCCGTCAGCTGCTTGGCAAGATAATACGCGATGTGTCCGCCGCCGACGATCAGGACCGTCCGCACGCGCGACGAGGCGAGCTTGATCTGGTGGAAAAACGCCTGCGCGTCGCGGATGGACGCAACGAACGAGATGCGGTCGCCCGCCTCCAGCCGGAACGAGCCCGAGGGAATATAGACCTCTTGCTCCCCGCGCTCGACCGCGCAGATAAGAATCTTGGCCTTCACGAGGCTCGGAAGCTCCATGAGCGTCTTGCCCGCGATAAGGGAGTCCTGCGGGATCTGCACCTTTAAAAGTTCCACATGCCCGTTGGCAAACGTATCTGTTTTGATAGCCGACGGGATACGAAGCGTCCGAGCGATCTCTGTTGCGCACAGAAGCTCGGGGTTCACAGAAAGGCTCAGCCCCAGATCGTCCGAGATGAGCGAGAGTTCGCCGCTATACTCCGGGTTCCGGACGCGGGCGATCGTGTGCCGCGCGCCGATTTTCTTTGCGACGAGGCAGCACAGAAGGTTCAGCTCGTCCGACATCGTTACCGCAATGAGAAGGTCGGCAGAATCCACGCCTGCTTCCATCTGCGTGGCATATGTCGCGCCGTTTCCCTCGACGCACAGAATATCCAAGTCCTCGCTCGTCTGCTGCAAGGGCTCGCCGCTGCGGTCAATGATCGTTATCTCATGCCCCTCACGCGAGAGCTGTTCGGCGAGCGTGCTTCCGATCTTGCCGTCGCCGACAATCACAATTTTCATAGCAAGACTCCTATTTTTCCTGTAATCTGATAGTATATCTTAACACGTTCCGCCCGGAAAAGCAATTGTACGCCCGTAAAGAAAAACCGCGTGCGCGATTGACAAACAAAACCGCCGTGTGGTAAAATCCAAAAAGATACGCGGCGATGGGAGAAGATCATATGGACGTTTGGATGCTGAACCGAAAGACCCTTCCAAACGATCTTCTGGATATTTTCTCCGCGCTCGGCAATTTGCAGGCGCAGTATGATTGGGTCATTACCGATCACAGTATGTGGTACGGAAAAAATTGTCCGGAAGCAGTTCGTAAACGCTGGCAGTGGACAGGGCTTTTGATGACCGGACGGGAGCTTACAGAGCACCTCCGCGCGGGATGTGTCTGGTTTCTGGATGGCGCGGTGCTGTCGGCGGTTCCGCTCGGGACGCGCGAGGAAGACGTGAACTTGTATGAACCCGTCTGGGAAGTGGATTTTTGCACGCCGGACTACCGCTTCCAGACGCCCCTGACAAGGCTCGAGCTGATTCTATTTGACGGCTGGGCGTGGGTCATCGTCTGCAACGCTGCTTTTTCGAAGCTCGTGCAGAGCCGTCTTCCGCAGGCGCAGCCGCCGGACACGTTTTGGAAGGCATTTGGATAATTCCAGCCGCGCCCCTGTGTAAATCCGTTAAAAGCAGGCTCGCCTGTTTTTATAAACGCGGGTCAAGCGTTACGCTCCGCCTCGGTTTCCTCACCAAGTCAAAATCAGAGGACCGCAAAATAGCGGCAGATTTCTGCCGTTCCTATCTGCGCCCGTGGTGGAATTGGCAGACACGATGGATTTCGGTGATGTCACCTTGGTGAAAGGTTTTTGCGCCATCCTTGCTGCGGACATTCTTCGATAAAAGCAGGCACGCCTGTTTTTATAGCTGCGGATCAAGCGTTTCGCTCCGCCTCGGTTTCCTCACCGTGTAAAAATCAAAGGACAATAAAATAGCGACAGATTTCCTGCCGCTCATATCTGCGCCTGTGGTGGAATTGGCAGACACGATGGATTTAGGTAATGTCACCTTGGTGAAAGGTTTTTGCGCCATCCTCGCCGCGGACATTCTTCGGTAAAAGCAGGCACGCCTGTTTTTATAACTGCGGGTCAAGCGTTACGCTCCGCCTCGGTTCCTCGCCGTGTAAAAATCAGAGGAGAATAAAATAGCGGCAGGTAGTTCTGCCGCTCATATTCGCGGGTATGGCGGAATTGGCAGACGCGCAGGATTTAGGTGATGTCACCTCAGTGAAGGTTTTGCCGTTCCATTCGTCGCCCGCTCCCCCAAAACTAAATATGCGCCTGTGATGGAATTGGTAGACATGCGAGATTTAGGTGCTGTCACCTTGGTGAAAGGTTTTTGCGCCATCCTCGCCGCGGACATTCTTCGGTAAAAGCAGGCTCGCCTGTTTTTATAATTGCGGATCAAGCGTTACGCTCCGCCTCGGTTTCCTCACCGTGTAAAAATCAGAGGACAATAAAATAGCGACAGGCACCCCTGCCGCTTATATCTGCGCCCGTGGTGGAATTGGCAGACACGATGGATTTAGGTTCCATTGCGCAAGCGTGCAGGTTCAAGTCCTGTCGGGCGCACCACCAACTTTGTATGGCTCTATTCAACGAATAGAGCCATACTTTATACGTTTTTAGAAACTTTCCAAAAAATAAAGTTCTTGCACGCAGGGGTTCATAGAGGTGACATCAACTCATATTTCAGCGCTGATTTCATGAACAGATGAACACCTGTCGCAGTTCAGTTTTTCCATCACAATCCCGTCAATCTCCTGCTCCAATCTCAAAATTTCTTTCTGCAAAGCCAAACAGTGAGCGTCGAGGACTGGCTTCCTCAACGCCCACTGCTTTTGTAATTGTGTGACCTTTTTCAGCTCGGCTGCGTATTGTTCCCGCAACTTTTCTGTATAATCCCAGACGGCTTTATCCAGAACTTCTTCATGAATGCGGTGAGAGCTGCAACAGCCTTTCCCGTTCCGTTGGTAGCCCCGGCAGACGTATTCCACACGGCGGCTGCCATTCCAGTAGCGGATCATGGGGCTGAATACGTTCCCGCATTCCTGACAGGACAGCAGCCCGTCATAGCGGTGCTTTGTACGGTTGTTGCCCACCGGACGCGCCTGCTGCTTCAACAGAGCGTGAACCTGTTTCCAGTCTGCTTTCTCAATGATAACCGGATAGAAATTCTCGTGGCGAAGCCAGTCCGCTTCGTTGATGGCTCGCGCTTTGCCGCCGAGATATTCCCTGCGGTGATTGACCAGCACGCCGGTGTACGCTTCTTCCACCAGAATGTTTTTCACACTGGCATACGTCCAGAGAAACTGCCCGTCACGGGTCTTGTGCGGCTTCTGGCTGTCGTAACCGAGCCGTTCCGTCATGATCTGCGCGGGCGTTTTGCGTCCGAGACTGTTGAGCCTGCGGGCGATTTCTTTCTGCCCGCAGCCCTGCAAATACAGAGCGTAGATAAGTTGTACCGTCTCCGCTGCTTCCTGCTGCACCAAAACCTGATTCGTATTTCTATCTTTCCAGTATCCGAAAGGCGGTGTGATCATCAGCCCATCTTTCTGCTTCTGCCGATAGCCCGCGCGAATCTTCTTTCCGATATCCTTTGCGTAATAATCATTCATCAAGCCGCGGACACCGATCATGAGGTCGTCCTCCTCACAGAAGGTATCCACACCCTCCGTCACAGAAATCACGCGGACTTGCTTTTCGCGCAGGAAATCAATAAACAATGCGGTTTGGGTTCTATGCCGCCCCAGCCTTGAAAGGTCTTTCACAAGGACTGTGTCAACCTGCTTTGCCTGAACCGCCGCCGTGAGTGTATCCAGCCCACGGCGGCTGAAATTCATGCCGCTGATGTTATCATCGGTGGAACTGCCGGCGATCGTCCAGCCTTGCTTTTCCGCAAAGGCGCGGCAGATTTCCTGTTGATTTTGCAGGGAATTCTGCGCCGGATCATCGTCGTTGGAGAGCCGCGCATAGAGCCAAACCCGCATTGCCATAGCCTTTTACCCTGCAAGCCCGTCGCCGTAGAGCAGCCGCGCCAGCCGGCCCCAGTCAAAGTCCAGCGCACCGTATCGCTCTGTGAGCGTCCCGTTTTCATAGACATCCAAGTGTGTGCGGAACGGCGCTTTGATCTGAATGTCCAGACTGAGCTTCCCGTCCGTCTCCTGCACATAGATCTTTTCAACCAGCATCCGCAGGTGTGCTTCCGTCATGACGCCCTCAGCGAGAATGTTGTCGATCATGCCGATATCCCGTTTGAGCTTCGTTTGCCGATCCCGCAGGACAGCGGAGATGTTTTGCAGTTCTTCGATCTGTTTTTTTGCCGCAGCGATTTCTTCTTCGCGTTTTTGGATCATGCGGTCGTAGCGTTCAGCGTTCGCCCGATCTCGTATCCGCTCCATCAAAATTGCCTCCGTTTCATCCTCCAGACAGCGGATTTTCTTTTCCAGTTTGATGATTTGCGCACCGGTCAGCTCTGCTTTTGGTGTCCACTGTGCGATCAGCTGCTCCAGTGCATCCCAGTTCTGCTGATACAGTGCTTTTGTATTGCGCAGTTCGTCGATAATCAGCCTGTCCAATACGGACTCGTCGATCTGGTGCTGGGAGCAATGCTCCTTGCCGAAGCGGTTGTAGGTACTGCAAACATAGGTGACCCGTTCGCCGCTTTTCAGATGGATGCGCCTGCCAAACATGGCTCTGCCGCAGTCCTCGCAGCGCAGAAGCCCACTGTAGCGCAGGATCTCCTGCGAGGGCGCAGCGCGCACGTTCAACCGTTTCCGCTCCGCCAGCATCATCTGCGTCTGCTCCCACAGTTCCGGCGTGATGATCGGCGGGAGATAATTTTCGTGCCGGAACCGTTCTTCCGGTTCTGTGTAGCGGAAGGTTTTGTTGATCTTGTTCCGCTCACTTTTGTGGCAGATGAGCGTTCCGACATAGCTCTCGTCCCGGAGGATGCGGGCGATCATGGTCGCGTCCCATAGATACTTCTTGAGGATGCCATCCTGTGTGCTCGGCAGACTCTTGTTCAGCAGCTCCAGCTGCACAAGTGCAGGTGTTTTTCTCCGCTGCTCATTCAGTGTGCGGGCGATGGCCTTCATGCCGCTGCCGCCGACATAGGCCGAGAAAATCAGTCGGACGGTTTCGGCTGCTTCCTCCACAATGACAATCTTCTTCGTGTTTTTATCCTTGAAATAGCCGAACGGCGGGATGGTCACGATTCCTTCCTTTTGCTTCTGACGATAGCCTGTGCGGACACGGCGGCTGCCGTCGCGTGCGTAGAAGTCATTGACAAGCCCTTTGAAGCCGATGATGAGATCATCGTTTTCGTTGAACGTATCGATATTTTCCGTCGCCGAGAGGACGCGGACATCGTGCTCCCGCAGGTAGTCGATAAACAGGGCAGTCTGCGTTCGGTGTCGGCCCAGACGGGATAGGTCTTTGACAATGATGGCTTCAATCTTGCCCGCTTCGACCACTTCGTAGATTTTGTCAATGCCCTCGCGGTTGAAGTGCATTCCGCTGACGTTATCGTCAAAGGACTCGCCAACAACTTCATGTCCGTTTGTAACGGCATATTCGTAAATGATTTTCCGCTGATTCGTCAGGGAGTTCAGTTCATCGTCCTCGTCCCGACTCAGACGGTAATACAGCCAGACTTTCATGGTTCCTCCTTCCCGCTATGGTGTGTGCCGATTGCAGCACACACCATAGCACACTGTTTTTCGAATAGCTAGAACAATCCGTCATGCACAGCAGGAATCTACATGATCAACAAAATCCTCCTGCGATTTTGTATATGGCTGATCTACCGAGAGGTAGTCATGCAGCAGCATTTTCAGAAATTCATCGAACTGCTCATCTGTACCGATGTAGCTGAACGTGACCTCAGAAATAGTTTCTTTTCGTTTTCTCGCCATAGGCGCTCCTTTCATAGTTCCTGTTTCATATCCCAATCTTCGTGATCGTCCTCGGCGTGACCGAGGGCGGTTTTCTTTTGCCGGAGCTTCTTGCGGCGCTTGCTGTCGATATGCGGTGGCGTGGTCGTTCCGTCGTGCGTTGGTGCATCATCCGTCATCTGCTCCACAGCACGGCCAAGGCGCACAGCGTCGCGCACAAGATCAGCGCTGTAATCGAGATCCACGCGCACGTCCGGATTTTCTTCCGCGTCTCCTGCACCGTATTCGAAAGCTGCTTCTTTGTATCGTTCAGAATCTCGGTCAGGGCAATCTTCGTACTCTCGGTCAGTGCTTTGCAGCCGGAAGAATACTTCTCGTTCAGGTTCCCAGCCTGTCTCTCGAATTTTTCTGCACTCTCCTGCATCTCGGTCAAAGCGTTCTGTGCTTCCTGCTTCGTCAGGAGCGTTTTCAGATCCGCGTTCAACTGCATCTGCTGCCGAAACAGCCTGTCCTGCATTTCGAGCAGCGCGCTCCAGTTCCGCTCCGTGACCATCACGCTGGGTTCCAGCCGTTGTGCCTCGTCCATCAGCTTTTTGTGCTGCGTCAACATTTCTTGTGTTG
>CDZT01043145.1_pt1 | contig 72497 bp, 54 predicted proteins | sample 557531 | NCBI WGS metagenome assembly CDZT01 (sample SAMEA3182066, study PRJEB8094) | gut metagenome | biome: human; feature: gut; material: Stool; isolation source: human stools | place: Canada | collected 2013-03-05
CCCTTGGGGTCGGTCATGGCGCCGTCCACCGTCAGGTCGTTGTCCTGGCAGTAGATCATGAACTGCTTGAAGTTCTCGTGATAATGGGTGGCGTACTTCCGGTCGGTCTCATACGTGGTGGAGAACACGGCGTTGAACGCGTCCATGCCCACGCAGCGCTGGAAGCAGGCGGCCGTCTTCTGCCCCAGCAGGCGCTGCATCTTCACCTTCTTCACCAGGTCCCCGGCGGACTGGTGGATGTGGGTGAAGCGGTTGACCCGCCGGCCGGTGTAGGGGGAGACGGCGGTCATCAGGTCCTCGTACTCCGGCATCTGGGCCAGGTCGTAGGTCATGCGCACGCTGTTCAGCGAGGGCCGCAGAATGGGGTCGTCCACCGGGTCCTCCACCTTTTTCCCAAACAGATATACCTGCATCTTCCGCTTCCGGATGCTCTCAATGTACTCCTCGCCCGTCATCAGTGACATTGCAATCACTCCTGTCTGTTTTTTGTGATGCCGAGTATCTCACGCGCCTCGTCTGAAGTGGCGGCCTGACGTCCAAACTCATTCGCCACCCGCTTGACTCTCTCTACGAATTGCTCGTTTGAGCGAGCCAACTGGCCATGGTTGTAATATACGTTATCCTCCAGGCCCACGCGAATGTTTCCCCCCAGTGCCAGCGCTGCAAGAAGCACCTCGTTGGCACCTCGCCCGATGCCAAAGGCGCCCCAAGTACAATTTTCCGGCAGATGATTAACGAGGTACAGCAGGTTTTCCACCGTGGCCTCCATACCGCCTGGAGCGCCCAGACACAACTGAAAGTGGGCCGGAGCCTGAATGATCCCCTTTTTTAGGTAATATTTTGCGGTGTTTAGCATCCCAATGTCAAAGACCTCGATCTCCGGCTTAACTCCCGCTGCGATCATTGCGTTGCCGCACCGTTCCAGAAACTCCGGCTCATTCATAAAAACCACCTTATTGAGCCAGTTCATCGTACCTGCGTCAAAGGATGCCAGTTCAGGCTTTAACTCCCGAAAAGGCTTGATTCGATCTTCCCAAGAGAAGCCTTGTCCGCCGGAGGAGGTCAGATTGAGTACCACCGGACACTTGGCTTGCCGAATAAGCCCCACAGTATCTTGAAATTTATCAAAGCGCATACTGCCCTGATCGTTATCGTCCCGGACATGGATATGCACCACGGCCGCCCCGGCTTCCCAACAACGAATGGCGGCTTTTGCGATTTCTTCCGGCTGGGTGGGTAAGGCGGGATTGTCCTGCTTTGTGGTGACCGCACCGGTCAGAGCTGCGGTAATGATAACTTTATCGGTACGGTTCAGCCGTTTTGTTTGGTACATACGCAGTAGCTCCTTAATTTAATAGCATAGGAATAACTGATACTTTTCCCTGCCGGATCTCCTTTAGGGAACCAAGTTTTCGATCACGACCGCCGTTCCCATGCCGCCGCCCGCGCACAGGGTGGCCAGTCCATAGCGGCCATGGCGCTTTGCCAGCTCATTCATCAGCGTAATAACGATTCTGGAGCCGGTGGCTCCCACTGGGTGCCCCAAGGAAATACCGCCGCCATTGACGTTCAGCTTGTTTTGATCAATGCCCAGTTCCTGGGCGCATGCCAAAGTCTGGGCGGCAAATGCCTCGTTGATCTCCACCAGATCAACCTCCTCCATGGTCAGCCCCGCCTTCACCAAAGCCTTCCGACTGGCGCTGATGGGGCCAATCCCCATCAGCGCGGGATCCACGCCGGTCGTGCCTACAGATACGATCCGGCACAGGGTGGGACAGCCCAGCTGCTGGGCCTTCTCTTCGCTCATTACGATGACGCCGGAAGCGGCGTCATTCATGCCGGAAGCGTTTCCGGCGGTCACAGAGCCGTTTTCCTGGAATGTTGCCTTGAGCGCCGCCAACTGTTCCAGACTGGTCTGACGGGGATACTCGTCGGTGTCGATTTGCTGCTCTCCATTGCGGGTTTTCACCGTCACCGGGACGATTTCCTCTCGGAAGCGGTTGGCGTTAATTGCCGTTGCCGCCCGTTGTTGACTCTGCAGGGCGTAGCGGTCCATCGCTTCACGGGTAATGCCGTAGCGCGCGGCCACATTTTCCGCTGTCACTCCCATGGCGGGCCCAACACCCAGATTGGTCAGTGAATCCCACATGGAATCCCGTAACTCCAGGTGCCCGTATTTCTTCCCGCCGCGGATGCCAAACGCCATATGCGGGGCATTGGTCATGCTGTCTGCGCCGCCCGCCATGATGCAGGACGCTTCGCCCGCCTTGATCTGGTAATAGGCCATTTGAATGGAGGACATGGAAGAAGTACAGTTGCGGTGGACTGTGATACCGGGTACCGTTTCAGGGATTCCGGCCTTGATCAGTGCGACTCGTGCCAGGTTATTCTCCAGGTATGTACGCTGGTAGTTGCACCCCCAAATCACATCGTCCAGGAGCACAGGATCGATTTTTGACCGGTGCACGAGTGCCTGCATGACCGGAATACTCAGATCCAGAGCGGTCAAATCCTTATACTGACCATTGATCGTTCCAATCGCGGTACGGCACCCCGCTGTAATTACGACGTTGCTCATTGTTTCTTTTCCTTTCTGAGAAAAGGCCGATTGCCGCCTGCATAGGTCGGCTCGACGCTTTCCCAAGGTCCAAATGCGGGGCGGTGCAGCCTGACTTCCGATGCCGCCCCGCATTGGAGGTTCTGTTTCTTTTGGGGCCCTTGGCCGGTGGTATCCTTCCTTGTATTCCGGGACAACGAGCCGATTCTTTCCCGGACAGCAGGGTATCCCGACCACGTTCGTCAAAGCCGCCCCAAAGCACGGGTCACCGTGATGAGACCCCGTGTCAAGTTTTCGTTGCTCTCTTTAATCCGTTCCTCACTCCACGGCTGAAAGCCTTCGCCGCTCTTGAAGCCCAATTTTCCGTGTTCCATCAGATTGGTGAGCATCCGGGAGGGCTGGGTGGAGCTTTCGATGTGTGGGAACAGATACTTGTGGATGGAATAGGTCAGGTCGGTGCCGCCGCGGTCGATGACCTCCATAGGCCCAGACACGCCCAAGCGCATACCGAAGCCATACTTGATGGCGTTGTCTACGTCCGCTGGGTCGGCAATTTCATTTTCCACAATGGAGATTGCTTCCCGGAAGAGGGCGTGCTGCATCCGGTTGGCCAGAAAGCCCGGCACATCTTTTTTGACAACCACGGGCATTTTATGGGCGCCCTTCAGGACTTCACACATTTCAGAAAGGACCGCTGGATCGGCGTACTTGGTGTTGATCACCTCCACCAACGGAATCAAATAGGCCGGATTCCAGAAGTGCGTGCCAATAATGCGCTCCTTATGAACCGACTTTTCCGCAATCTCGGTCACGCTGATTGCCGACGTGTTGGTTGTCAAGATGGTAGAGGGGGGGCACAATTGATCCAGTTTTTGAAAATAATCCTGCTTAACCGCCAGATTCTCCACAATACATTCGATTATGACCTGTGCAAAATCGGCTGCTTCCTCCAGGCTCTCAGTGAATGAGACGCGGGAGAGAACCTGTTCCATGCACGCCTGGGGAAGAACACCCTCTTCCGTCAAAATTGCCAGGTTGGCCGTCATGGTCTCCACAGGGCGGCTGCGCGTTTTATCGTCATATACGTAAATAAGCTTTACATCGTGTCCGGCAGCCGCAAACATCTGAGCAATCCCGACGCCCATGGTTCCGGCCCCCAGAATCGCAATTTTTTTCTTTTCAGCCATAAGTGTTGTTCGCCGTCTTTCTCTGGAATCAATACACGCCGTACTTGTAGACGCGGTCGGGGACGTCCTTGTTGAGCTTGTCCTCATCAATAAACGCGACGGCGCGCACGATCGTGCCGTCGCCCATATACCACCGCAGGGGGAATGCGCAGAACATAAATCTCTGGCCCTTGACCTTTTCAATATCGCCGCCCAGGTTTTCGATGCCCATGACGTTGTTGCCCAGCAGGATCTCATGCACCGGCTCCCATTCCGGGAAATCTTCCAGGGGCGAGTGGCCAAACTCCTTGACGTACTGCTCAACGATCCGGGGGACATAGGGGCCGGGGCCGTGTTCGGCCGCATACGTATACAGGATGTGATCCAGCGCCTGCAGGTCGAAGCCGACGCCCTTCACCTTGTGGTCGACGAACCAGTGTGCGCCTTCAATAGAAAGGCCGGGACTGTACGCAAAATAGTCGTCATTTTCGCCCCAGCGCTGATTCATGCCGGTACAGATCAGCACCCAGTCGCCTTCTTTGATGCCGCCCTCCACTCTGGCCGCCGCATTCTCGATATCCGCTACGGTGATCAGCTCCCAGTGCTTTTTGGGGATGTCCAGACAGACCGCTTCCCCGTAATAATTCTCCAGCGGGAGCTCATGGGTGTACGGGGATTCCGGGATCACGTGGGAGGGGGAGTCGGCATGGGTCGAGTTGTGCATGTGGAAGTCGTTAAAGGTCTGGAGCAGCCGATAATGCATAGGCATATGCTGCACCCGGTCGATGTGGAAATCGCCGTTGGACGGCCACAGCGGATTACCGCGGCCAAAGGGGTGGGACAGGTCTACGAGCACTTGCTTTCCCATAATGTAATTTTTCCTTCTTTTTTGATTTGACAGGATCGATATACCTTTGCGGGAGGACTATATATAATGCCTGCAAGCGTCATGCCAACTTTCCGGAACGTTTGCTGAAAAATGGCCGTAGTGGGAACGTGCCCATGTTACAGCGTTATTTCCCTGTATGCGACAAAAAACGTCGATTTTTTATCGGCTTCCTTGTTGCAGATTGCAAATGTGCAATGCGCTTTTCTTTTCTTGTTGCAAAACGGAAATTATGATATACTATGATAATAAAATTTAACGCCGGCCTCTCCAGGAAAGGAAAATGATATGGACCAATATGTCGCAATCCGCGATACACGCATTGCACTGCAGAAGTTGATCGCCTCGGTACAGGACCAGCACCTTGTGACCGCGCTCAATGGAATCGACCGAGCCTTGGCGGTGTTCCATGACCGGGGGATCGACTTTAAAGAAGTGACGGATCACCTGGACGACAGCCTTCTGATTACAGATGCCGACGGGATCGTTCTATATATTAATCTTGCCTACACTAAAAATACCGGCATTACAGAGGAGGACGTGCTGGGGAAAGATATCCACCAGCTGATTGGGACGGACAAGCTGTTTACCGGAGGAGCGGTCTGCAGCGTGCTGGAGGGGAAAAAGCAGGTGTTTCGTCTCTCTACAACTTACAAGACGGAGCAGCCCCTTATGGGATACGTCGTGGGCACGCCGCTGTTTCGTCCCGACGGAAGCTTACGGCAGGTGGTAGCGTGCAGCCGCCCGATCCCCTCTCTGCGTTCCCTTCAGGATGATTTTGAAACGTTTGTCCACGAGGTGAATTCTCTAAAGCCGAAGTCGATCAATAAGGAATCCGCCAAGGAGCTGTCCGAGGGGATGGTTGGGCGCTATGGCTCCCTGGAGCAGATTGGTGTCCTGATCGATCATGTCGCCCCCACAGATGCGTCCATTCTGATTACCGGGGAGTCGGGCGTGGGGAAAGAGGTCATCGCAGATGAGATCTACCGCAGGAGCCTGCGCAACGACAAACCATATGTAAAGATCAACTGTGCTTCCATTCCGGCTCACTTGTTGGAATCGGAGCTGTTCGGTTATGAGAAAGGCGCGTTTACCGGAGCCAATACCAAGGGAAAGATCGGCCTGTTCGAGTATGCCAACAACGGTACGCTCATGCTGGATGAGATCGGCGATATGTCGATGGATCTCCAGGTGAAACTCCTGCGCGCAATCCAATCCCAAGAGATCACCCGGATTGGCGGTACCAAGCCAATCCGGCTGAACATCCGCTTCCTGGCGCTGACCAATGCGGATCTCAAAAAGAAGGTGGCGGAAGGGGGATTCCGCCAGGATCTGTATTATCGCCTAAATGTGATCCCGATCCGTGTACCGCCCCTGCGGGAGCGGCAGCAGGACTTGGAGGCCCTCTGTGATCATTTTATCGACCGCTTCAGCCGGAAATACAGCCGAAGTTTTCACCTGACGCAGCGTCAGTTGGACTATATGAAGGAATACTCATGGCCGGGCAATATCCGGGAACTGGAGAATCTGATCGAATACTTAGTTCTATGCAGCTCCGGGATCGGACAAGTGGGAGACGAGATGCTGGCGGGGCTTTTGAATCTTGACAAAGGGGTGCTCCTGGCCGAAGAGCCGCGTAAGCCCATGGTACCTGCCGTCCCGGGCCTGGAAGAAGAAATTGACTTCAATGCCGCTGTATGCGCCTATGAAAAACAGCTGTTAGAATACGCCTTGCGCGGTTCTTCCACACTGCAGGAAGCAGGGAAGAAGCTGAATCTGCATGCGTCTACGGTCTGCCGGAAAATCAAACAGTATCAAATAGAGTATGGCCGTCAGAAGCGGCGAGGGCTGTAAACGGAGTACGGGATTGCAGATGCCCCTAAAACGTACAGACCCAAAGGACACTATATCAAACCCTCTTATGATATGCGCCAGGTCAGCGTACCAAAGGGGGGCAAGACGACCATCCAGGCCTGCTCAGATTTACGGCCAGGCGGGCTCCCGTTCAAATTTGGCGCACAATCACGCGGAGGCCGAAGGCTCAAATCCTTCCCCCGCAACCAAAGAAGGTACCGTCTCAGGATTTCAGAGACGGTACCTTCTTTTGGCGCGTCAGGGACAGGTTTGCGGGCCTGTTTGGTTTTGCCGGGCTGGAACAGCGGCATGCCTTCCCCGGTGCCAATGGAATACGCTCCGGCCAAAGGCCCGTATGGAAGCGCGGCGCGACCTGTAAAACGCCAACAGACGGTTACGCGGCTGCGTAAACAGAGGCGAGGAACCGTTCAAACCGTTCTTCCGGGGACGGCAGCCCCGCTTCTTGCGGGGCCTCCCGTTCAGCTCATCAGCAGCAGACAGAATGTACGCAGGGTAGAATGATTCTATGGATACGCCTTTTGGGACGAAAGTCCGAAGCAGGCCGTTATGGCGCGCATTCTGAGGACGTTCCCAAGAGGGGGAGGGGGGCGGAGGAGACCTGGCTGCCCCAGTTTTCAACCTGGGCAAAACCGGAGAACTCCGGGCCGTTGTCCCCGGTAATGCTCTTAAAGACCTGTGAGAACGTTTCCCCAAACGCCTCTTTGCGCAGCTGCGTGGCGTTCAGCACGGAATCCAGGTTCTTGCCGAGAAGATGGAGGGCGACGTAGCTTTCCGTTTTCTTCTCCAACAGAGAGAGGCTAACGGCCTTCTTGCCAGACTTCCTGTCCACCACGCTATCGCCTTCCCCGTGGTCTTCCCTGATGCGAAGCGCTGCAATTACAGACTGCACAGAGATGCTGCTGCCGTAGTTCTTTTTGTCCACGCGGGGCTTCAACGTTTTGTGTCGCGTTTGCTTTACCGCCTCCGGCAGCTCCGTCACAGCCAAATCAAGATTGCCGGCCCGGACCTGACGCTTGCGATGCTGGATGGCTCCTCTTTCTTCACGTCCAAGATGCTGTCCCTTCCTGCGTTCTGCGCCTTCTGTGATCGAATCTTGGCAGTCCATAGTGATCGCCCTCCCTTGGCAGGCGCCGTGTAGGAACTCCATTCTACCATGCGGAGAGAATCAATATGGATTTTTTGTTAGGTGACCAGCTTCCTTATGGGGTCAACCGTTCCATTTGTTCGGCATCGGAATGGAAAAGGCGTTTCGGCGGGGGTATGAGCCTTCTTCTGCATCCTGCACGGGATGCGTTCATCGGGGGCCCGCTTCTGGGAAAGCGTATTAAACGGATGCGGACCCGTTTGGCCCGGTTGAACGGCAGAAACGGGCAGGACCTCCGGAACGCGCGGACGACGCGCTCCGGAGGTCCTGCCGGCCAGAATGGAAATGAGTCACTTCGTGGGACTCACGAAGCGCAGACAGACGCGGCGAGTGTCCGCGATCAGACATCCTCCGTCAGGAGGGGGTATAGGGCGGACAGCAGATTCGCCGTACCCCGGATCCCTGCGAACGGAAGATGGGTGCTGAACAATTGCTGGTGAAGGACGGGCGTATCCAGGCACAGGGAAGGGTGCTGCGGATACAGGCGGCACAAAATGCCGCTGCCCAGCAGGACCGCCCCGGCTGGAGGCTGCGTCAGAAACGCGTGCTCCGGCGGCGTCGAGACGGAAAGCTTCAGTTCGCCGGAAAGAAAGGAAGCCAAACAAGCTGCGCGTTCCGGCCGCACACAGAGCCGGAGCTCCCGTTTTGGCCAGGGGCGGAGGGCAAATTGGAATTCCCGCACGGCCTGCTCCGCCTCCCGGCGGTCGGCTGACCAGGCCGGGGAGGGCGCCTGTTCCAAAAGGCGGGATACGGATTCCACCAGCCGGGCGCTGCCCCGTACCCCGTAAGGAAGCCCCCGGCAAACGGGAACGCCCCACAGCGCCTGCGCGGCTTCCGCCAACGGCAGCGCAGCGGGAGAAGCGGCCAGCAGCAGCCGGGCGGATCGAAGTTCCTCCAGGCGGTAGCGGCCCTGCGGGTCGTTGCGGCAGGCCAGGCCGAAATAGTCCGCGAACATGCGGCGCAGTTCGTTCAGATCGGAACGGCCGTTCCAATCGGTCTGGTCCAGCCCCAGCACCACGACGCCGCCGGCCGCGCCGCGGTCCGCTTTGGGCGGCAGGGTGCGCAGGTAATCGGCCCCTGCGGCATAGGCGCTGCGCTGCCCGTCCTGCTCCGTGCCCTGCACCGGCACCCGGTCCCACACGGACAAGCGGGCCCGAAGACCGGGCTGCAGCTGGCGGCGGACTTGTTCCAGATCAGCGCCGATGATCTCGCTGACCGGAGAAGAGGTAAGAAAAAGCAGACCGGGGGCACGGGCCGCATCTACCGCCCGGAGCGCGTCTTCCAGCGGCCGGGTGTCCCCGAAAATGACCTGACGTTCCTCCATGCCGGAGGTAAAGAGGTTTTCCGCCCCGCCCTGGAGAGCGGACTGGGCGTAGTGCATAGTCCCTTCCGGGCCGAACTCCACCAGGGCGGCGTCCAGCCAGCCGGATACGGTCCGCAGAAAGCCCATCCGGGGCGATATGGGAGGCAGGGTCTCAAACACGTTCATCGCGCGTACTCCTCTCCTGCGGCCCCGGCGGCGTCCCCAAGCTGAGACAGGCAGCTGCGGTAGAAGGAAAAGCCGGCCTCCACCGGGATGGTGCGGAAGTTTACGTGGCGCACAGGATAGCGCCGGATCGCCTGGCCTGCGGCGCCGATGAAGTAATCCGGCGTCTGTTCGGCCAGCATGGCCTCCACGGCGTCCGAACTGGCGTTTTGCAGCAGCAGCGGATCGGCCTGCCCGGCCAGCGCCAGACGGGACTCGTCCGTGTGGTCCAGCACGCTGCCCAGAAAAATGCAGGTGGGGATCATCCCCAGGCGGGACAGGAACAGGCAGGTCTCAAAAGGATAGAGGATGACCTGGCTGTAAAAAAAGGTCTTGCCGCCCACCAGGGGACGCAGCGCCTCCGACCGGGCGGCGGCCTCCCGGCGCTGGGCGCCGATCCAGGATGCCAGAGGTTCGCCGGTCAGCCGGGCCAGCTGGCGCCAAGCTTCCGTGATCCGGTCCAGGTCCAGCTTTTGGTCGAAACGTACGAAGGGAATACCGAACTCCGACTGGAGGGACCGGGCGACTCCCAGTCCCGTCCCGTCCAGAACCAGCGTAAAGGAGACGCCGGGCAGCGCTTCGATCTGATCCAGGCTGGCCTCATAGGGAAGGATGCTCTGGAGGGTGTAGCCGCGCTCCTGCAGGAAGCGTACCGGCTCGGCCCGCTCTGCGCCCCGATGGCGCACGCCCAGGACGGCAAAGGCCCTTGCCTGCGGCGGCCTGGGCTTCAGCCCTCGGACCAGGGCGGACAGGGCGGCCTCCATCCCCTCGAAATAGCTGAAGGTTCTGAAATGCTCCGTGGGGATGAGCGCAAGCGTCTTGCCGGTGCGCCTGCCGACGGCGTCCACTACGCTTTGCAGGTCTTCAGACAGAAGTTCCACGCTGCAGGAGGTCACCAGAAATACGCCCCGGGTCCCCGCGCGCCGGGCTTCGCGCTCCAGGAGCTGCTCCAGCTGGGGCCGGATGCCGAAGATCAGATCCGCATCGGACAGCTGGAGCGCCAGCACCCGGGAGCTTTCCGCCCCGCTCGGGGCGGAAAGCCGGTGCTCCAGGGCGGCCTTCTGGGCGTAATAGACACAGTCCTGGGTCCCCAGGTACAAAAGCGTAATGCCGCCGATCCCCTGCAGGACCGCACCCGCGCCGAAGAGGGGGCAATGCTTCCCCGGCGAGATGGCGCAGCTGTACCGCGGGACCGCCCTGGCGGCGGTATACTCACGCAGGCGCATCCGTCCGCCCTCCGATCCCGCCGCCCCAGGCCCCGATCAGCCGGTCTGCAAGAGCCTGATAAACAAGCGCCTGTCCGCTGTCCGGAAAGCGGGCCACAACGGTGCTTCCGGCCTCCTCCGCCTCCTGCACCAGACCGCACCGGGGGATGCGGGCCACGATGGGGAGCTGGTTTTCCTCTGCGAAGGCCCGGATGCGCTCCGCCTCATGCGGGATATTCCGCTCGTTGATCACCAGACCGCCCAGGATCAGGCCGGAGTATTGCGAAAACTCCCGCACCGCAGAGCAGATGTTTCCAGCGGCATATAAGGACATGAGCTCCCCGCTGGTCACCACCAGCACCACGTCGGCATAGCCGCCCCGCAGGGGCATGGCAAAGCCCCCGCAGACCACGTCGCCCAGCACATCGTACAAAACCACGTCGGGCCGGCAGATCTCATAGGCCCGCAGGGCGGCCAACTGCTCAAAGGCGGTGACGATGCCCTTCCCGGCACAGCCGCGGCCGGGGGCGGGCCCTCCGGCCTCAGCGCACAGCACGCCGCCCTCCCCGGGAAAGACGATGTCCTCCAGCGCGGGAGCGGCGCCGGAGCGCAGGGCGTCCAGAATGGTGGGGATGCGGCGCCCGCCCATGAGCGTACGGGTGGAATCGGCCTTGGGATCGCAGCCCACCTGCATCACCCGCAGGCCACGCCCGGCCAGGGCGGCGGCCAGATTGGAAACAGTGGTGGATTTGCCGATCCCGCCCTTTCCATAAACGGCGACCTTTAACATTTCATCGCTCCTCCGGTGTCATTTTGAGGGGAATATAGTAGTTCTTGCCCCGGTCGAAGGACACCCGCTCCGTCTCTACCCGGAAGATATCCCGGAACATCTCCGGCCGGCAAAGCTCCTCCGGCGTCCCAACGGCCTTCAGACGCCCCGCCTGAAGGATGGCCAGACGGTCGGAATTCAGGGCGGCCTGGTTCAGGTCGTGGAGCACCATGACGACGCTGATGCGCGCTTCGGCCTGAAGCTGTCGGACCAGCGACAGCACAGCCAGCTGATAAGAGATGTCCAGAAACGTGGTGGGTTCGTCTAAAAAGAGGATGTCGGGCTGCTGGGCCAGGGCCATGGCGATCCAGGCCATCTGGGCCTCGCCGCCGGAGAGGGTGGCCACGCTGCGGAAGCGGAAGCGTTCCGTCCCGGTCAGGGCCAGCATCCGGTCCACCACGGCGTTGTCTTCCCGGGTCAGCCGTCCGCCGAAGCGGGCGTAGGGAACCCGGCCGTACTGGACCAGCCGCTCCACGGTAATGTCGGCCGGGATGCTCTTTTTCTGGGGCAGGACGGCGATGCGCCGGGCGATCTGGGTGCGCTTCAGTTCCTGCAGATCCCGGCCTTCCAGCAGTACCCGGCCGCCGGAGGGCTTCAGCAGACGGCACATGCCGCGGACCAGGGTGCTCTTGCCCGAGCCGTTGGGGCCGATGATGGTCAGGATCTCCCGATCCCGTATGCCCAGGGTCACGTCCCGGACGATCAGAGTATGGCCCAGTTCCACCCGCAGGTCCTGGGCGTGCATCAGATATGGCTGCATGGCTACACCTCCCGCTCCCGCAGCATCCACAGGAAGAAGGGGGCCCCCAGCAGGGCCAGGATGATCCCCACGGGGATCTCCGAAGGGCGCAGCACCACCCGGCCCACCATATCGCAGAAGGTCAGGGTGACGGCCCCGCCCAGGGCGGAGGCCGGGATGAGATAACGGTAATCCGAGCCGATGAACATCCGCATGATATGGGGCACGCACAGGCCCACAAAGCTGATCATCCCGGCCACCGACACAGCGGAAGCCGCCAGCAGGGAGGAGACCGCGATCAGGGCGATCCGGGTGCGGTCCACGTTGACGCCCAGGCCGACCGCCAGCTCGTCCCCCAGCAGAAGCACGTTGAGCTTGCCGGCATACAGCAGGGCCAGCGCCAGGCCCGCCAGAAAGTAGGGAAGGATCATCCGCACATGGGGCCAGCTCCGGGCGGACAGGCCGCCCACCATGAAGCCGGCCATCCCCTGCAGCGCGTCGGGAAAGCGGATGGTGAGGATGTTGTTTACCGCCGAAAGGATGGCGGAGAGGGCCACGCCGGAGAGAATAAAGCGTACCGGATTCAGCCCGCCCTTCCAGGCGAACACGAAGATGAGAAACGTGGTCGCCAGGGCTCCGCAGAACGCCCCGAGCGGGATCAGGGACGAGGCGGCGGGGAAAAAGAGATACATGATGTAGGTGGTGACCGACGCGCCGCTGGTGACGCCCAGAATACTGGGCGAGGCCATGGGGTTGCGCATCATGCCCTGCATGATCGCGCCGGACAGGGCCAGGCACGCCCCCACCATGCAGGCCAGGAGGTTCCGGGGAAAACGCACCTCCCGGATGATGGTGGTATAGACGCCGCTGTCCTGTCCGAACAGAAGGATCCGCAGGATGTCCGGGGCGCTTACGTCCACCGCGCCGAACATCGTTCCGGCCAGGAAGACCGCGGCCAGCAGCACGGCCAGCAGCAGCAGTTTGGCAAGCCGCCTCCGGCGGGTCAGGCCGCAGGGCCGCTCCGGGCGCGCGTGTGTGCGTTCCATGGGCGCGCCGCTTACGCGAAGAGCTCGGGATAGAGGAAGGCGGCCAGCTGCTCATAGGCATCGGCATAACGGCCGTTGGGCTTGTACATGTACATGCTCACGTCCAGGTGGCGGTAGCGGCCCTCCTTGTAGGCGGTCAGGTCGGTGAAGCCGGGCAGCTCAAGGACTCGCCGGGCGGCGGCCTGCTGATCGTCCCCGCCGCCGGCGGTAAGGATATACTGGGGGTCCAGCTCCAGCAGCTTCTCCATGCTGAACTCATACTTCTCCCGGGTAACGTCGCCGTCGGGGTAGGACAGCAGCTTACAGTTCAGATCCAACAGCATGCTGCCGCACATGGTGTCCGCGCTGGTGAAGCTGGGACCGCTGGTAGAGGGCATAATGAGCACCGCCTCCGCCGAGTGGCCCGCCACCGTTTCCCGCACGGCGTCCACGCGGGCTTTTACGTCGGTGGCATAGGTCTCGTACAGGTCGGGGCGCACGGTCAGCTCGGTGAAGATCTTGACCAGGTCCAGATACTGCTCGAAGGTCTTATAGCCGTAGACCAGGCAGGGGACTCCGGCGGCCTCCAGCAGTTCGGCCATCTCCAGATCGCTCTTGCTGTTGTTCATGATGACCAGGTCGGGCTCGGCCTCCAGCACCACCTCGGCGCTGATGGTCTCGCCGTCGGCCAGGATGGGGACCGCCTCCAGTTCCGCGGGCAGAGGAGAATAGGAGGAATAGATATCCTTGCGGTAGACCAGAGTCCCGCCGCACTCGTACCACAAAGGGCAGTAGGAGCCATAGGTGCAGACTACCCGCTGCGGATTGCGGTCGACGGTGACCTCCTTGCTGCGGCCGTCGGTAAAGGTATAGGTCTCAGACACCGGCTCTGGGGTGGGCTCCGCCGCGGGTCCGGCGCTGGGGGAAGGGGCGGGGGTACGGGCGGAGGAAGCGCCCCCGCTGGGTGCGGCACAGGCAGACACGGTCAGCAGCAGGAGCAGGAGCAGGCACAAGAGGGATTTCGCACGTTTCATAAAGGGGTCTCCTTCCGGTTTAAAATCATATCACCGCAAAAAGAACGCCTCTCTGCAACAAAAGGCCCCGCTTTCCAAGCTTCTTGGAAAGCGGGGCCCTGAGTACGGCGGCAAGCGGACGCGGCGGCCCTGTTGGCACACCGGTCCCGGCGCTGTTTCAGATGAGCTGCTCTCTGCGGAAGATACCTCATCGTTCCATCCAAGCAGGTTTCCTGACTTGCGGATCGGCATCGGCCGCGCCTTCTCATCCTGATGGACAATGGCGTTGTGCGGCAGACTCCCCGTTCACAGTGACCGGATCGTTCGGGATTTGCACCCGATTCCCTATTACCCGCTCCTGCGCGGAGCGGCACTTGGATAGTTTTGATTGAATTGTAAGGTCAGTATACGCGATTTTTGCGAAAATAGCAAGAGGCGAAAACACATTATCGTTTGATTCCGTAAGGGGGCGGGGCGGCATAGGCTGCGGAACGTGGCCGGCGTCCGGGTCCATGCCGTTTTTGTTATCGCAATTTTTAAAAGATTTGATAAGCGCAGGCAATACCACACGGGAAAGCGGCTGTGCGCCGTAAAATAGGGGCATAAAGGAACAAACGGGCCTGTCCAGCCGGAACGGCGAATTGTCAATGGTGCGGACGCAAAAGGCGTTGGGGAAATGAATATCTATGGTCCGGCCGTGCTGCGGTGCGGGGAAAACTGCCTTGCGAGTTGAGCCGGATGCACGACGCTGTCGAAACCATCATTGCCGCGCCGCCCACGGCCCCAAGGCAGGCCGGGCAGCGCGCGCTAAGGTTCCATCCGGAAATAAGGGAGTACATGGAATTTGCGTAATGAAAAGCATGCCAATGCAGAAAAAGACAGCCGGATCGTCCACGCAAGCAAGGGAACGGATGCAAATGTTCCAGACGCCACGATGTCTTTCCGGTTGCTGACGGAAGGAGAAGCGGCCGTATTTGGCGATAGTGGCGATCTTAGAGCCGAAAAGCGGGAGATGCCGTTACACAAAGAACCGTTAGACAAGCGTATCCGCTATAAACTCGATTCCCATCCCTCCTGGGTCAAAAGCAATCTCTCAGATCACGCATACGACTCAAGTGCAGATAACACGAAAAATGACCCGTTCGAACAAGATGAGAGCATGTCTTTGCACTCGTGAAAGCACAATCCTGATTTGGAAAGCTGTTTGCCGATACCGACAGATGGTGAGGACGTTTTCTGTTGTTGTCTGAGGGCGCCTCGATTATAGTACCCTGTTAATGGAGTTGCAAATTCTGAAAAAACCTACAATTTGCCGGAGAAATTTTTAAAACCGCTTGCAATTGCTTTAATTGTAAGCTATATATGGTATATAAACCAATTTAAAATGAAAGGAGTAATTGGTGTGGCGATTACAAGCGCAAGCCTCGCCGCAAAGAAAAGAATTCTGACCGCCTGCGTCCGCCTGTTCCTGGAAAAGGGTTACAACCGCACTACGGTGGCAGAAATTGTAAGGGATGCCGATGTGTCGGTCAGCACCTTCCAGAACATTTTCCGTGCCAAGGACGGCGTACTCATCGAACTGATAGAATTCATGTTCGGGAATCAGTTTGGCGCGGCAAGAAAGATTGTCGGGGAGCGCATCCCGCCCGTTTACGTCTATGCGGTGGAGACTGCCATCCAGTTGACGCTGACAGAACTGAACGAGAACCTCAGGGATATTTATCTGGAGGCGTACACCCAGAGCGAAGCGGTGGAGTATATCCATCAGCACACCGCATTGGAGCTGGCGAGCATCTTTGGCTCCCGCCTGCCGGGCTATACTGAGAGCGATTTTTATGAATTGGAGATCGGATCGGCGGGTATTATGCGGGGCTATATGGCACGCAGGTGCGACATGTACTTCCCATTGGAACGAAAGCTCAGGCGCTTCCTCGTGATGAGCATGAGCGCCTACAGCGTGCCGGGGGATGAGCAGCAAAAGGTGCTGGAATTCATTGCGGGGCTGGACATCCGTAAGATTTCCGAGCAAGTCATGCAGGAGCTGTTCCGAATGCTGGCCATGCACTTTGAATTTTCCCTGGACGATGTGAAAGCGGAACAGGGAGGTAGGGTATGAAAGATTATCAAACGGGTCTTGCTTCCCCCGGTAACCCCCGTTGTGCTTGTCGCGGTTTTGGTTGTAGGCGTACACTTTACGCGCTTTCAGACCAAGAGCGGCATCGAAGGGTTGACGAACGTAAGGAAGACAGATGACGACGCCCGGACAAAACACGGGGTGGAAGCGTCCGGCGTTTGCAGAAATGAGCAGGTGAGTGTATGGAACCACGGTATTTTTCCAAAGCGCTGCGGGAAAAGCTCTCTCATATTTCCGACGTGCCGCTGACCATCGTGGAGGCGCCGGCGGGCTATGGGAAGACGACGGCGATCCGTTCGGCACTGGAGGGGATGGACCAGGGGCAGGTATGCTGGTATACGGCCATCGAGAGCGCGCAGGACGGCAGCTTCCGATGGCTGTGCCGGCAGCTGGAGCGTGTGGACCGGACCGCGGCGGAGGGACTGCAGGCGTTGGGGTTTCTCAACCGCAGCAACGCCAACCGGGCGGCGGAACTCCTTGCGGAGCTGCGCGCGGCGCAGCCGCTGTATCTGGTGATCGACAACTTCCAGTTCGTGCTGGGCAACTGGCAGCCGCAGATTTTCAGCTCCCTGGCGGAGCTGCGGGACCGAAATCTGCATGTGATTTTTATTTCCCAAAGCTTCGGCCGGCTCCGCGTCCTGCTGGGGGAGGCCCATACCATCGGCCGCGTTGCGGCCCGGGACCTGCTGCTGGGAGTGGGGGACGTCCGGGACTTTGCGGCGGAACTGGGACTGACGATCTCCGAGGGGCAGGCGCAGGCGATCCATGCCAAGACCGAGGGATGGGCGGTAGCGGTCGCCCTCTACCTGCAGAACCTGAAAAGCGGAAACGACGTGACTGCCGTCTGCGATACGGATACGCTGATCTATGAATTGTTCTGGAAGAAGGCGTCCGGCGAGCGGCGCGAGACCATGCTGCGTCTGTGCCTGTTTGAGCGGCTGAGCATGGAGCAGATCGAGCAGGTGCTCGCCATCCCGGCGGACCGGAGGCAGACGCTGACTTATAATTTTTGGGAGAGCGTGCCGCTGCTGACCTATTTTTCCCAGCGGCGGCAGTATTTTCCTCATGAGATCCTGCTGGCCTTTCTGCGCCGACAGCTGGAGCAGACGGATGAGCCGTTTCGCCGGGATTGTTATCAGGCGGCGGGAAGGTGGTATCGTGACCATGGCCAGACCAGGAAGGCGGTAAGCGCGTTTTACGCCGTGCAGGATTATGAGGGGGTCTTGTCCTGCGAGCTGACGGGATTGCTGATGGAACCTATCTGCGGCGTATCGTATACGGAAGCGGCCCGTACGGTGCTGCGGGAATGCCCGGAACCGGTGCAGGAGCGATACCCCATCTCGGTGCTGCGCCTGTGCTACGCCTTGTTTGCGGGGGCGGATTTTGCGGCGTTTGAAACGATGCTGGAGCGATCCCGCCGCCGGATCGAGGCGCGGGGAGAGAAGGCGCTGCTGGGGGAGTGGCACATGGTGGCGGCGTTCGGCGATTTCCCCGATGTGGCGCGGATGGAGGCGCATTACCGGCAGGCGGAGGGGCTGCTCCAGGGCGTCTCCCGGGTGTTTACCTGCCGGGAGCCCTTCCTGTTCGGCTGTACCTCCATGTGGTACTTATTTTACAGCAAGCCGGGCGAGATGATGGAGATCGCCGACCGGCTGGAGCATATGATGGCGGTGTACAACCGCATTACCGGAAATCACGGCGCGGGCGCGGCGGAGCTGTACCGGGGGGAAGCCCTGTGCGTACAGGGACGTTACGACGAGGCGGAGATCTTTGCCCACCGGGCGGCGCTTTTGTCCGAGCAGGGGCAAAACGCCAGCGTCACTTACGGCGCGGCCCTGCTGCTGGGCATCAACGCCATCTACCAAACGGACATGCTCACGTTGCAAAAGGCCGTCGAGTATCTGGAGGAAAAGGCGCAGGGCTACCCGTTTTTGCAGGGCACGGCCATCAACCGCTGTATGGTGGAGACGGTGCGCGGCTATCTGTTGGCGCTGATGATGGAGACCGACCGCTCCGCCAAGTGGACCCAGGGCGAGGCGGACCGGCTGGGCGATTTGACCTTTACCAACTTTATCGTAAAGACCACCCGCATTACCGACCTGATCCTGAACAAGGAATACAAGCGGGCCATCGCGGGGGTGGAGGCATCCCTGGCGCTGGAGCCGAAGATGATCTCCGTGGCGACCCGAAACTTCATGCATGTGGGGCTGGCCCTGTGCTACCTGGCCATCGGGAAGCCCAAAAAGGCGGCCGAGCATCTGGATTATGCGCTTACCCTGGCCGAGCGGGACCGGAACTTTACCTTCCTGGCCAGCTTTCGGAAGTATCTTTCCGTTCTGTTCCTGCTCCCGTCCATTGCTGCCCGGCATGGGGAGGCCATCCGGGAGATCCGGAAGATGGACATCCATTATACCAAGGCCGAGGAGAGCCGGATCTTCGCGATGCTGGAGCAGGCGCAGGAGGGGATTTCCGGCCTGAGCGGACGGGAGATGGACGTGGCCCGGCTGGCGGCCCGTGGGATGCGCAACCGGGAGATCGCCGGGCAGCTGCATATCTCGGAGGAGACGGTGAAGGCCCATCTCAAGACCATTTTTCAAAAGCTGAACATCGATCGGCGCAGCCGTCTGGTGGAGCTTTTAAAATAACCGAAAAATTGGATAAATCCCCCGAACGGGGGATGCAAAAACCGGGAGCGTGTCCTATACTTGCAGAGATAGGATACGCTCCCGCGTGTTATAGGCAAGGGGGCATCGACCGGAAAGGAGGGTTTTTACCGTGGGGGCATCGGTGGCATCCGTTCAGGCACTCCCGGAATACCGGCTGCGCGTCTGTTTCTGCAACGGGAGCGAGGCCATCGTGAATATGGAGCGGCGCATCCAGGCGATTCGCTTCCATAAGCTGGCGGACCCCGGCTTGTTTGAGACGGCGCAGGCGCAGGGGGACGCCGTAATCTGGAAGCGGGGCGGCGAGTCGATCCATGCGACGATCAGCGAACTGCTGGATTCCATGATGTTGTGAGGAAAGGATTGGAAGGAGGAACACAATGAGCGGGAAAAAAGGAAGCGGTGTGTGCAGGCGTCTGCTCTGTGCGGCGCTGACGGTGCTGATGCTCTTTGAGGCATCCGGCTCCGCGCTGGCCTATCTGGTGACGGGGGAGGGGAGCGCACCCACGTCCGTTGTCTACACGGATACGAACGGGAACACCCAGCCGGTGGACGAGAGCTGGGAGGAAACGTTCCCCTATGGCGCGTTTGCCTTTGAGACGTCCGGACTGGCCCTTTCGGAGGGGGAGAGCGGCGTCATCAAGGTCTACCGCCTGGGCGGGACCACGGGCCGGGCGACGGCCTATCTCACCTATGAGCCCGTTTTGCTCCAGGATGAGAACGGCGGGGCGGTGTACGACTATGCCGTCAGCGCCAACGATGTGGCCATCCAAGTGGAGGAGCCGCTGCCCCGCGCCCGGTATGACGCGGTGGGGATGCCGCCCGCGCCGGAGACGGGGGACGCGGCGGTGCGGGCGGTGCCCGACGAGCTGGGGTATTCCCTCCGGCTGTCCGAGACGGCGCAGAGCTATCAGTGGCAGATCCTCTCAGACGGCGCGTGGAAGGACATCCAGGACGCCGCCGGGGCGGAGGTCCCGGCGGACGCGGAGTTCATCGACAGCGGCAGCTACGATTACCGCTGCATCTACACGCTGGGCGGGGTGGAATACTGCTCGGTGTCCCTGCGCGGGACGGTCTATGAAAAGCCGGAGGAGGAAGTGCTGGCGCAGCGCCCGGAGGGCCTGGAGCTCAACGCCGAGCCGGTCTATACCCCGCTGGATCTGCTGGGCGAGGGGGAGGACCCCTATAACGGCTGGGCCTTCGAGCTGATCTTTGCCGACGGCGAGTGGGTCAAGGAGATCCATCTGGACGCGCTGACCGACCAGCTGCCGGAGGCCCAGGAGGCGGCGGCCTTCACCATCCGGGACTGTGAGGGCGGACAGGTGCTGGAAAGCGCCAATACCCTTCTGTTCCGCATTGAGGACGCCAACGATCCCGAGCCCAGCACGCTTGGCTTTACCGTCTCCGAGGTCACCGTAGACCAGGCGGACGGGACCGCCCAGGTCATGATCGAGCGGGTGGGCGGCGCACAGCGCCCGGTGTCTGTGGAGTATACCACGGTGGACGCGACCGCCCTGGCCGGACGGGATTACGCCCAGACCAGCGGTAAGCTGATGTTCTATGCCGGGGTAACGCGTCTGCCGGTAACGGTGGAACTCATCGACGACGGCGCGGCGTCCATGGAGCCGGTGTCGTTTGAAATCGTGCTTTCCGAGCTGCTGGGCGACGACAGCTGCCGATTCGCCCAGGATACGGTGCGGGTGGAGCTGATCAACTCCGGCCGGGGCGGCGCGGCCAATCTGGCCACCCAGCTCTATGACCCGGAGGCCGTGGATGTGTCCGGCGCCGTGGCCGAACGCGACGGCGCGGCCAACGCCGGAAGCGGGCGCGTCACCGGGGCGCAGGTGGCGGCGGAAGAGCCGGAGCCGGTCTATTCCACCCTGGTAGACGACGGCGCCCAGGGGGATATCTCCCTCCAGGCCTATGCCCCCTCCCTGAAGAAGATCGTCTTCGCAAACCCGCAGAGCGCCTGGACGGGCACGGCGGAAGCGGCGCAGAAGAGCTATTGGGGCATTGGAACCAATACCGACGGCGCCGCCGTACTCTACGGCGCCGGGGATACGGCCAAGAAGATCGGCAAGGATTATGACGGATCGGTAGATGTAACCATCGACAAGGGCGTCGCCCTGGCCAGCCGGAAGGACGCCGACGCGGTTTTGAAGTCGGCCGGGTGGGAGGCCCTGGGCGGCGCGCGGGAGATCGCGGGACAGCTGTTCAGCGGCTACCGCGCCGAGATCCTGACCCGGATGGGCCATGACACCTCTTATTTGGACGGGTTTACCTATAAATATTCCTATACGGAGCCCCGCCTCTGGCTCATGCAGGGCAGCACAAGTCTGGTGGACAATCCGCGCTATGTCAAGCGCTTCGGCTCGGGGCCGCTGAACAAGAGCTGGACGATCCGGGCTTCGGACGACGGCAGCAATTACTATAATCCCTTTTCCGGTACCTACAGCGGCGGCATGGGCTTTACGGGAAGCCTGAGCCTGGGCATGTCCCTGTGGTATGCCTCTTACGACAGCCACCAGCACGACGAGCTGAACGACGCGAGTATGGTCTGGTTGAAAAGCATGAGCCTGACCCGCCGCGTTTTTGCGGGCGACGCCTTCAAGACCGAGGTGTCCACGCCCAACGACAGCAACACCGCGCCGGCAAACTGCGCCGTGCTCAGCGAGTCCAATTACAGCGGCTTCCAGCCCAAGGTGGAGATCGTCGGCGGCAAGGGCGGCGTGAACGGCTCCAACCAGCTTTATGTGGGCTCCACCGTCAAGATCACGGCCGGGACCGCCCCCGCGGGGTACTATGTCTCCAATGTGGTGGTCTATCAGAGCACAGACGGCGGAAACACCTGGAAGACCTTCGGCAAGTTCGGCGCCGGCAGCTATGATGCGGCCGGAAAATCCTACACCTTCAAACTGGCGGGCTCCGCCAGCGCGCCGCTGAATGACGGCGATCTCAGGGCCCAGTACAAGTTCCGGGTGTGTTACTCCCGCAGCAGCACCATTACGGTGGACTTTGAGAAGTCGGTGCCCCGCAGGGAAAACAGCCTGACCCAGATCGACACCGACAAGATCAACTATCCCCTCAACGGCTACTACGACGGCAGTACTTACGGCAGCGACCACGGCTTTACCTATGGCGTATCGGCTGCGATCACTTATGGCTACAGCACCTTCAACAGCAGCACGGGGGATTTCGGCACCGCCTGCACGGAGACGACGCTGGCCAAGCCTACCGCGCTGTCGGGGGCTGCGGAGTGGTCCTTTGACGCCACCAACATCCAGTGGGTCTGCTTCAATCTGTCCTCCAGGGATCTGCTGCTCATCAACGGCACCGCCTACGCGGGCAACGCCAAGATCTATTTGCAGGAAGCCGATTTTGCGGGCGGATTGAGCGTATTGTATTACCACGAGGACTACCGGACGGCCCAGAGCGCCATGAAGACGGCCATCTCCTGGATGGCGGTCTACTGGGACGCCAACGGAAACGGCAAGATCGACGGCTATTACAACGAGACCAACTCCAGTTTCGTCCTGACTGCGGTGGACGGCGTCCGGGATGAATTCTGCGCCTACGTCACCGGGGGTTCGGCCAACGAGACCCAGTTTGCGCCCAAGAAAAACGCCAACGGGGATTACTGCCAGTATTTTATCAAGGCCTGCTATACCATGACGCCCCGCAGCCTGGTGGTGCCGGAGGGAGCCAGCGAGAGCGAGCGGGCCCAGATCCTGCCCGCCCTCGTGACGGCGGTCAACCCGGACAGCGCCGCCTATTCCCGGCTGACGCCGGAGCAGCGGGCTTACCGCTATCTGGTCAGCGGCCTGACCCGGCAGAATTCCAGCGCAGCCGAGACCCGCTCCGCCGACGGACACCTCAAGTATGGAGCGGCGGCCAACGCCCGGAGCACCCTGGACATTCCTCTGGGCGGCGACGTTTCGCCTGCCACCCTGGCGGAGGGCGCTGCGGCGTATACCTGGAATCCGGTCTTCCGGGGGAACATGCTCTATCCCTTTGCCGCTCCGGAGCCCATCACCGTGGAAAACAGCATCGCCGGGCCTACCCCGGTGACGCAGCAGTATACCATTGAGCGGGACGAGGAGGGGATCATTACCGGCTATGCCTACACGGAGGAAGGGCTCAAGCGCATGAACGGCTACCTGAGCTCCTTTACCGGGACCACCACGTTCGCCCTGGTCACCCAGGAGCAGCGCTATTCCACGGCGGATATCCTGGCGGGCGTGCAGTCCGGCGTAAAGCTGGGCGGAGGGGCGGCCGGCACGGATGACGACACCCTGTACGTGCAGGATGCCGCGGACTATTCCGTCCGGCCGGACAGCGTTACCCTGGGCGGGTACTCCACCACACCCGACGCAGAGTACCTCAAGCAGATGCAGGATGAATCCTCGCCCAACTCCGACGTGGATATGGACGACTCCGGCAGCGAAATGAGCGAGTTCAACGTGGACCTGGGCATCAATCTGGGCTCCATGGAGCTGGCGGTCACCGACTATGTGACCATCCTGCTGGATGAAAACAAGGTGGGCTTTGCCGTGGGGCTGCCCCTGGGCGAAACAGGGGACGAGAGCAAGGGCTTTGCGGATAAGAATAAGGACAACTGGACGCAGTTCGGCGACTTCTTCAAGAAGGGGAACTTCGGCGGGGACGAGAGTTATAAAAAAGCCGCTACGGAGCATACCCGGAAGAAAAATGCGGACGCGGCGGCGGCGGCAGCCTCTCCCAATCCCTCGTCCCCGCCGCAGCCCAACCCGTACGACAAGACCCAGTTCAAGTCCAAGAGCTTCAGCGTGGGCTTTGCGGTGGGCCTGGCCTTCCTGTTTGAATACAATCCGCTGGACAACGGATATTATTTTGAGGGGATGACCGTATCCTTCAGCGTTTCGCTCACCTTCCGCATCCAGGCGCGGCTGACGGTGTGCCCCATCGTCTATTTCTACTTCCAGTTCGACGGCTCCATCGAGATCGCCACCGGGCTGGGGGTCATCCGGGATTCTGTGGAGATAACTCCGGCGGTGCTGGACGCCAAATCGGCCGCCAACTATGAAAAACAGATCAGCCTGACCTATATGGCGCGGCCCTCTGCCGGAGCGGTCATCACGCAGGCGGCCTACGAGAAACTGACGGCGGCGGGAAAGCTGCTCTACAAGGCGGCCGATCTGGCAGGCTACTACTACAGCGCCGCCTATCCGGCGTTTGCGGACGCCAAGGCGGTCTATCTGGAGACGGGGGATTACTTCCTGACGGGCGAGCAGTACGGCGTGCTTACCGACACGGAAAAGGAGAATTACGAGTGGACCGTCAGCGGCGCATACAACAAGAGCCATTACCGCAGCTACAGCGCGGCGCTGGAGGCCTACAACGCGGCCGCCGCATACTCCTTTGAAACGGGGTACAAGGCGTTCAACGTCCGCTTCTCCGGCAAATTGGCGGTGGACGTTTACACCAAGCAGGACGGCGCCTGGAAACCCGCCCCGGAGGGCTCCGGCTATATCAGCGGCTTTATCAGCTCCGACGGGAAGGCGGACACCCAGGTGGTGCTGAAAAAGCAGGACGGCATGACCCTGGCCGAGACGGTCAAGGTGGTGCTGCGGCCGCTGGACTACGATACGCAGACCACCCTCGACAAGACCACCATCTCTTACATCGCCCAGATCCAGGACATCCGCAACGAGGTGTACTGGAAGGGCATCAGCATCTCGCCCTCCATCGGCCTGGAGGTGGGCGCGGGCGTGGGCGTGGAACTGCTGAAGGTGGAGCTTTACGCCAAACTGGGCCTGGAGGCCACGTTCCTGCTGGGGGTATACAACACCAATTACGACCCTTATGACATGGACGCGGGCAACGATGAAAAGTATGCGCCCGCCTCGGTGGAGAGCTTTGGATTCTCCATCGGGATTGGACTGCGGGTGGTGCTGTTGGCCTTTACCTTTGAGCTGGACGCGGCCACCTACTGTGTGGATTATGACGGAGCGGACTGGGAGACCGGCTGGCATTTCCTCAATGACTGGGTACAGGACGCATCGGAGGACGGCTTCCTGGGGGTCACCATCCGCCCGCCCCAGAGCACCGAACAGAAGCTTTACGCGCCGGAGGACAACGCTGAGCCCGAACTGGGCACCCTGGCTTACGACCCAACCGACGAGACCGTGCCGTTCCAGCTTTCCGGCTACGGCAGCAGCGTGGACGCGGCCAACCTGAGCACCGCTGTGCTCCCCGGCGGGGATTACAAGGTGATCCGCGCGGGCGAGCGGGACTTTATCGTCTATACCGTCTCCCGGAGCGAAGCCGGTATCGCCGGGGAGGATGTCCCGCAGCTGGTCATGAGCGAGCTCAAGCGGGTCAACACGGCGGCGGACGGCCAGACGCCCACATACAAATACGGCTTGGCCAACCCGACTGGAGCATCCGGAGCGGGCGTGCCGCTGTATCTCGTGCTGGACCCTGACGGCACCGGCGACCTGGACTTCGACGTCTGGGTAGAGGAAGGGAGCGACGGCACGAGCGGCGCCGCCGCCTACACCATCCACAGCACATGGGTGAGCTATGCCTCCGCCGCGCAGACGGAGCCCACTAAGCCCGGCTCGACCCCTTACGGCGGTATGAACGCGGACAACTATAAGACCATACCGGCGCCGTCCGCGCCCGCAGAGAGCGCCTACTACACGGCGACCGGCGTGACCTATACTACGGAGGAGTACGGCCAGCTGCCCCAGGAGGAACAGGCGCTGTGCAAGGAAACCGGTTCGGGCACCTGGACGAAATATACCCTCGCGGAGGGCTATGCCACGCTTGCGGCGGCGGAGAGCGCCTATCAGGCCGCGCAGAGCGCCTATGCGGCGGACCGGGACTCCTATCAGGCATGGCATGCCTACTACCTGTCCCTGGACAGCTACAACGCCTACCTCCAGGACCGGCTGAAGAGCGCGGCGCAGAACACCGTCCTCAAGGCCGCCGAATGGAGCTATACCAGCACGCCCTATTCCGGTGAGGGCGAGGGCGCGCCGGAGATCCGAAATGACGCGGCCTTCCATCCGGCCGAGATCCTGGGGGGCGACGGCGCGGGAGGCAGCGTGGGCTATGTGTTCGCACCCGCCTCCAACGGCAGCGGCAGCGCGGTGTTCTTCGGCAGCACGCTGACGCAGGATGCGTCCGGCGAGGCGTACGATCGGTACGTCCAGTTCCTGACGGACAGCGGGATGGCGGACACCGACTACGCCGACTACCTGAAGAGCACAAAAAAATCCACGCTGGACGTGCTGGGTACCCGGTCCAACCTGAACCTGGCCTGCCAGAGCGGCGGCGTATGGAAGGTATCCTCCATGGCGCTGGCCGAGGGACAGACGCTGGGCAACGTGGAGTTCACCCAGCTGGACGACGGCGCGTACTACCTGGCCTACACCACCCGGCAGGACGCCTACGAGGGCAGCGGCAAAAACGCGGATCATCTTACGGTGGAGCGGCTCTTCCTGCGCAAGGTCACGGCCTCCGGCGATACGGTCGAGTGGGGCACGCCGTACCTGCTGCGCATGACGCGGGATTACGACCAAGACAGCGGTAAGGACGGAATCTATACCGCCGCCGGGGCCTTTACCGCCTATGAGAGTCCCTATTTCTCCAACCTGAGCTTCCTGACCGCGGCGGTCGACAGCGATATGCTGACCGGAACGGAAGAATCCTTCTCCACGATGGCGGTGCAGGAGCATACCTTCCTGCTCTTTGAAATGAACGGGGCCACCTATCTCATTTTGGATGACAGCCTGAAGAGCATCACCGCATCCCAGACGGGCGCCATCCACCCCTTCTTTACCGGCGCGAAGCACGCGGACGGGGCGCAGGAGGCCTCCGGCAAGCTGGAGGTCACCATTGGCGCGGATGCCAAGGGCAACCTGTTTGCCGTCTATGTGGGGAGCGTGCCCAACACCACCAACAACGCCCTGTATCTGTCCGCATATGATCCGGCCACCAATACCTGGGGCGACGGGGTCATGCTGGCCATGCGCAACATGGACACCTATGAGGCGTCCCTCCGGTACGACTGGGGCAGCCTTACCGCTCAGGCGGCCTATCTGGGCCTTGCGGGAGAAGGCGGAGGCCTGCTGACCGACGCGGACGTGCGCAGCCTCTACGGTGAGGACGCGGACAACGTGCTGGCCAATCTGAAGGCCTACCCCGACGATCTGGGCGACAAGAACAACCTGACCTTCTCCAACGTACAGGCCGTGCAGGGCGCTGCGGGCGAGCTGCTGGTGCTCACGCAGGGGACGCTGGCCGAATTGGGCGTCGTCTCCTATACAAACGGCGCCGAGACCGCGTACATGGTCATGCCGGAGTATGCAGACGGCGGCATGAGCAGCTCCCTGGGCATGTATGCCGTGAGCTACGGAAAAGGCAGCCAGAATCTGGGCGAGGGGAAGCTTGCGTTCGGCCACACGGACTTCAGCGTGGGCAGCCGGCTCTATGTGAGCCTGAGTGCGGTCAACACCGGTGACACGGCCTTCCGGGGCAGCCCGGCGCAGCCCATCACCGCCACCCTGACCGCCGATGGTCAGGCGTTGGCCAGCTGGAAGATCGAAAGCAACATCCGCTCGGGACAGACCCTGGTCCTGGACGGCGACTGCGCCGCGCTGGAACGCGACCTGCCGGAGGGGACAACGTTCACCCTTACCCTGCAGGAGTACGAGGGGGCGGGCTACGAAGACCCCGCCAGCGTATCCGTCGACCTGTTCACGGTGGAGCAATACCCGGACCTGGGCGTGGAGGATCTGACGGTCACAGTCGCAAATGTTTCGGCAGACGGCAGCACGACCACGCTGAACGTGGAGTTCGTGGCTGCCAACCGGGGTTCCGGCAAGGCGGAGGGCGTCTATGCCCAGTTTACCTATGCCGACGCAACGGATGAAAACGGCGAGGCCACCTACGCGGTGCTCCCCCTCACGGGCAGCGACCTGACCGTCGACCAGGCCAGAAGGCTGGAGACCCTGGCGGCGGACGAAAACGGGGACGCCAATCTGGCGCAGGGGATCCTTTATCTCTACAACGCCGCGGACGGCAACAACGACCTGGAGGCCGGATACGGCAGGCGGGTCAGCGGCACCATCACAGTGCCTTCCAAGGCCTTCGCGGCGGGAGAGTCCGGCTACCTGAAGCTGAAGATCGAGCTGTTCACCGGTTCCGACCGGATTACCGGCCTGGACGCGGGCGTGGTCAACGCCGTACACGACGAGTACTACGCCGCCAATAACGCGCAGACGGTCGACCTGCAGGCAGTTACCCGCTATACCGCGGCTCCTTCCGTGGTCATCCCCATGGGGACCACCACGCTGGTGCCCGTGACCGCGGTTAGCGCCCGGGGGACCCGGCCCGCCCTCAGCGTCACGGAGATTGACGATGCCACAGACGGACCAAACATCGGCATACTCAATTTCCGGCAGAGCACGGCCGCAGGCGGAAGCGTCTCCGGCGTGTTGTCCATCACGCCCTCCAGGCCGGGCACCGGCGTCATCCATCTCTATGACGCGGATACGGAAAGCCGGGTCGCCGTGGCCTTTACCGTCACGGAGGCTGCCGAGGGCATCGATATCTTCAACGACAACGGCGCGTTCACCTTCTACAACGCCGACGGTACGCCCTACGATGCGGAAGCGGTCGGGAACCAGTCCTGGGCGTTCAACAGCGCCCCCGGCTGGGGCACGGGCGGGAGCGCGGAGATCCCCCTGCGCAGCAACCTGTCTATCGGCGAGCAGGGCGCATCCTTCACCTTCCGTACCGTGGCCGAGTCCATCGACCTTTATTTCCAGGGCTCGATCGAGGTGAGCAGCAAGGACTATCCCAACTATCAGGGCGACGCCTGTACCAACGCCACCGGCGGATCGACGCCCACGAAGATCACGCTCGGCTCGAACGACGACAACACGGCGTATACCGTGACCGTCAAGATCACCAGCACCACCGCAAGCTTTGACCGGCTGGTGGAGCACTATTCCGGCGGCGTGGTGCCTACGCCGGACTATGACGGGACCAACCCGCTCTTCATCTGGAGCCGCAGCTTCCCCGCCACGGCTTCCATCACGGGCGGGGGCGCGGCGATTCCCCTGTCCCTTTACGTGCTGGACAACAACGGGCTGGACTATATCAGCATAAACGGCACCCGCTGCAACGCCGCCAGCGGCGCGGTAACGGAGCTGGGTGGGGACGGCCTGCTCTGGCGGTATGATTTCGGAGCCCTGGCCGCCAACGGGAACTACGACATCACGGCGGTGGATATCTCCGGAAACACCGTCAGCACCACCCTGATCGTGGATTGGTTCAACACGGCGGCTTCGGGCGACGAGACCACCGTGGCCGTACCGCGGTACGGTGCGGACTTCTATCTGGATGCGGCCAAGTGGGGTGGGACTCCCGTCGGTACGGGGGCCATCGAGAAACTGAACATCACCTTTACCGAGCAGAGCGGAAATGAAAAGGCCACTGGAAACACGCATGAAGTCTATTGCTTCGACGGCAGCAGTTTTGCGCCGATGACCGCCGAGGCCTCGAACGCGGCGATGTTCAAGGTCAGCGGAAACGGCATCTACTGGACCCGCACCGTAAACAGTGATAAGACCTGGAGCGCGCAAGTGCTGTACATGGGCCAGGTGGACGCAAATCTGCCGCAGGTGACGCTGGCCTTCAACCAGGCCGGCGGAGCGCTGGAGTGGAGCGCCTACAAGACCGGAAGCGCAGCTGCGCAGATCACGGATGTGGCCGTCAACGGCTATAAGGTGAACGCGCAGCCGGGCAAGAACCTCTACGGGACGCTGGAGATCGCGTACAACGGTACCTACACCATCACGGCGGAGGATGCGGGCGGAAACCGGAACAGCATTGGATATACCGTAGACGCCCTCAAGCTGGACCTTGCCGGGTGCTCCGCCGCCTCCACCGGCGCCTGGAACCAGGCCCGGAACAACGGCAGAGTGGAAGCAGACTTGAGCGGGGCCGTCGGCGCCTCCTATCACGGGGAGGATTCCAACGAGGCACAAAACGACTATCATGCCCGCTACCAGACGGCGCTGGTCCCCGGCGGCTATGACCTGAACGGACTGGCGGAGGACACGGAACTGGTCTGGACGCCGGTGAACAAGGGCAACGCGTTCCGGTGCGTCTACGAAGGCCTGACCCCCGGCGCGTACCTGCTGGTGGTACGGGACGCGGCAGACCCGGCAAATGTGAGCAGTCTGCCGGTGAGCGTGGCGGACGACGCCATTACGGTGCGGGCTGCCACCCTGAATGCATCCAGCAGCTCCGCATCGGACGGACAGGTGCTGGCCACCGCGGCAGGCGGCAACACGGAAAGCTTTGAGTTTGCCATCCTGGCCGCACCCGGCTACAAGGGCAGCACGCCCGGCATCGCAGACTTCCTCGCGCTGGACACAGCGCAGAGCACCCAGGATGACATCGTCTGGAGCCTGGCCGACGACCCGGCGGTCAATCAGCGGGCCAAGACCTTTACAGGCCTCAAGGCGGGGCAGTATCTGGTGGCGGTGCGCGGCGTCTATGGCGCCACGCAGGCACAGCTCGCGACGCTGGTTGCCGACCGGAAGACGCTGAACGACGCCAAACAGGCGCTGGCAGAGGCGAAGAACCCGGCTGCGGAGGAGCTGGAACGGCTGAAGGCCGCCGTAGAAGCCGCACAGGCCGGATATGACGGCGCGGTACAGACGGTCCAGAATGCTTCGGCGGCGGCTTACGAAGGCGCGGGCGGCTATTGGGACGGGGCGGACGTGATCGTGGTGACCGTCGTTGACAACAGCATCTTCGGCGGCTCCTCCAGCGCGGGCAGCCGCAGCAACCTGCGCGGGGTCAGCGCGGACGGCAACGGCTCGGCGGTGTATACCATCAAGTCGTCCAAAGCGGACCTGACCCGTGCGGACAGCCAAAGCATCGTGGAGGCTAACCAGACCAGCAATGTGGTGCTCAAGGGCGGCGGCCTGGCCGTTTATATCCCCAGGGGCACGCTGGAGGAAGGCTTCGACGTGAACCGCCTGATCGTAAAGCCGGATGAGGCAAAAAGCGGCATGGTGGTGCAGTATACCGACCTGGGCGGCACGGCGGTCATCCTGCCGTGGTGCCTGGTTTCGGACGGCGCCGCGCAGTATATCACCGCGGGCGCGGGAGACTACGCGCTGGTGATGGGCAGCGCCGATTTCAAGGATACCGATTGGCTTTGGGGCGCTGAGTCCATCGGCTTTACCGCCCGCAGGGAGCTGTTCACAGGTACGGGCGAGGGTCTGTTCTCTCCCAACCTGCCCATGACCCGGGCCATGTTCGTTACCGTGCTCTGGCGCATGGCGGGCAGCCCGGCGGCGGAGGGCGGGCTGACCTTCACCGATCTGAAGGGCGAGTGGTACCGCCAGGCGGTACGGTGGGCCGTTGCAAACGGTATCGCGGACGGCTACAGCGCCGAGCGCTTCGGACCGGACGACCCGGTCAGCCGGGAGCAGATGTGCGTGTTCCTGTGCCGTTTCCTGGAGCACCTGGGCTGGACGCTGGACCGGGAGTTCTCCGGCGCGGCGTTCGCCGATGGCGCGGGCATCAGCACCTGGGCGGCGGACTGCGTGGATATCTGCACCCGGGCCGGCCTGGTCCAGGGCGTCGGCGGGAACGCCTTTGCACCGAAGCAGAGCGCAAGCCGCATGGAGGTGAGCACGCTGCTGACCCGCTTTGTGACAAAACTGGTTGAAAAATACTGCGGCGTATGAGAGAATAAGAACTGCGGGGACCGCCTTGCGGTCCCCGCAGGCGCGTTCCGGACGCAAAATGGAAAGGAGGCACATGGCGGATGAGACGGCTGGGCTATCGGGCGCTTGCGCTCCTGACGGTAGCGTCCGTCCTGCTGCTGTCCCCCGGACGGGCGGCGGAGCAGCCGGAGACGGAGTTCGACGGATACCTGGTGCGCCTGAGCGATCCGAGGGAATGGAACGGCCCTGTGCTTCTGAGCGCAGGCACCTGTGAAGAAGTAAGCGACGGACTGTATCGGGTGGAGGATCTGGAGACGGCCCAGGCAATGGACCAGCTGGGCATGGCGGAGTACTACGAGCCCAATTACCGCCTGGAGCTGCTGGAGAGCGGAAGCTATATGCCCGCTCAGTGGAACCTGCTCACGGTCCATGCCCAGACCGCCTGGGAGCATACCGACGGGCAGGGCGCGTACGATATGCGCGGTACGGGAGTCACGGTGGCGGTGATCGACTCCGGAGTGTACCGGGAACATCCGGATTTCAAGCAGGAGCATATCCTGGATTACTACGATCTTGCGGGCACCGACGACGGGGTGGACGTCTGGCACGGCACCTTTGTGGCAGGCGTTATCGCGGCCCAGGTGAACAACGCCCTGGGGGTGGACGGGGTAGCCCCGGATGTGACGATTCTGCCTATTTGTGTGACGAAAAACGGGGGTTCGGATACCGCCCTGCTGATCCAGGCCATCGATTACGCCGTCAAACAGGGCGTGGATGTGATCAACCTCAGCATCGGGGGGAAGTACGGAAACGAAAGCCTGAAAAAGGCCTGTCAGGATGCGGTGGATGCCGGAATTCTCGTCATCGCCGCCGCGGGAAATTATAAGTCCGGCGAGACAAAGAGCAGCGCCTGTTACATGTACCCCGCCTCCTACGACGGCGTAGTGAGCGTGTCCGCCTGCAAGCAGGACGGGGAAACGGTGAGCTTTGATTCCAGCTACTCCTACTTTAACGACAGGGTCACGGTGGCCGCGCCGGGTACGGGCGTACAGTCTCTCTATCTGGATGGGGGTACGGCGACCAAACAGGGCACTTCCTTTGCCGCGCCGGTGGTCACGGCCATGGCCGCCATGGCCAAGCAGCGCAGCCGGGCGATCGCCCCGGAGACGTTTGCAGCGCTGCTCTGCGGCAGCGCTGTCGATCTGGGCGAGGCGGGCTACGACCTGTACTATGGTTTTGGACTGGCGGACATCGCAGCCTTCGCCGGGGCGCTGGACCGAAGCTATTCCGTCACCTATCGCCTGGGCGCGGAGGATGCGGCGTTTGCGCCGGGCGCGCAGGTTCCCCGGGCGTATGCCCTGGGGCCGGAGGATATCCCCCTGCCGGAGCCGGTCCGGCCGGGGTACCGCTTTTTGGGCTGGTACGAGACGGAGGACGCTTCCGGTACGCCTGTTGGGGAGCTCCCGGCCGGCTGTGTGGGGGACAAGACCTATTATGCGGCATGGAGCGATGTCTCCACCCGCTATTTCGCACAGTATGCTTCCGATGGGCGGCTGCTGGCGGTAGAACAGCTGCCGCAGGGGACAGACCGCATTGCGGACGTGGAGGTGGAGATCCGGGACGGGGCCGTGCTGGGCAGCCTGTTCTGGGTGGATGAGACCGGCGCGCCGCTGAGAGAAGCCGAATACGCGTTACTGAACGGGACCCCTACGCCGGAGTCCTGAACCCCCCGCGAAACTGTCGAAAAAGCGGCTGAACGCTGCCAGGCGGGCGATGACGATCCTGTTTTGACAAGCGGGACCCCGCGCCGTATCCCTTCGGGGGTGCGGCGCGGGGTCCCGTTCTGTCTGCGGTGACGTGTGGTCTATTCTGCAAGCGGTAGGGTAATGGTGAACACAGAGCCCTTGCCGACGGTGCTGGAGAGCGTGACCCGGCCGCCATAGAGCTGGACGATATGCTTGACGATGGCCAGCCCCAGGCCGGTACCGCCGTTTTTGCGGGCGCGGCCCTTATCGACCCGGTAAAAACGCTCAAAGACGCGATTTTTGGCCTCATCGGGAATGCCGATGCCGGTATCGGACACACAGATCACAGCCTGGCCGTCCCGGGCGGCGGCGTTCACCTCTACCCGGCCGCCGGGCTCGTTGTACTTGAGGCCGTTTTCCATCAGGTTGAGCAGCAGCTCCTTCAAACGGCCCTGCGGCACGGCCACAGAGGCGGCGCTGCCGGATACGTTCAGCGTTACGCCGGCCTTTTGCGCGGCGGGGGCGAGAAGCGCGGCGGTCTCCCGGGCTACGCTCAGAACGTCGGAATGCTCCTCGCATTGGGCAATGGCGACCGACTCCAGCTCGGAGAGCTTGAGAATGTCGTTGATCAGATCGATCAGCCGGTCGACCTCCACACCGATCATGGTGATAAAACGCTTTTGATCCTCCGGAGAGGCCACCATACCGGTGGAGAGCATGTCGGTAAAGCCTTTGATGGAGGTCAACGGAGTTTTGAGCTCATGAGAGACGTTGGCGGTAAATTCGCTGCGGATGCCTTCCGCTTTTTTCAGCTCGGTCACGTCGGAGATCAGGATGGACGTGCCCACCCGCTGGCCCTCATACTGGCGGCCGGAGACGGGTGAGATGAACATGCGCAGGCTGCGGGCCTGTTCGGTGAGGGCGTCCACATCCAGCACCACGCCGCTGTGCCGCTGCTTGGATTCGGCAATGGCTTCCCGCAGGCGGCGGGAACGGGTGAGCAGCAGAGCGCCGTCCTCTTCCCCCTCCGGAATGCCGAACAGGGAACGGGCCGCGCGGTTGATGGCCAATACGCTGCCGCCCTCGTCCAGCAGGATCAGACCCTCGCCCATGCAGTCCAGGATGAGTCCCACCTTGTCCCGCTCGGCGGTGATGGACTGAATGTAACCGCCCAGCCGCTCCATGAGCTTGTCGATATAGCGCAGGATGGGCCGCAGCTCGTCGTCGGCCTGGAATTCCTCCAGGACCGGGGTCTGGGTGCCGTCCAGAACGCCCTGCAGGGCGCCGCCCACGGCGTTGAGGGGCTCCAGGACCTTGTTGGCCGTGCGCCGGGACAGGATCAGGGTCAGCAGCACGCCCGCCGCGGAGGCCAGCAGAAAGCCCCATACGCTGCTCAGGGCCAGGCTGTTGATGGAGGACAGGGGCATGGAGGCACGGCCCACCATACCGTCGGCAAAACGCTTGGCCACATAGAACATGTCGGTGCCCAGCGTGTCCGAGCGGCGGGTAGCCTCCCCCCAGCCGGTGGAGGAGGCCAGTTCCACCTCGGGCCGCGTACCGTGGTCGTCCAACAGCGCCGGGTCGGCCTCCGTATCGGCCAGTACCGTACCGTCCGTGTCGATGATGGTCAGGCGTTTTTCCGGGGCGGCCTGCAGGAACTGGGCGACCACACCCTCCGGGTCGGTGATGGCGCTTTGGGCGTCCATGAGGATCAGCAGTTCCCGGAGATTTTCCCGGGCGGCCTCCACCTCCCGGCTGCGGAACATGAGCACCCCCACGAGATTGGAGATGAGCAGGGCGCACACCACGGTAAGCAGCGTAGCCCCGATGATACGTTTTTTCATTGGCAGGACCTCCGGAAATAGGAGTGGGGGACGGCGGGCTGGGCGGGCCGGCCCTGTGAGGGGATGGGAAAGGGCGTTCTCAGCTCATTTTATAGCCCACGCCCCGGACGGTGGTGATCACGTCCTCCCCCAGCTTTTGGCGCAGGGCTTTGACGTGCATATCCACGGTGCGGGTCTCGCCGGTGTAATCGTAGTCCCAGACGGCCTGAAGGATCTCGTCCCGGGTGAGGGCCACGCCCTGGCGGGTGCACAGCAGGCGCAGAAGCTCGAATTCCTTAAAGGTCAGTTCCACCAAAACGCCGCTCTTGCGCACCTCGCGGGCGGCAGGATCGATCTCCAGGTCGCCGCAGGTCAGGATTTGATCGCCCTTCCGCTGGGTGCGGCGAAGCACCGCTTTGACCCGTGCCTGAAGCTCCATGATGCCGAAGGGCTTGACCACATAGTCGTCCGCGCCCGCCTCGAGGCCGGAGACACGGTCCATCTCAGCGGTGCGGGCGGTGAGCATGATGACCGGGATGTCGCCGGTGTCCCGGCCTGAGCGCAGGCGGCGCAGGATCTCCAGACCGTCCATGCCGGGAAGCATGATATCCAGGATGTACAGGGCGGGCAGGCTTTCGCCCTCTTCCTCCTGGAAGAGGGCCTCCCCCGACTCATAGGAGCGCACGGCATAGCCCACCGACTGGAAATAGTAGCGCAGCATCTCGCGGATGCTCTCGTCATCCTCCACCACCACGATGGCTTTGGGCATGTGATCACCTTCCGTTTTGTTTGCTTGTGCAGGGGCGGCGCCCCTGCGTTATCCGACCAGCGCGCCGGTGACGCAGAAAATGGCCCACTGGGCAATGTTTACCGCGTGGTCCGCAATGCGCTCCAGATACTTGGCGATGATAATGAGATCAATGGCCTGGTCGGCCGCCTCGCGGTTTTCCACGATCAGCTCCACCAGCTCTCCCTTGATGGTGCGGAAGAGCTCGTCGATCTCATCGTCCAGGGCGATGACCGCGCGGGCGGCTTCATCGTCCCGGTTGACGTAGGCAAAAATGGAGCGCTTGACCATGACGGAGGCCTTCTGGCTCATGGTGCGGATATCCAGAAGGGTACGGTCCTGCTTCTGCTGCTGAAGCAGCAGGGAGATCTCCGCGATGTTGGCGCACTGGTCGCCGATGCGCTGCAGGTCGGTGACCATTTTCAGGGCCGCCGAGATCGTGCGCAGATCCCGGGCCACCGGCTGCTGCTGCAAAAGCAGCCGCAGACAGCGGTTTTCGATGTCCCGCTCCATCTGATCCATACTCCTGGTCATCTCGATCGCCGCCTTGGCGGCGGCGTCGTCGCTGGAAGAGAGCGACTCCGTCACCACGTCGATGGCGTCCTCGGCGGCGGCGGACATGTTGATCATTTCGTAGTTGAGCTCCTGGAGCTCCGCGTCAAAGGTCTTTCTCATGGTTGCCTCCTTATCCGAACCGCCCGGTAATATAATCCTCCGTGCGCTTGTCTTTGGGCATGGAGAACAGTTGGGTGGTCTCGCCGAACTCGATCAGCTCACCCAGCAGGAAAAACGCGCATTGATCGGAGATACGGGTGGCCTGCTGCATATTGTGGGTGACGATGACGATGGTATAGTCCTGTTTCAGGTCCGCGATCAGGTCCTCGATTTTGGAGGTGGAGATGGGGTCCAGAGCGCTGGTGGCCTCGTCCATCAGCAGGATATCGGGTTCCACGGCCAGCGCGCGGGCAATGCAGATGCGCTGCTGCTGGCCGCCGGAGAGGCCCAGTGCGGACTTTTTCAGACGGTCCTTCACCTCGTCCCAGATGGCGGCGCCGCGGAGCGAGTTTTCCACGATATCGTCCAGCTTGCTTTTGTTCTTGACGCCGTGGGTGCGGGGGCCGTAGGCGATATTGTCGTAGATGCTCATGGGAAAAGGATTGGGCTTTTGGAAGACCATGCCGATCTGCTTGCGCAGCCAGGTCACATCCAGGCTGGAGTCATAGACCTCCCGGCCGCGGTACTTGACGCTGCCGGTGATGCGCACGCCGGGCACCAGGTCGTTCATCCGGTCCAGCGTTTTCAGAAAGGTGGATTTGCCGCAGCCGGAAGGACCGATGAGGGAGGTGACCTTTTTTTCCGGGATATCGATGGATACGTCCTTCAAGGCGTGGGTAGGACCGTAATAGAGATTGAGCCCCTGGGCGGAGAGAATGGTATCGTCCATGGCGGCCTCCTTACTTTTTCTTTAGCTTCTTGCCCACCAGTTTGGCGGTCAGATTGATGACCAGGGTGAGCAGCATCAAAATGGCGGCGATGGCGAAAGCCACGTCAAATTCCGCGCGCTCTTTGGCGTACACATACAGTGCCACCGTCAGGGTAGCGCCGGAGCTGTGGAGGAAGTTGCCCCAGGAGGCGAAGAAATGGTTCAGGGACATGCCCATACCGGCGGTAAACAGAAGAGCGGCGGATTCCCCCACGATACGGCCCACCGCCAGGATGCAGCCGGTGACGATGCCGTCCACCGAGGAGGGGAGCACGATGGTGCGGATCATATGCCACTTGCCGGCGCCAAGGCCCAGCGCGCCTTCCCGGTAGGACTGGGGGACGGTCTTCAGGCTCTCCTGGGTGGTGCGCACGATGGTGGGCAGCGTCATAATGACCAAGGTGAGCGCGCCGGCCAGCAGAGAGGATTGAAGCCCCAGGAACTGACAGAAGAAAAGCATGCCCACCAGGCCGTAAATAATGGAGGGGATGCCGGTAAGCGTCTCGGTGGCAAATTCGATGGCCGAGACCAGACGGCGGTTTTTGGCGTATTCCGTCAGGTAGATGGCGGCGCCCACGCCCAGGGGGAGGATGAAGATCAGGGTGAGGACCACGATATAGACCGTGTTGAGAATATTGGGCAGGATACCGATGGTATCCTTCAGGTAGCTGCTCTGGGTGGAGAGCAGGTTCCAGGTGATATGGGGCAGGCCGCGGTAGAAGATATAGCCGATCATGAAGACCAGCAGCGCGCAGGTGAGCCCTGCGCTGAGGTAGAGCAGCAGGCGCAGGGCGCGGTCATACAGGCGGCGCCTGCCGGACAGCGGCTTCCTTTCCATCAGTATATCACCCCTTCTTCCCTTTGAGAAGTGTATTCAGAATGACGTTGATCAGCATAATGAAGAGAAACAGCACCAGCGCGATGGAGAAGAGGGCCTGGCGCTGGAGTCCGGCGGAATAGGACATCTCGCTGGCCACGGCGGTGGTGAGGAACTTGACGCTTTTGAACAGAGAGGGCATATTGGCCACGTTTCCGGCGACCATGAGGATGGCCATGGCCTCTCCAATGGCGCGGCCGATGCCCAGCACCACCGAAGCGGCAATTCCGCTGGAGGCGGCCGGGACGGAGACCCGGAACACCGTTTCGATCCAGGTGGCGCCCAGGCCCAGGCTGGCCTCCTCATACTCGGGGGGCACCGCCTTGAGCGCGGTTTCCGACACGCTGATGATGGAAGGGAGGATCATGACGGCCAGCACGAGGATGGCGGCGAAGAGACTGGCGCCGTCGGGCAGATGGAACCACTCCCGCACCGCGGGGACCAGCACGATCATACCGACCAGACCGTAGACCACCGAGGGAATGCCCGCCAGCAGGTCCACCGCCGGGCGAACGACGGCGGTGAGCCTGGGCGGGGCCACCTTGGCCAGAAAGATCGCGCAGAAAAGCCCGATGGGAACGCCGATAAGGATAGCGCCCGCCGTGCCGTAGACGGAGGTGAGGATGAAGGGGAGGATGCCGAACTTGGGCTCGGCGGCGGTGGAGGCCCACTCCCGACCGAACAGGAACTCGACAAGGCCGATCTCCCGGATGGCGGGCAGGCCCGTGAGGACAAGGTATACGCTGATGAACAGGACAAAGGCGACGGCGATCAGGCCGCAGATCAGGAAGACGATGTTCATCGCGACTTCCAGCGCATTGCGCGCGCCCTTCGTTTTCATGGCAGATCCGCCTTTCCGGGTTTTAGAATGTATCAGAAGCCGTGGACAGCCCCGAACACGCCGACCGCACAAGGCGGGGGCGTGTTCGGGGGAGAGGGATTGGATGGGTTACTTCACAGGGGGCACAGCGCCGGCGGCGCGGATGATGTCGGCCACATCGCCGCTCATGGCGTAGTCCAGGAAGGCCTGGGTGGCGTCCGAGGGGGCGGCGCCGTCCTTGGTGACCATCACGAAGGGACGCTGGATGGCGTAGCTGCCGTCCTGCACGGTGGCCTCGCTGGCCTCCACGCCGTTGACCTTCACGGCCTTGACGGTGTCGTCCACGGCGGAGAGAGAGGCATAGCCGATGGCGTTGGGGTTGGAGGCTACGTTGGCGATCACATCGCCGGTGGAGGTGAGCTCGTTGGTGTAGACGCACTGGTCGGCCACGCCCACGATCTCTTCAAAAGCGCCGCGGGTGCCGGAGCCGGCTTCACGGCCGATGAAAGCCACGGGGCCGTCGGCGCCGCCCAGTTCAGACCAGTTGCTGATCGCGCCGGTGGCCAGCTTGGCGATGTCTTCGACGGTCAGGTCCTCCACCGTGTTGGCGGGGTTGACAATGATGGCCACGCCGTCCAGGGCGACGATATGGGCCACAGCGCCATTGGAAACTTCCTCGTCCTTCAGCGCGCGGCTGGAAAGGCCGATGTCGCAGGTGCCGTCCAGGATGCTCTGGATGCCGCTGCTGGAACCGGTGCCGCTGTAGCTGACGGTCACGCCGCTCTGGACGGAGCCGAAGGATTCGATCAGGGCGCCCATCACCTTTTCCATAGAGGTGGAGCCGTTGGTGTTCACAGTGCCGGACAGCGCGGCGGGCGCCTGAGTCTCGGGAGCACTGGTCTCAGGGGCGCTGGTCTCGGGAGCGGGGGTGCCGGCGGAGCCGCCGCCGCTGCCGCCGCAGCCGGCGAGCATACCGACGCAAAGAGCTGCGGAGAGCAGCAGAGCAAGGGTCTTCTTTTTCATTTTTTCGATCTCCAATCATGCATGTTTTATTGATTTCTCGGGAACAATGATCAGTATATCCGCCCATTGTAAAGTTGTCGCGCAAGGATTTGTAAAGTGTGTGTAAAGCGCCGCGGTAGTAGGATTGCCGGTTTTGCGCCGAAAAAAACGCCCATCCCGCTTTGTAAAGCGGGATGGGCGTTTCCGGCGGCCGAACAAGTGGCTTTGCCGCTTGTTTGAAGCAGCTGCGGCCTGCTGTGCGCACTCGCTGCCCGTCATAGGCGGGCAGCTCGCATACTTACGGGCTGAGCCGTGTTTTCACCGACGCACATGCCGCCGGGGAAAACAGGATTATGCTTGATCCGCGTCTGTACCCCAAGGGCATTTCCGCGCCTGCTCTGCAGGCTCGGGCATGGGCGCAAACGCTGCGGCGCGTTTCCAGCCTGGGATCGCCTCACAGACCAAGCCAATCCTTCAGGTCCATAAGGTCGGGGGCAATATGATCGCAGGGATAAGGCGCGAAGGCGGAAGCGGGCGTGGTGCCGTTGAGAACCGCGCAGAAATGGGCTCCGGAGCGCTGGGCGGCCTGTGCGTCGAGAATGGTGTCTCCGCAATAGAGCACCTGATCCGGCGTCAGGTTCAGAGCGGCCACGGCGGCCAGGATCCCCTCCGGGTCGGGCTTGGGCCGGGCGACCTGGTCGCCGCCGGTAACGGAGCAGAGCAGACGGACCACGTCCAGGTGCTCCAGCACTCTGCGCAGCGTGGAGCCTTTTTTGCTGCTGACCACGCCGGCGGGGATGCCCCGTTCCCGCAGGGCTTCCAGCAGCGCCCGTGCGCCGGGGAAAAGCTGCGTGGTGGAGATTTGGAGCGGGTTGACCTTTTCCACGTAATACCGGCGGAACAGGGCCCGTTGGCCGGGGTCGCCGTCTCCGGTGAGAAGGGTGTAGCCGTCTTCCAGAATATAGCCCACCGTTGTCCGGACCGACTCCCGGTCCGGTTCGGCCAGTCCCATCCGGGCAAAGGCATACTGGAAGCCGGTCACGATCGCCTCGGTGGCGTCCCCGAGCGTATAATCAAAATCAAAAAGTACCGCTTGAAATTTCATGAGCTCCATCCAATCGTCTGATGATTTTGGCGGGATTGCCCGCCACCACGCAGTGATCCGGTACGTCGCGGGTGACCACCGCTCCGGAGGCCACCACCACGTTGCTGCCGATGGTCACGCCGGGATTGATGACCGCGTGACCGCCGATCCATACATCGTCCCCGATGGTGACGGGCCTGCCGTACTCCAGCCCCAGTCGGCGCTGGGCGCCCTCGATGGGGTGGGTGGCGGTATAGATGCCCACGTGGGGGCCCAGCATGCAGTCCCGGCCGAAGGTCACGGGGCACTCATCCAGGATGACGCAGCCCGCGTTGGCGTAAAAGCGCTCTCCCACGGAGATGTTGCAGCCATAGTCGCAGTGAAACCCCGTTTCGACCCAAAAGGACTGGCCGGTTCGCCCAAAGAGCGAGCGCAGCTGCGCTACGGCCGCCTCCCGGTCACGGGTGTGGTTGAAGTCGAACAGGACCTCCCGGCAGCGGTCGGCCGCGGCCTCGATCTCCGGGTCCGCGCAGGAAAAGGGTTTTCCGGAAAGCATATCGTCCCAGCTACTCATACTGCTTCCTCCCGGTCGTGCTGGGGATGTGCAGTTCATCCCGGTATTTGGCCACGGTACGGCGGGACAGAGCGCAGCCCTGCGCGCTCATCCGTTCGCACAGCTTTTGATCTGAGAGGGGCTTGCGTTTATCCTCCTCCGCGATGAGCTTTTTCAGCAGCGCCTTGGCCGCATCCGGGGAAGCGGCGTCGCCGCCGTGGAGAGTGGGGCCCAGGCTGCGGGAGAAAAAGTAGCTCAGGGGATACACGCCCATGGAGCACTGGATATACTTGTCCTTTACCGCGCGGCTCACCGTGGACTCGTGCACGCCGATGCGCTCGGCCACATCGGCCAGGGACAGGGGGACCAGATGGCCCGGACCCTTGCGGAAAAAGGCCTCCTGAAGATCCAGGATGCACTCGGCACAGGACATGAGGGTGCTGCGCCGCTGCTCGATGGCACGCACCATCCACTTGGCCTGCCGGACCTTGCCGCTCAGGTATTCCTTGACCTCGTTCTCGTCGCTCTCCTTCATCAGACGGGTATAGTAACTGCTGATGTTCAGCGTGGGGAAAAAGTAGTCGTTGGTCAAAAGCTCAAAGTGATCGGGAAAGCTGACCACGATGATGTCGGGATTGATGTAGGTCAGATTCTCCCGGGCGGCAAAGCCGGTGCCGGGGCGGGGATTCAGGGATCGGATCAGCTCGCAGGCCTCGCGGACTTCCTCCGGTCCCGCCTTCAGTTCCCGGGCGATGAGGCCGTAGCGGCTCTTGGAGAGCGCCTCCAGCTGGCTCTGGGCGATCTGCACCGCCAGGGCGTTTACCGGCGCGCGCCGCTCCAGCTGGAGACGCAGACACTCGGATAGGTCCCGCGCGCCCACGCCGGCGGGTTCCAGGGTCTGCACCACCCGCAGCGCCTGCTCCAGCAATGCCTCCGGCTGGCCCAGATCCGCGGCCAGGGAGGCCAGGTCCTCGTCCAGCCAGCCGCTCTGGTTCAGATTTTCCACCAGAAATTCCGCACAGGCCATGACGGGCGCATCCAGCTCCAGCACCCGGAGCTGGGAAAGAACGTAATAATAGAGATTCTCGTCGGAATCTTCCGTGGTGCCGTAGTTGTGCAGGGGGCTGTCTTCTTCCTCCGTATCCTGCTGATGATAGTAACGATTCTGAGGGTCTGTGGACTCCAGCCACTCCAACTTTCGACGCAGTATGGAGAACTCATCCTGCTTGTCATAGTTCTCCTCCGGTTCCAGCACGGGATTCTCCTGGACTGCCTCCTCGATGTACTCCAGCAGCTCCTGAGAGCCCATCTGGAGGACCTCCATGGACTGCATCATCTGCGGGGAGAGAGACTGGGTCTGCTTCTGCGACATGTTCAGCTCCAACGTGCTGCCCTCCCTTCCATTCGACAATTTCACTCAAGGGAGAGTATACCACGAAAAGGGGGGCGGATTCAACATTTGCCGGTGTAGAAAATGAGCCCGCCCCGAAAGGGCGGGCTTACGGCAGGCGTTGAACGATGGTTCTCCCGTTTCGCCGGGCGGCCAAATGGAAGGACCATCGTTTGAATTACTGCCGGATCACGGTGCCGGTCTTGCCTGCCACGCCGTCCTTCGCCTTTTCCAGCAGGGTAATGAGCGCGGAGCGGCCGGGGGCGGAACGGGCGAACTCCACCGCCGCCTGGACCTTGGGCAGCATGGAGCCGGGGGCGAAGTGGCCCTGGCCCATATAGACCTCGGCCTCTTCCGGGGTGAGCGTATCCAGCCATTTCTGATCAGGCTTGCCGAAGTTGATCGCCACCTTTTCCACGGCGGTGAGGATGATCAGGGTGTCGGCCTGCACCTGCTGGGCCAGCACACAGGAGGCAAAGTCCTTGTCAATGACGGCCGGCGCGCCCTTGAGATGATGCCCCTGCGTGGCGTAAACGGGAATACCGCCGCCGCCGCAGGCCACGACCACCAGACCGGCCGCCGCCATGTCCCGGATGGACTGGATCTCCACGATGGACTTGGGCTTGGGGGAGGCGACCACCCGGCGATAGCCCCGGCCGGCGTCCTCCATGACGGTGTAGCCCCGCTCGGCCACCATCCGGTCGGCCTCCTCCTTGGTCATAAAGGCGCCGATGGGCTTGGTGGGGTTCTGGAACGCCGGGTCGGAGCGGTCCACCTCCACCTGGGTGAGCACCGTGGCCACTCCCTTTTGGATATCACGGTCCAGCAGCTCCTCCCGCAGAGCGTTTTGCAGGTCGTAGCCGATGTAGCCCTGGCTCATGGCCACGCAGACCGACAGGGGGCAGGGGATGTACTTCTCAGGGTCGGAGCGGGTCAACTCCTGCATGGCCTTCTGGATCATACCCACCTGGGGGCCATTGCCGTGGGAGAGGATGACCTCGTGGCCTTCCTGGATCAGATCCACGATGGCCTTGGCGGTCTGGCGTACCGCCGTCATCTGCTCCGGCAGATTGTTGCCCAGGGCGTTGCCGCCCAGAGCGATCACGATGCGCTTGCCCATGACAGAGACAACCTCCTTTGGTCGCTTGAAGGTGAAAGGGACGGCCCGCCCACAAAATGGATGCGGACGGGCCAGAGAAAGGGGAACAGGTATCCAAAAGCAACGCCGGACGCGTTACTTGTTGAACCAACGCTGGGTGCCGCGCTCCTCCAGGGCCTTCAGCACGGCCTGGGGATTTCTGCATTTGGCCAGGAAGATCATGGCGGCGATGATGTAGGGCTTGTAAGAGGCCTCTTTGTACAGCGCCTCGCGGTAGCGGTCGAAGACGCTCTCCTCCACCTCGCCGTCCACGCAGGATACGCCGTTGATGTCGGCGGGCAGGCAGTGCAGGTACAGCGCCTTGCCGTCCCGGGTGGTCTTCATCCGTTCCTCGGTGCAGCACCAGTCCTTGTGCTGGGCGTTTTGCGCCAGCAGCTCCTTTTCCAGGGCCTTGATGCCTTCGCTGTCGCCCTGGGCGTATAGGTCGGTGCGCTTCTCCATGGCGGCAAAGGGAGCCCAGCTCTTGGGATACACGATGTCCGCGTCCTGGAAGGCCTCGGCCATGGAATTCACGCGCCGGAACGTGCCGCCGGCCTTTTCCGCGTTCGCAGCGGCCACGGCTTCCACCTCGGGCATGACCTCGTAGCCCTCGGGATGGGCCAGCACCACGTCCATGCCGAAGCGGGTCATCAGGCCGATGACGCCCTGAGGCACGGAGAGAGGCTTGCCGTAGCTGGGAGAATAGGCCCAGGTCATAGCGACCTTCTTGCCCTTCAGGTTCTCCACGCCGCCGAATTCGTGGATGATGTGCAGCATGTCGGCCATGCACTGGGTGGGGTGGTCGATGTCGCACTGCAGGTTGACCAGGGTAGGCTTCTGCTCCAGCACCCCGTCCTTGTGGCCCTGGGTGACGGCGTCCACCACGTCGTGCATGTATTTGTTGCCTTTGCCGATGTACATGTCGTCCCGGATGCCGATCACGTCGGCCATGAAGGAGATCATGTTGGCGGTCTCACGGACGGTCTCGCCGTGGGCGATCTGGCTCTTGCCCTCGTCCAGGTCCTGGACCTCCAGGCCCAGCAGGTTGCAGGCGCTGGCAAAGGAGAAGCGGGTGCGGGTGGAGTTGTCCCGGAACAGGGAGATGCCCAGGCCGGACTCAAAGATCTTGGTGGAGATGTTGTGCTCCCGCATGTAGCGCAGAGCGTCGGCCACGGTGAAGACGGCCTCGATCTCATCGTCGGATTTCTCCCAGGTCAGGAAGAAGTCGTTCTCATACATCTCCTTGAAGTTGAGCTGGTTCAGCTTGTCGATATAGCTGTGAAGCGTGGCATCCATGATCGTATTCTCCTTTTCTATTGTAAATGATGGATTGGTGGGAAGGATGCTAAACTTAGGAAAAAAACTTTGTGAATTATTTGATGTCGTTGTTCGTCTTGCCGGCCCGGAACTGGGTCACGTCGGCGGTCTTGTTCTCCTCCCGGTACAGGCCGGGAACGGCGGCGTACAGGGCGGCGCAGGTGACGAGGTCCTGCTTCCAGGTGATCTCGTTGGGGGCGTGGGCCTGGCTCTCCGCGCCGGGACCGAAGCCCACGCAGGGGATACCGTATCGGCCCTGAATGGCCACGCCGTTGGTGGAGAAGGTCCATTTGTCGGTGAGCGGGCGGCCCTCACGCAGGTGCATGGCGTCCCGTTTGGGGTCGGCGTCGGCGTGGCCGATGCGCGTTTCCCCCCACAGGGCGTGGTGGGCGTCCGCAAGAGCCTGGACGTGGGCCGCGCGCTCCTTATTGATCCAGGTGGGGAAGTAGCACTCGGTCTCGTAGACCTCGCCGGTCCAGGAAGGGCGGTCGTACATGTACATGGATACTGTTACATCCTCGCCGTACTTCTTCACGCTGGGCAGGTCCCGGATCTCCTGCAGGCAGGAGTCCCAGGTCTCGCCGGCGGTCATGCGGCGGTCGATGGAGATGGAGCAGGAGTCGGCCACGGCGCAGCGGCTGGGGGAGGTGTAGAAGATCTGTGAGGTGGTGCAGGTGCCCCGGCCCAGGAAGCGGGCGTCCTCATAGTGCTCGGGGTTGTACTTGGGGTCGAGCATCTTCACCAGGCCCTTGATCGCAGCGCCGTCATCGGCGGGGTTCTCGTTGAGGGCGCGCACGTCCTGGAGGATGTCGGCCATCTTGTAGATGGCGTTGTCGCCCCGCTCGGGAGCGGAGCCGTGGCAGGAGACGCCCTTCACGTCCACGCGGATCTCCATGCGGCCCCGGTGGCCCCGGTAGATGCCGCCGTCGGTGGGCTCGGTGGAGATGACGAACTCCACCTGCTCCTTCCGGATGCCCTTGGCGGGGAAGAACTTGTTGACGATATACTGCCAGCACATACCGTCGCAGTCCTCCTCCTGCACGGAGCCGACCACCATGATCTTGTAGCCTGCGGGGATCAGTCCCAGCTCCTTCATGATCTTGGCGCCGTAGACCGCGGAAGCCATGCCGCCCTCCTGGTCGGAGCCGCCGCGGCCGTAGATCACCGCGTCGTCCTCCCAGCCCTCGTAGGGGTCGTCCGTCCAGTTGCTCCGGTTGCCGACGCCCACGGTGTCGATGTGAGAGTCGATGGCAATGATCTTGTCACCGTCGCCCATCCAGCCGATCACATTGCCCAGGCCGTCCACCTCCACCTGGTCATACCCCAGCTGTTCCATCTCAGAGCGGATGCAGGCCACGACGTCTTTTTCCGCACAGCTTTCGCTGGGGTGGGAGATCATGGCCCGCAAAAAGCGGGTCATGTCGGCCTGATAGCCCTGGGCTGCTTTCTTGATCTGCTCGTAATCCATGATTGTTTCCCTCCATCATTCATCCATATCGTGATTGATTGCCATGGAAAGCCCCCGCGCAGCGAGGCGCCGGGCGGCGCGTACAAGCGGTTTGCCCAACGGGCAAACCGCTTGGCGCAGGGGCGGTCCGCTCGCCCCGGGCCGGTAAGGGAACCCGGGGCCCCATGATTTAACGCTGCTAAACCGTGGGATATTCGCCGTCCCAGAGCACCTTGCGGAACTTCATGGGGTCGGTGTTGCCCTCAGTGGAGAAAAGAAGCACCTGGGAGAAGCGGTCCAGGCCGATGGCCTGACGCAGGTCCTGGTATTCGTCGTTCTCCATCAGCGCGGCAATGAGACCCATGCCCACCGCTCCGGACTCGCCGGAGATGACCACCGGGTCGCCCTTGACGGGTACCCCGAGCATCCGCATGCCCCGGGCGCTGACCCAGTCGGGGCAGGAGACGAAAGCGCTGACGTGGTTGCGCAGGATGTCCCAGGAGATGGTGTTGGGTTCGCCGCAGGCCAGCCCCGCCATGATGGTGGTCAGGTCTCCGTCCACCATGCGGGGCGCGCCGTCCCCGGCCAGGGCGCCCCGGTAGAGACAGTCGGCCGCCTGGGCCTCCATGACGATGAACTTGGGCGGGTCGTTGGGGAAGAGGTTGGCGTAGTACCCGATGACCGCGCCCGCCAGACTGCCCACGCCCGCCTGGACGAACACATGCGTGGGACGGTTTATGCCCATCTGACGCAGCTGGTCGGCGCTTTCGCTGGCCATGGTGCCGTAGCCCTGCATGATCCAGGCGGGGATCTCCTCGTAGCCGTCCCAGGCGGTGTCCTGTACGATGACGCCGTGGGGAGTGGCCTCCGCCTCGGCGGCAGCCATGCGCACGCAGTCGTCGTAGTTCACGTCCTCGATGGTGACGGCGGCGCCCTCCTTGGCGATGTTGTCGTACCGCGCCTGCGAGCTGCCCTTGGGCATATGGACCACCGCCTTCTGGCCCAGCTTGTGGGCCGCCCAGGCCACGCCGCGGCCGTGATTGCCGTCGGTGGCAGTGAAGAAGGTGGCCTGGCCGAAGTCCCGGCGCAGGGCCTCGCTGGTCAGATAGTCATAGGTCATCTCCGACACGTCGCGGCCCATCTCCTTGGCGATGTACCGCGCCATGGCAAAGGAGCCGCCCAGCACCTTGAAGGCGTTCAGACCGAAACGGAAGCTCTCATCCTTTACGAACAGGCCCGCCAGGCCCAGATAAGCGGCCATACCGTCCAGCCGGGCCAGCGGAGTGATGGAGTACTGGGGAAAGCTGCTGTGAAAAAAGCGGGCCTTGGCCACATTGGTCAGGGACATGACGGGCAGCTGCCCGTCGTCGCTTTTGGGCATGTGGTTGACGGCCCATTTGATCCGGTCTTTCATTGCGACTGCGCCTCCGATTTCTATGTTCTGTCCCCATCATAGCACGGGAAATCTGCAAGTCAATAGGTTTCCAAAAAAATTTTTGTGCAACAAAAAAGTTTTTTAGATTTTTGTTAAAATTGACGGTGCAGGAATGGTTGCCTTTGTACATTTTCGGTGTTAAGCTAGAGCCATAAGATCAAAGAAAAGGAGACATGGCCATGTTTACCCTCACGGTCAACGGCGCGCAGGTACAGACGGAGCAGGACGGCTCTCTGATGGAGCTGCTGCGGGGCATGGGGCTGACTTCGGTAAAGGACGGGTGCGGTCAGGGCGCCTGCGGCACCTGTACCGTCCTGGCGGATGGGAAGCCGGTGAAAGCGTGCGTGCAGAAGATATCCAAGTTCCAGGGAAGGGCCATCGTCACCGTGGAGGGCCTCAGCCCGCGGGAGAAGGAGGTCTACACTTACGCCTTCGGCGCGGCGGGCGCGGTGCAGTGCGGTTTCTGCATCCCGGGGATGGTGCTGTGCGCCAAGGGCCTCATCGATCGGAACCCGGATCCCACCCGGGACGAGGCGGCCGTTGCCATCCGCAACAATATCTGCCGCTGCACCGGGTATAAAAAAATCATCGACGCCATCCTTCTGGCCGCCCGGCTCTTCCGGGAGGGGGCGGAGCATTTGTCCGCTCCGGCGGTCACCGGCGTGGGCCAGCGGGCCCACCGCCTGGACGTGCCGGAGAAGGTACAGGGCTGGGGCAAATACGCCGACGATATCCAGATGGAGGGCATGCTCTACGGCTCCGCCCTGCGCGCGGCGTATCCCCGGGCCCGGGTGCTCTCCATCGACACCAGCGCGGCAAAGGCCCTGAGCGGCGTCCACGCGGTGCTCACTGCGGCGGATATCCCCGGCTCCTCCAAGGTGGGCCACCTGAAGCACGACTGGGACGCGCTGGTGCCCGTGGGCCGCCTGACCCACTATCTGGGGGACGCGGTCGCCCTGGTGGCCGCCGAGACCCGGGCGATCGCCGAACAGGCCAAGGCCCTCATCCGGGTGGAATACGAGGTGCTGCCCGGGGTGTTTTCCCCCCAGCAGGCATTGGCGGAGGGGGCGCCCCTGGTGCATGAGAGCGGCACGTCCAACGTGCTGGCCCATGAACATCTGGTCCGGGGCGACGCGGAGGAGGCGCTGCGCCGCTCCGCCCATGTGGTCACCCGGACGTATTTCACCCCCTTTACCGAGCACGCCTTTCTGGAGCCGGAGTGCGCCGTGGCCCTGATGGACCCGGACGGGGAGAGCGCTCTTATCTACTCCAGCGATCAGGGCACCTACGATACCCAGCACGAGTGCGCCCTGATGATGGGCTGGGAGCCGGAGCGCATCCACGTGGTCAACGCGCTGGTGGGCGGCGGTTTCGGCGGCAAGGAGGATGTGAGCGTCCAGCATCATGCCCTGCTGCTGGCCTACCACACCCGCCGGCCGGTGAAGGTGAAGCTCACCCGGGACGAGAGCATCCTGGTCCACCCCAAGCGCCACCCGGCCTGGATGGAGGTTACCACCGGGTGCGGCGCGGACGGCCGGCTCACCGCCATGAAGGCGGTGGTGGTCACCGACACGGGGGCCTACGCCAGCCTGGGCGGGCCGGTGCTCCAGCGCCTTTGCACCCATGCCGCCGGGCCGTACAACTATCAGGTGATCGATATCGACGGTACCGCCGTCTACACCAACAACCCCCCCGCCGGGGCCTTCCGGGGCTTCGGCGTTACCCAGAGCTGCTTTGCCGCCGAGTGCAACCTGAACCTGCTGGCCGAGGCGGTGGGCATCTCCCCCTGGGAGATCCGCTACCGCAACGCCATTCGCCCGGGCCAGGTGCTGCCCAACGGCCAGATCGCCTGCCCCGGGACCGCCCTGGTGCAGACGCTGGAGGCGGTAAAGCCCCTCTACGACAGCCATCCCTACGCGGGCATCGCCTGTGCCATGAAAAACGCCGGGGTGGGCGTAGGCCTGCCCGACTGGGGCCGCTGCCGCATTACCGTGGAGGACGGAAAGCTCTATCTGCGCTCCGGAGCCTCCTGCATCGGACAGGGACTGGGCACCGTGCTGGAGCAGATCGCCTGCGAGACCCTGGGCGTGGGCCGGGAGCGCATCGTCTACCCCAATGCGGAGACCAACAACGCCCCCGACGCGGGCACCACCTCGGGCTCCCGCCAGACCCTCATCACCGGCGAGGCCTGCCGCCGGGCCTGCGTGCAGATCAAGGCCGAGCTGGACGGGGGAAAGACCCTGGAAGAGCTGGAGGGGCGGGAATTTTTGGGGGAGTATCTGGCCAAAACCGATCCCATGGGCGCCGACAAGCCAAATCCGGTCTCCCATGTGGCCTACGGGTACGCCACCCAGGTGGTGTGCCTGCGGGAGGACGGCACCATCGAGCAGGTGGTGGCCGCCCACGACGTGGGCCGGGCCATCAATCCCCTGAGCGTGGAGGGACAGATCGAGGGCGGCGTGGTCATGAGTCTGGGCTACGCCCTGACGGAGGCGTTCCCCCTGGAGGAAGGACGGCCTGCCGCCAAATTCGGCACCCTGGGCCTGTTCCGAGCGGACAAGACGCCGGACGTGCGCTCCATCATCGTGGAGGCCAACCCGGAGCCGCTGGCCTATGGGGCCGTGGGCATCGGAGAGATCACCTCCATCCCCACCGCCCCCGCCGTCCAGAACGCCTATTACCGCTGGGACGGGAACTTCCGCACCACCCTGCCGCTGGAAAATACGCCTTACAGCCGGACAAAGAACTAGCGCCATCGCAGGGGAACGCCCGCGCCGTTACCGGCGCGGGCGTTCCCCTGCGGCAAAAGGGGCCGTCAGGCGGGGCGGAGCCGCCGGCGGGTGATGACCGGAAGGGAAGGAGGTAGGCCTGATCGGGCCGAGACCAGCCGGGACGGGCCGGTATGCCCAAAAGCGGTTGACAAACGGGCGGCGTTGGCATAAGATGAATTACATCAAATATTTTTGATGTAAGGGGGAGGACATGGTGACCGATCATCAGAAACATGCAAAGGTGTTCCGGGCACTGTGCGATCCCAAACGCCTTGCGATTCTGGAACTGCTCCGCAGCGGTGAAAAATGTGCCTGTGTGCTGATGGACCGGCTGGAGATGGGGCAGTCCGCCGTCTCCTACCATATGAAGATTCTATGTGAATCGGGGATCGTCGCGAGCCGGCAGGAGGGGAAATGGACCCATTACCGCCTGAGCGACACCGGGCGCGGCGCCGCGGCGGAACTGCTGATGAAGCTTACCACGCCGGACCTGGGACCAAGCGGCGAAGAGGACTGCTGCCGATAGGAGGGGCGGCGGAACGGGAAAATTTTTTTCGAAAACACATCAAAAAAATTGATATGAATAGCGAAACGGAGGGATATGCTTGCAGGTTTTACGGGCTCTGTGGCAGTTGATTCAGAATGAGGTCCTTGGAATGAACTGGCTGAACAGGCTGGTGGGAGCTCTCTTGACTGCCCTGGGACTGGACACGGGCGCACGTTGGGTGGGAAGCGTTCAATTTTTCCTTTACGACGGCATCAAGATCACGGTACTGCTGTGCGGACTGATTTTTGCGATATCGTATCTCCAGAGCTATTTTCCGCCTGAGCGCAGCAAGAAGATCTTAGGCCGTTTTCATGGCGTGGGGGCGAATGTCGTATCCGCCCTGCTGGGGACTGTGACGCCCTTTTGCGCATGCTCCTCCATCCCGCTCTTTATCGGTTTTACCGGCGCGGGACTGCCGCTTGGGGTAACGTTCTCGTTTTTGATCTCCTCTCCGATGGTGGACCTGGGGAGCCTTATGCTGCTTATGAGCGTTTTCGGCGCGAAGGTTGCCGTTGTCTATGTCATCATAGGGCTGGTGATTGCAGTGGCCGGCGGAACAATGATTGAAAAACTGCACATGGAGGCCTATGTGGTGGACTTCATCCGCAAGGCGGGAAGCGTGGAGGCGGATTGCCCCGCACTGACAAAACGGGAGCGTTTGCAGTACGCGAACGAGCAGACCGCGTCCACCTTCCGAAAGGTGTTCCCCTATATCCTGATTGGAGTGGGGATCGGCGCGGTCGTCCATAACTGGATTCCGGAACGCTGGATCGAAGCTGTTTTAGGCGGCGGCAACCCGTTCGGCGTGCTTCTTGCGGTACTGGCCGGCGCTCCCATGTACGCGGATATTTTCGGTACGATCCCCGTTGCGGAGGCATTGCTCTACAAAGGTGCGCAGCTTGGCACCATCCTGGCCTTTATGATGGCGGTTACCACATTGAGCCTGCCGTCCGTCATTCTGCTCCGCAAGGCGGTGAAGCCGAAGCTGCTGGGACTGTTCATCGGTATTTGTGTCGTTGGGATCACGATTGTAGGATATTTGTTCAATGCGGTTCAGGGCTTACTGATTTAATGGAGGTATTGTTATGGGACTGTTTGGAACCAAAAAAGAGAAGCTGCGGCCCGGCTGCTGCGCAGGGACCGGCGGCGCGGAGCGGACCGGGGCGCCGGAAGCCGTCACGGGGGTGAAGGTATTGGGCTCCGGCTGCGCGAAATGCAACGCGCTGGAGCAGGCGGTTCGGGCCGCCTTGGCAGAACTGGGCATGGAAACCGCCGTCGAGCATGTGACGGACTTCGTGCAGATCGCGTCCTATGGCGTCATGACGACCCCGGCGCTGGTGGTCGATGGAAAAGTAGTGTCCTGTGGCAGGGTGCTCCGAAAGGAAGAAGCAAAGACGCTTATCGCACGGGCGAGAATGTGACGGTACCACCGGGCGCCGCCGCACAGGTTCTTTGCGGCTCGCTCTTGGCAAAGGCTGCGGTGCTGTCCCGAAAAAATGCCTGGCGCTAAGCCGGGCATTTTTCCGGGGCGGGCGGGCAAGGCGAACGGCCGCCAACGGCCGCCCCGTGCGGAACGGGATGCCGTATCCATGCTACAGCGGACCCAGCAGGTCGGGGCCGGGCAGGCTCATCTGCCGCTTGCGGGCGGCGGAGAAGGCCAGCTTCTCCGACAGCCGGCCCTGATCTCCGCAGGCCAGGGTATCCCGGTAGGACCGAAGGTTGGCCAGCAGCCGGTCCAGCACCTCCAGCAGGGCGGGGGCGTTGAGGGAGAAAAGCTGGGTCCACAGTCCCACGTCCAGCGCGGCCACCCGGGTGCAGCCCCGGAAGGAGCTGCCCTCAAAGCCCTTACAGTCAAAGAGCATCGGGTCGTCGCAGACCGAGACGGCGATGATGTGCATCACCTGGCTGGTGTAGGCGATCAGAGCGTCGTGGGCCTCCGGCGTGGTCTGGTATACGTCCCGAAAGCCCATATGGGCGGCCATGCGTTCCAGCAGGGCCACGTGTTCCGGGGTGCTGTCCGGGCGGCGGCACAGGATGAAGTGGGAGTCCCGGAACATCTCCGCAAAGGCATGCTCGATCCCGGAAAACTCGGTGCCCGCCATGGGATGGCATCCGATGAAGTCCACCGACGCCGGCAGGACCTGGGCCGCCTGCATGACTGCGCTTTTGACGCCGCATACGTCCCATACCAGCGCGCCGGGCTTGAATTGATCCCGGTAGGCGCTGAGAAAATCCACGATCCCCTGGGGGTGCAGGGCAAGCGCCACCACGTCGGCCTGCCCCAACACCGCCGCCGCATCCTCGCAGACCCGGTCGGCCACGGCGTGTTCCCGGGCGTAGCGGAGGGTGGGCTGGGATACGTCCACGCCCACCACTTCAAAATCCTCGAAACCCTTCAGGGCCAGGGCCAGGCTTCCTCCGATCAGACCCAGGCCCACGATGACGATCGTGTGTTTCATACCGTTCTCCCTATGCAGGCGCCCAGCGCGCCCAGCTTGTCCATCAGCGTGCCGAACTGCTCCGGGGTGATGGACTGCGCCCCGTCGCACAGCGCATGGGGCGGGTCGTTGTGGACTTCCACGATGAGACCGTCCGCTCCGGCGGCCGCGGCGGCCAGACTCATTCGCTCCACCATCCAGGCCTTGCCGCAGGCATGGGAGGGGTCCACCACCACCGGCAGATGGGAGAGCCGCTTCACCGCCAGTACGGCGGACAGGTCCAGGGTGTTGCGGGTGTAGGTCTCAAAGGTGCGGATGCCGCGCTCACAGAGAATGACCTTTTCGTTGCCGCCTGCCATAATGTATTCCGCGCTCATGAGCCATTCCTCGATGGTGTTGGAGAGGCCCCGTTTGAGCAGGATGGGCTTGGTGGTATGCCGTCCCAGTTTTTTCAGCAGGTCGAAGTTCTGCATATTCCGGGCGCCCACCTGGATCACGTCCACGCACGCCTCGAACAGGTCGATGTATTCGGTGCCCATGATCTCGGTGACGATGGGCAGGCCGGTGGCCTCGCGGGCCTCCTTCAGCAGCTCCAGCCCCTGGCACTCCAGGCCCTGAAAGGAATAGGGGGACGTGCGCGGCTTGAACGCGCCGCCCCGCAGGGCTGCCGCTCCGGCGCCCTTCACGGCCTGCGCCACCGCCACGATCTGCGCCTCGCTCTCCACCGAGCAGGGGCCGGCGATGACGGCCAGACGCTGGCCGCCCACCAGGATACCGTTGCCCAGATCGATCGCCGTGTCGTCCGGGTGATATTTCCGGTTGGCCTTCTTGTAGGGTTCGGTGACCCGCATGACCCGTTCTACGCCCGGCAGAAGGGCGACCTTCTCCTGGTCGATGCCCTCCGCGTTGCCCTCGGCGCCCAAAATAGTGGTCTCGGCCCCTTTGGATATCATGACCTTGACTCCGCCGGCCTCCATGGCGCGCACGGCCTGCTCCAGCTGCTGCTGGGTATGCTCTCGTTTTAAAATGACAACCATTGCAGTATGCTCCTTTCCTGTAACACAAAAACCGCGGCAGCCCAACTGGGCCGCCGCGGCGGGTGCGTCCTGATCGATGCAGGGAACGCCTCATCCAGACAGGCCGGTTATGGGCAGGCAGAAGAACCGCTACCATAATAATAGCGGTAATAGCCGTATCCATAACCGGTGTGCTTCCACATGAGAAAACCACGCTCCCTATTACTGCGTACTTTAGCACTTTTAGGCGCAAAAGTCAAGGGGGAGTTTTTGGCTTGAATTCCTAGTGAACCTGTGGTATTATAAGGATAAGAAAAGGTAGGGATGCCACATGAAAATTTCCACCAAGGGGCGCTATGCCCTGCGCCTGATGTTAGATCTGGCCATCCACAGTGAAGGGAGCGCCGTCCCGCTGCGGGATGTGGCCCAGCGGCAGGAAATCTCCGACAAATATCTGGAACAGATCGTGACCCAACTCTCCCGTGCGGGCCTGGTGCGCAGCGTGCGGGGCGCGGGAGGCGGCTATCTGCTGACCCGGACGCCGGAGGGCTATACCGTGGGCGAGATCCTGCGGGTGCTGGAGGGCAGTCTGGCCCCGGTGAGCTGCGCCGACGGCGTGGGCTGCTGCGAGCGGGCCGACCGCTGCGTCACCGTAGAGGTGTGGCGCGAGATCCAGGCCGCCGTGGACGGCGTGGTGGACCATCTGACGCTGGCCGATCTGGTGCGCCGCTACCACGAGAAGTGCGGCGGCCGGACGCAGTTGTAAAAGCCGGGAAAGCCTGTTATACTGATCCTGCCCCGGCGGACAGGCGGTTGCCGCCTGTCCGCCGGGGGATCCAAATAAAATAGCGAGGTGATCCGTTTGGCAAAGGAGCAAGGGCTGGTCCAGCTCTATTATGGGGACGGAAAAGGGAAGACCACGGCGGTCTTCGGCCTGGCCTTCCGGTGTGCGGGCTGGGGGCGCAGAGTGGTCGTCGCTCAGTTTTTGAAGAGCGGCGCCGGCGGCGAGGGGAAGGCTGTGGAGCGCTTTCCCGAAATCACGCTGCTGCGGACGAAGGGCGTAAACAAGTTCACCTTCCAGATGAACGACGACGAAAAGGCCGAGACGGCGGAGAACTGCCTGAGCCTGTTCCGCCAGGCGGTGGAGCTGGCCCGGCAGGAGCAGGCGCGCCTGCTGGTGCTGGACGAGGTCATCGACGCGACCTACGGCTTTTTGCCCATGGAGGAGCTCTGCGCTTTCCTGGACGGGCGTCCGGAGGGGATGGAGGTCGCGATCACCGGTCACAGCCTGCCCCCGCAGCTGGCCGAGCGGGCGGACTATATTTCCCACGTGGTGAAAGAAAAGCACCCCTATGACCGGGGCGTTATGGCCCGGAAAGAGATCGAATTTTAAAGAGGACAAAGACCTGCTTTGTCCGGCTGCCGCTGAGCCCCCGCCGTTTGGGCGGGGGCTCAGCCTGTTTTCAGCCCCGGTCCCGGACGCTCAGCGTAGCGGCGGTGAGAGAGTTGACGGCCCCCAGCAGATCCACCAAAAGCTGGTTTTGGCACACCAGGGTCTCCAGGATCCGTTCCAGGCACGCCTGTGTCTGCGCGTCGCTTCCACAGGGATAGGGCGGCAGGAAAACAGGACCCGCCGGGCGCTCCTGGAGCGGGTTTCGGTAGCGGTTCATCGGTTCTTCCTCCAGCGCGGGCGCCGCCGCCTGCTCCGGCTGGAGCCGGCGGCCCTGGGCGATGATGGCCTGGGCGGCGGCTTGGGCCCTGGCCCGCTCCAGCGCCCGCTGGTCATTGCGTTTCACCATGGTGAGTTCCCTCCTTTTTCTCCCCATACTATGCTTTTGAACGCATATGGGACCCTTTTCGGAAAAAGAATGAATGGAAGCGGTTGACATTTTAAAAGTTTGTGATAAACTAAACTGTATCATTTGAGACAGAAATGGGGCGCGGCCGTGGAGGAGACACTGAGGGCGCTGCTGGCGGGGACCTTCCTGTTTCGGGGCGCGCCGGAACAGGCCCTCATGTTTGCGTTGTCGGACGGACGCTGCCGGCGGGAGCGGGCGGAACGGGGGACGGTCATCTACGCGCCCCACCGGTTCCGCCGCTGCCTGGCGGTGGTGCTGGCGGGCCGGGTGCAGGTGAACAAGGGGGAGCTCATCATGAGCGTGCTGCAGCCGGGCGATCTGTTCGGCGCGGCGGCGCTGTTCAACGACCGGGCGGATTACGCCACCACCCTGACCGCCCGTTCCCGGTGTGATCTGCTCTTTTTTCCACAGGCACTGGTGGAGGAGCTGATGGCCCGCTTCCCGGCGGTGGGGTATAATTATGTGGCCTACCTGTCCCAGCGCATCTGGTTTTTGAATGAGAAGATCGACGCCCTCGCCGCCGGAAGCGCCGAGGGCAAGCTGGCCCAGTATCTGCTGACGCACAGCCGGGAGGGCTGGATGGAGTGGGACTGCTCGGCGACAGGCCTGGCCAAACGGCTGGGTGTGAGCCGGGCCTCCCTCTATCGCGCGCTGGATGCCCTGACCGCCTCGGGCGCCATCCGGCGGGAGGCGGCGGGCATCCGCCTGCTGGATGAGGAGCGGCTGAACGGGCTGTGATCCAAACGAGGAAAGGAACGAGGAAATCATGAAACGGAACAAAACTGCGGCGCTGCTGCTGAGTTTGGCCCTGACCTTCGGCCTGCTGGGCGGGTGCGCCTCCACCGCCGCCCCGGGAACGGCCGCTCCGGAGACGGCCCCGCCCGGGACGGCGGCCCCCGAGACCGCCGCCCCGGAAACAGCGGCGCCTTATGTTACGGTAAACTTGGGCCTGCTGAAAGGCCCCACCGGTATGGGCGCCGCCAAGCTTCTGGCCGACAACGACGCAGACTTTGCCCAGGCGGAGGCCGGGACCTATGAGGGCACCCTGCTGCGCTACGAGGTGACCCTGGGCGCCGACCCGGCCAACGACATCGTGCCCAAGCTCATCAACGGCGAGCTGGACCTGGCCGCCGTGCCCACCAATCTGGCCGCCAGCCTGTACAACAAGACCCAGGGCGGCGTGAAGCTGCTGGCCCTGAATACTCTGGGCGTGCTCCACATTCTGGAGAACGGCGAGAGCGTTCACAGCATGGCCGACCTGGCGGGCAAGACCCTTTACGCCACCGGCCAGGGCGCCAATCCGGAGTATGTGCTCCATTATCTGCTGGAGCAGAACGGCTTGACCCCCGGCCGGGATGTGACCATTGAGTGGAAGACCAGCGACGAGCTGACCACCCTCATGGCCTCCGGCGAGATCGAACTGTGCATGCTCCCGGTACCCGCGGCCACCAGCGTCATGCTCCAGAACGCCGACGTGCGGGACGCGGTGGACCTGAACGACGCCTGGGCCGGGTCCGGCGCCCGGGGGACGTTCACCATGGGCTGCCTGGTGGGGCGCACGGAGTGGCTGGAGGAGAACAGCGAGCTGGTAAGCGGCATCCTGGCCGACTACAAGGCGTCCATTGCATACGCCAACGCCGAACCCGAGCAGGCCGCCGCCCTGATGGAGCAGTATGAGATCGTTCCCAAGGCCGCCGTGGCCAAGGCTGCCATCCCCCAGGCCAATTTGGTCTATGTGGACGGGGAGGACCTGATGGAGGTTTCCAGCTACTATGAGGTGCTCTTTGCGGCCGATCCCACTTCGATCGGAGGTGCCATCCCCGATGACGCCTTCTACTACGTCCCGTAATCGGATAGGCGCAAGAATACGAAACGTTGTCATACCCCTGGCCTTTTGGCTGGGGGTTTGGCAGCTTGCGGCCCTTTGGGTGGGCAAGCAGCTGCTGCTGCCCGGTCCGCTGGCGGTGGCGGCGCGGCTGTGGGAGCTGGCGGGAACGGCGGTTTTCTGGCGCTCGGCTCTGATGAGCCTGGGGCGCATTTTCGGCGGCTTTGCCGCAGGCGCGGCCCTGGGGGCGCTTTTGGCCGCCCTCACCTGTGCCCAGCCCTGGGCCGGACGGCTGATCGCCCCGGCGGTGAAGGTGATCCGGGCCACCCCGGTGGCCTCCTTCATCGTGCTGGTGCTCCTGTGGGCGCCCACAGGGCGGGTGCCCGCCGTGGTTTCCGCGCTGATGGTGCTGCCGGTACTGTGGGGCAATGTGTGCAAAGGGATCGGCCAGACCGATCCCAAGCTGCTGGAGGCCGCCGGGGCCTACCGCTTTTCCCCCGGAAAGAAGCTGCGTCTCATCTATGTGCCCTGCGCCCTGCCGTATGTCGCCAGCGGCTGCGCCACCGCCCTGGGCCTGGCCTGGAAAGCGGGGGTGGCGGCGGAGGTGCTCTGCCAGCCCGCCCTGGCCATCGGCAAGGAGCTTTACCGCGCCAAGATCACCCTGGACACGCCCGCCCTCTTCGCCTGGACGGCGGCGGTCATTGCCCTGAGCTTTGTGCTGGAGTACGCCCTGGGTTTCCTGTTCCGGCGGTGGGGAAAGGAGGCGCGGGTGTGATATCGGTGTCGAATATTACCGTCTGTTTTGCAGAGAAGACCGTTTTGGACGGATTTTCCCTGGCGGTGCCGGAGCAGGGGATCACCGCCCTGTCCGGACCCTCCGGCTGCGGCAAGACCACCCTGCTGCGGGTACTGGCGGGGCTGCAAAAGCCGCAGGCCGGGACGGCGTCCCTCCCCGGACCGGTGAGCCTGCTCTTTCAGGAGGACCGGCTGCTGCCCTGGCGCACGGTGGGGCAGCACATCACCGATGTGCTGCCGAAGGCCCGGCGGGGGGAGGCCGGCCGCTGGCTGGAACTGGTGGAGCTGGCGGGGGAGCAGGCGCGGTATCCGGCCCAGCTCTCCGGCGGCATGGGCCGGCGGCTGGCGCTGGCCCGGTGCCTGGCCTGCGGGGGCGCGCTGCTTTTGCTGGACGAACCGTTTGCCGGTGTGGACGCGCAGCGGGCCGGACGCATCCTGGCGCGTATCCGGGCCCTGGGAACGCCGGTGCTGCTGACCAGCCATCAGGAGGCGGTGCTCTCCCGCTGCGACCGGGTGCTCGCTCTGGAGGGCCCGCCCCTGCGGCAAAAAAACAGATGAAGATTTCATTAAAAAGCCCGAAAGCGCGTTGCGCTTTCGGGCTTTGCTTGCTATAATGCAGACCATGCAAAACGTAAAAAAGCCGTCATGAAAGGGTAAAAGAGGCGTAATATGAGTTCCCAGGTGTCCTATCCCAAACAACGGAATGAACTGCGGCGGCGGCTGCGCTACCCCAAGCTGGCGCTGGACGAGGTCAAGGCGGCCCGGATCTCCCGCCTGCTGCTGCTGCTGACCCCGCTGCTCTCCTTCACGCTGGTGGAGGCGCTCAACTATAATAACCCCTGGACCGATTTCACCGCGGTGCAGATCCTGCTCAACCTGGCCTGGTACTATCTGGGGGAGCTGGCGTTTTACACGATCTTCCGGCGGCGGACATCGGCGGTGAAGTGGGGTCTGGGCACGGCCTGGGCGTTCGGCTGCGCCAGCCATTACCTGATCGCCTTTCGGGGGCGCACCCTCTTCCCGGCGGACTTCCTCTCCCTGCGTACCGCCGCGAATGTGGCCGTCCATTACGACTATACCCCCGACTTCAAACAGGTGATCACCTTCCTGATCATGCTGGCCGTTCTGCTGCTGGTGTCGCTGCTGCCGCGGGAGGCGCGGCACGCCCGCTCCTGGAGGCGGCTGGCGTGCACCGCGGGCGTGACGGCGGCGTACCTCGCGCTCTTCTTCGGGACCGGGATCGTGGAGGCCCTGGGCGTGCAGCCCTCCCTGTGGACCACCCGGGGCAACGGCCTGCTGCTGAATTTTACCGTTTGTATGAAGTACATGCGCACCGAGCAGCCGGAGGGCTACTCCCCCCAGGCCGCCCAGGCGCTGGCCGGCGGCGCGGCCGCCGGCGCCGAAGCCGAGGGGGAGACGCCGGTCAACGTGATCGTCGTCATGAACGAGTCCTTCTCCGACCTGTCGGTGCTGCCGGGCGTGCAGACCAATCAGGACGCGATGCCCTTCCTCCGCTCCCTGACGGAAAACACGATCAAGGGCTATGCCTATTCCTCCGTGTTCGGGGGCAACACCGCGAATTCCGAATATGAATTTTTCACCGGCAATACCATGGCCTTTCTACCGGCCAGCACCGTGGCCTACCAGCTCTATGTGTCCGACGGGGACCCCTCCCTGGTGGGACAGATGAAGGCGCTGGGCTACCGCTGTGTGGCGATGCACCCCTATCTGACCTCCGGCTGGAACCGGGTGAGCGTATACGCCGATTACGGCTTTGACGAGACGTATTTCCAGCGGGATTTCCAGGACTGGGACTACCTGCGGGGCAAGGCCGGGGAGGGGTATGTCTCCGACCGGTCCAACTATGAGCATCTCATCCGGCTCTACGAGGAAAAGGAAGCGGGCGAAAAGCTCTTTTTCTTCAACGTGACCATGCAGAATCACAGCAGCTACAACATGCCCTGGACCGGCCTGGAACGGACGAGCTGGCTGACCGGGCCCATGGAGGGGAAATTCCCCACCGTGGACCAGTACCTCTCCCTGATCCATGAGAGCGACCGGGCCTTTGAGGAGCTGGTGGAATATTTCGCCCAGGTGGAGGAGCCGACGATGATCCTGCTGTTCGGCGACCATCAGCCCCAGGTGGCCACCAGCTTTTATAACCGGGTGCTGGGAACCGACCCCGCCACCGCCTGGGCGGAAAAAAAGCAGATGGTGCCCTTTGTGCTCTGGGCCAATTACGATATCCCGGAGGAGGAGGGGGTGGAGCTCTCGCTCAATTATCTCTCCGCCCTGCTGATGGACGCCGCCAATTTGCCCAGGACGCAGTATCAGGCGTTTTTGTCCCGGCTCCGCCGGCAGCTCCCTGTGATCAACACCGTGGGGATCCGGGACAGCGCGGGCAACTGGTACGGAGAGCGGGACGCCCTGCCTCAAACGCTGGCGGACCAGCTGACGCAGTACCGGATTTTGCAGTACAACAACGTTTTTGACAAGGACGAACGGGTTCCCGGCGTATTTGCGCTGACCGAATGACGCGGGCCGTTTTCGACAGACTGTGGCGTCCCCCGGCGGTCCCGCCAGGACCGCCGGGGGACGTTCCCTGCTTGCGCCCTTCCAGAGCGTCTACAGCCCGAACCAATACCGGAAGAGCAGCCGTCTCCAGCGGGGGAGCGCGGCGTCCACGCGGGCGGCGCAGGCGCGGGCGGCGGAGACAACGGCTTCCCGCTCCGGCTGGGTCATGGCGTGCTGGCTGAACGCGGCCTTTTTGGCGAGCGCTTCAGCCGTCTCCGGCATCACGCCGCCCCAGCGCTCCAGCCGCTGGAGGTAGAGATAGGCCTCGATCACGGCCCGGTTGGCGTCTGCCTGGCGGAAACGGCGCTCCCGCCGCCTCAGCGCCAGCCGCCGCCGCAGGGCGAACAGCGCCAGAAGCAGGCCCATCCCCGCCGGGAAGAGCAGCAGGCGTAGATCGAAGGGCGCGCTCTGGGCCGCCTGGGCCTGAGGCGTGGGCGTGGGCGTGGGCACGGCGGCGTTGGGGCCCCGGGACGGCGCGGGAGCCGCGCTGGGGGTGGGCGTGGGCTGCGCCGTTTCGGCCGGGGCGCCGCTCTGGCCGGGCTGCGCCCCGGCGTAGGCGGGGGTGACCTCCACGGGATGCCACCCGTAGCCGTCCAGGTAGATCTCCACCCAGGCATGGGCGTTGGAGTCGGGCACGCGGGCCGTTCCGGAAGAGGCCACGTCGGCCACGTAGCCGGACACATACCGGGCGGGGACGCCGTTATAACGCAGCAGCAGGACGGCGGCGCTGGCAAAATGCATGCAGTAGCCCCGGCGGCTTTCCTCCAGGAACCAGCGCACGTAATCCTCCCCCTCCGGGACGGCGGGCGTAGCCGGATCGTACACGGCCAGCTGGCCCAGGTAGTCGGAGATCAGGGCGGAAAGGGTCAGGGCAAACGCGGCGTTGCCCCCATAGCTGCCGTACATCAGCGCCTGATAGTGCTCGTTCTCCGCGCCGCCGGGCAGACAGGCCTCCGGCTCGGCCACCATGGAGATCAGGTGGCGGTACAGCGTGTCGCTCAGTGCGTCCGGCACGCCGGTGTAGTTTTGATAGACGAAGCGGGCGTATTCCTGCTCGGCGTCCCGGAGCTCCTCCGGCAGCTGGGCGCCGGAGAGCGGGTCGCAGTCGGGCTGCACATAGAGCGTATGCGTCCAGACGCCTTCCTCCCGGGCCAGATAAGCGTCGTGTACAAACTGCCCGCCGGAGATCTCTTCCGGAGTGGAGAGCAGCTGATAGGGATAGTATACATAGCCCGGATCGGCGCCCAGATTGCGGATGGTGACGCTGGCGTAGTCCTTGCCCGGAACACTGGCGCGGTCGGCCAGGGCGGGAAAATTCATGGGCTGAACGTCGTCCCGGGTCCAGGCGGGGCGGTAGGTGCTGCTGTAGAGGGGCTCGCTCTCGTAGCTTTGCTCATCCAGGGGCGCCCAGGAGCCGCCGTCGTATACCGCGCCGGAAAATCCGCGCAGGTAGAGCCGGCCCCGCAGGGAGGTGCTGACCTCCAGCACCGTACGCCCGGAATAGCGCAGGGGGCCCGCGTCGGCCAGGTCCACGCTGGCGTCGGCCCCGGACAGGGTGCCGCCGCCCCCCAGCTTCAGGCCGGGGAAGAGCCGGTCGCTTACGCGCATGGCCCAGTTGGTGATCGCCTCGTTGGCCTGGTCCGCCCAGGCGGGGCGCCGGTAGGACTCCTGCGGCAGAGCCACATTCAGCAGCAGCAGCACGAGTGCCAGCACCGGCAGGGCGACCAGACAGAGCCGCGCGCTTCCCCCGCCGTCCCACCGGGCGGTGAGCGAACAGAGCACAAGCACGCCCCAGCCCAGCAGTACCGCCATCAGGGGCAGCCATGCCGGGGTCAGGGTGAACGCCAGGGGAACGGCCAGGAAGGGAAGGGAGAAGAGCAGCGTCAGAAGACCGGAGCGCAGCCGGACGATGGACAGGCCCAGCAGCGCGCCCAGCGCCGCCGCGGCACACAGCGCCAGCGCGGTGGCGGCGCGGAGCCAGGTCTGCTCCGGGAGTTGGGCGATGGGGTGAATGTAGCTGTTCCGGCCCAGACTGTCGGCAATGGAATTGTGAACGGCGCAGCGCAGGGCGATCTCGCCCAGCGTCAGCGTATCCCAGAGACGCCACAGGGCCAGGAGCCACAGCCCCAGCAGGAGCAGCAGAAGCAGCAGGAGCGACAGGCGGCGCCGGGGCAGGGAAAAGACCCCCAGGAAAAGCAGGGCGCAGGCGGCGCAGCCCAGCAGCAGCGGCAGGGACAGAACCGCCGCGCCGAAGGCGGTCAGAAAGGAAAAAAGCGTCCCGGTCAGAATCAGAAAGAGCAGCGCCCCGTCCCCCAGTACGCCAAGAGGACCCCGCCGGGGCGTGCGGGCACGGCGACGCCTCATACCGCTGCGCCCCCTTTCAGGCCGTGGGCCGTCACGTGGATGTGGCGGCCTCCGGCGCTTTGGACGCAGAGCGCTCCGTCCAGAATGGAACGGCCCGTCTCCGGGGCGGGGGCGGAGCAGGCGGCGGCGAGGGCGGCGCGCAGGCCCTGCGCATCCTCCACCGAATGGTCCTCCACTGCGCCGCTCACGGGGTCGGCCCACTGGATGCGGTGGGGGCGTTCCCGTTCCAGCAGGGCCCGGGACAGGGCGCACAGACGGTCCAGCACGGCGTCCAGGGTCTCGGGCGTACCGAAATGATCGAAGCTCAGGATCAGTTCCGCCCGGCAGGGCTCCAGCACTTCCCGTACCACCAGCTCGTCCCGCTTGGTGGAGAGCTTCCAGTGGACGCTCTTCATGGGGTCGCCGGGGCGGTAGGCGCGCAGGTCATAGTCTTCGCCGGGGCCGCCGCCGGGCCGGGGCCGCAGGCGCTTTCCGCGGTCCTGTTCCCCGGTGAGCTCCGGAGGGATCTCAAGAGATGCGGGCACAGGCAGCACCAGCAGCTCCGCCTGACCGGAGACCGGGCGGGGAAGGGAGCACAACCCCAGCAGGTCGCATATGCTCAGCCGCGTCACGGTGCATACCAGGCGTCCGCAGTGGGCGGTGTCCGCGTCCAGGGAAAAGGCCGCGCCCCGGGAGGCGCCGCGCACCTCCCGACGGAGGGTCTCGGTCTGACCGGTCAGCTGGTTGACATAAGACAAACGGACCCGCAGGAGGGAGAGGGGAAGCCCGGCGGGGTTGCGCAGCCGGACCTGGAACCGGGCGGCGCCGCCCCGCTCCACCGCCGGGACGCAGGGAGAGAGCTCCAGGGCGCAGGAAAGAATGGCCGGCAGGCTCAAAGCCAGGGCCAGAACAGGAAAAAGGACCACCAGGGCAAGCAGGAACGCGGAGAACCAGCCCTTGAAAAAGATCTGGAACAGCAGGGCGGCAGCCAGGGCGGCGGCGTAAGCGACACGTCGGTGCAGCATGGCGGCCTCACTTGATGCGGGGCGCGGGCACGACTTTGAGCACGTCTCCCGCCGGATCGCATCTGCCGTCCTGCTGTGCCCGGGGTGAGCGGATCAGCCGGTGGCTGACCACATCGGAAAAGACGGTGCGCACGTCTTCCGGATTTACATAATCACGTCCCAGGACCAGGGCGGCGGCCTTGGCCATGGCGGTCACCGCGAGGGTGGCCCGGGGGCTGGCCCCCTGAAGGAGCATGGGATGCTCCCGGGTGGCGCCTACCAGGCGGACGATGTAATCCAGTACCGGATCGGACACGTGCACCGCATCGGCCTGGGCCCGGAGGGCGTTCAGGCCGTCCAGGTCCAGCACCTGTTCCACGCGCTCCAGCGGATTGCCGCTTTGTTTGCGGCGGACCATATCGGCCTCGTCCGAGGCAGTGGGGTAGCCGATGGACAGGCGCACCATGAACCGGTCCAGCTGGGAGTCGGGCAGCAGCTGAGTGCCCGAGGCGCCGGCGGGGTTCTGTGTGGCGATGACCAAAAAGGGCTGGGGCACCGGGTGCGCCGTTCCGTCCACCGTGACCTGGCCCTCCTCCATGGCCTCCAGCAGGGCGGACTGGGTGCGGCTGGTGGCCCGGTTGAGCTCGTCCGCCAAAAAGAGATTGCACAGCACCGCCCCCGGCTGATACTCCATTTTGCCTGAGAGCTTGTTGAAGAGAGAAAAGCCCGTAATGTCCGAGGGCATCACATCCGGGGTGAACTGGACCCGGTTATACTGTAAGGCCAGGGCCTTGGAAAAGGCCAGGGCCATGGTGGTCTTGCCCACGCCGGGGATATCCTCCAGCAGGATGTGCCCCCGGGCCAGAATGGCCAGCAGCGCCTTGGCCAGCACCTCGTCCTTGCCGACCACGGCTTTTTTTACCTGCTCCAGGATCGCCAGCGCCACACGGTTGCCTTCCATAAGCCAGTCTCCTTTGTCTCGTTTCATCCATAGGGTCTATTTTATCAAAGCGTACCATTATGTCAACGAAAATACGATTACAAATCCGCAGCCGCAGCTTTAGACGCAGCGCACATTGCCGAAGTTCCGGCGGCGGAAGCAAAAAATCGCGCCAAACCCTTGCGCTGGGGGCGCTTTTGTGGTATAGTTGGGCAGGATAGTAGTGGAAGTATGGTGAGAGTGGGGTTCGCCCCGCTCTTTCTTATTGAATAAAACCGGGAAGCAATTTTCTGGAAGACTTGAAACGGAGGTGAGCCCGTGGCGAAAGTGACCGAGCTGGTGCAGGGCCTTGCCGCGCCCATGGCGGCGGCGCAGGGCTGTTCGCTCTGGGATGTGGAGTACGTCCGGGAGGCGGGGCAGTGGTTTCTGCGGGTGTATATCGACAAGCCGGAGGGCGTTTCCATCCATGACTGCGAGGCAGTCTCCCGCCCTCTGTCCGACGCGCTGGATCAGGCGGACCCCATCGAGGGCAGCTATGTGCTGGAGGTCTCCTCCGCCGGGGCGGACCGCCCCCTGAAAAAACCGGAGCATTTTGAACAGTTTATAGGCGCGGAGGTGGAGGTGCGCCTCTACCGTCCGGCGGACGGCCGGAAGGATCATGTGGGGACGCTGCTGGCCTATCAGGACGGGGACGTGACCATCGCCGCGCCGCAGGGGGAGCGTACCTTTCCCAAAAAGGACGTGGCCCGGGTGAGATTGAGCGTGCGGTTCTGACGCCGCGTGGTGATTGTGAAGGAGAATAGCTATGCCGAAGAAGAATACGAAAGCGCAGAAGTCCAATGAACTGGACGGGGCGGAGTTCTTTGCCGCCATCGGACTGATCGAGAAGGAAAAGGGCATCCCCAAGGACTATATGCTGGAGAAGATCACCCAGGCCCTGGTCTCCGCTTATAAGCGCGATCACGAGGGCGTGGGGGACAACGTGGTGGTGGAGGCCAACGAGGCCGCCGGCACGGTGCGCATGTTCGTGAAGAAGGACGTGGTGGAGACCGTCGACAATCCCTGTACGGAAATGAGCCTGGAGGAGGCCCGTCAGAAGCTGCCTCAGGCCGGCCTGGGCGATGTGATCCGCATTGAAGTGCGTACCCGCGACTTCGGCCGAATCGCCGCACAGACCGCCCGCCAGGTCATCATCCAGGGCATGCGGGAGGCCGAGCGGGGCATGATATATGATGAGTTCAGCTCCAAGGAGCATGAGATCCTCACCGGCGTGATCACCCGCGTGGACCCCCGCTCCGGCGGGGTGAGCCTGCGCATCGGCTCCGGCAGCGAGGCCACCGAGGCCTTCCTCGCCCCCGGCGAGCAGGTCCGCGGCGAAAGCTACGTGGAGGGCATGCGCCTGAAGGTATACGTGGTGGAGGTCCGCCGTTCCACCAAGGGGCCCCAGGTCCTCATCTCCCGCACCCATCCGGGCCTGGTCAAGCGCCTGTTTGAGCTGGAGGTACCCGAGATCTACGACGGTACCGTGGAGGTCAAGTCCATCGCCCGGGAGGCGGGCAGCCGCACCAAGCTGGCCGTCTGGTCCGCCGACCCCAACGTGGACCCCATCGGCGCCTGCGTGGGGCCGAAGGGCCAGCGGGTCAACAATATCGTAGACGAACTCAAGGGCGAGAAGGTGGATATCATCAAATGGTCTGAGGACCATGCCGCCTATATCGCCGCAGCCCTCTCCCCCGCGGACGTCATCAGCGTCGCCACCCAGGAGGAGGGCAAGACCTGCCGGGTAGTGGTGCCCGACGACCAGCTCTCCCTGGCCATCGGCAAGGAGGGGCAGAACGCCCGGCTGGCCGCCAAGCTGACGGGCTGGAAGATCGACATTAAGCCCGCGTCCGCCCCCGCCGGGGAAGAGCCGGAGGACGTGGTGCTCGAGGACGAAGACGAGACTGAGGCGTAAAGCCCACGCAGGAGCCCCGGGGGACGGGGGCGCTGCGGGCGGGGAAAAGGCGCGCGGCGAATCAGCGCGCAAACGCCTCAGCGAGTGCAACAGCGGGAAGGGAGGAGCGTACCGTGCCCAAGAAGATACCCCTGCGCCAGTGCGTCGGCTGCCGGGAGATGAAGCCGAAGAAGGAGCTGATCCGGGTGGTCAAGTCCCCGGAGGGAGAAGTCTCCCTGGATTTTAAAGGGAAAAAGCCGGGCCGGGGCGCCTATGTCTGCCCCGATTTGGAGTGCCTGAAGCGGGCGCGGAAAGCCAGGGCCCTGGAGCGGGCCTTTTCCGCCCCCATGCCCGACGGGGTGTATGACGCCCTGGAGGAGCAGATGAAGGAGGGCGGAGATGGATAGTGTGCTGCACCTGATCGGCATCGCCAGGAAGGCGGGACGCCTGGAGATCGGGGAAGAGCCGGTGGGCGCCGCCGCGCGGGCGCGGCAGGCCAGGCTGATCCTGGTGGCCGCCGACGCGGCGGAGAACAGCGCCCGGCGGGCCGCCCACTTTGCCGAGGCGGGCAAGACCTGCGTGCTGCGTCTGCCCTATCCCAAGAGCGTGCTGGGGGGCATGGTGGGGCGCGCGTCCTGCGCCATGCTGGCCCTGACCGACGTGGGGCTTGCTTCCGCGCTGGCCGGAAAGCTGGCCGGGGCGGACCCGGAGCAGTATGGCGCGGCGGCGGCGGAGCTGGCGGTCCGGGCGGAAAAGACCCTTCAGTGCCAAAAGGAACAGCGCCGCCACGAGAAAAACCTGCAAACGGGCAAAAAGAAGCCCTGGGCCGCGCCGCCGAAGGAAGCGCCGCACCCGCCCGGCAGGGCGGAGGAGCACCGCCGCAGAGCCGGCGCCCAAGCCGCAAGGCCTGGGACGCCGCCGTCCAAGGCGGAAGCGCCCGCACCCAAGCCCAAGCGTTCCCTGCCCCGGGGCGTGGTGACCGTCAAGAAGAAGACGCCATGAGACGAAATGGCATACGTGAGCATTGGAATGAACCGGGCTTGTTCCAATAAGAAAGCGCAGCGCAGGCGCCGCGTTTTCCTATTGGTGCAAGCCTGCCAGTTGGAGGTGGCTTTATTTGCTGAACAAGTATCGAGTCCATGAGGTGGCCAAGGATTTTGGCAAGAACTCCAAGGAGATTGCCGATATCCTGACCCAATACGCGACGACGCCCAAAAATCACATGCAGGTGCTGGATGACCGCGAGCTGTCGCTGATCTTTGAGAGCCTGACCCAGCGCAATCAGGTCGAGAGCATCGAGAGCATCTACGCCGATGTGTACCGGGAGCCCAAGAGCGCCCAGAGCGCCAAGGCTCCTGCGCCCCAGCAGCAGAACCAGGGGAACCGCCCGGCCCAGCCGAACCAGCGCCCGGCCCAGAACGGCGGCCAGCAGCAGCCCCGGCGGGAGGCCCAGCCCCAGGCCCAGAAGGCGGCCGGGGCGGCGGGCGCGCAGACCCAGAACAACGGCGGCCAGCCGCCGGCAAACCGCCCCGCCACCCGGGTACCGGAAAAGAAGGTGGTGGATACCCGCAAGGGCGGCAACGTCAACCTGGAGAAATACGACGAGCGGCTGGAGAAGCTGGCCGCCGGAAAGACCAATCAGATGCAGGCGGGCAAGCAGAAGTTCCAGGGCCGCAACAACAACCGCCGGGGCGCGTTCCAGGGGAACAAGCGCCGCCAGGAGGAACAGGAGAAGATGCGCCGGCTCCAGATGGAGATCGCGAAAAAGACCCCCCTGGTGGTCAAGATCCCCGACGAGATCAGCGTGGGCGAGCTGGCTTCCCGCATGAAGAAGACCGGGGCCGAGGTGGTCAAGACCCTGATGAAGAACGGCGTCATGGCCTCGCTCAGCGATGTGATCGATTTTGATACCGCAGCCATCATTGCCGAGGAGCTGGGCTGTAAGGTGGAGAAGGAGGTCATCGTTACCATCGAGGAGCGCCTGATCGACACCGCGGAGGACAAGGAGGAGGATCTGGTGCCCCGGGCCCCCGTGGTGGTGGTCATGGGCCACGTGGACCACGGCAAGACCTCCCTGCTGGACTATATCCGCTCCGCCAACGTGGTCTCCGGCGAGGCCGGCGGCATCACCCAGCATATCGGCGCCTACCAGGTGGATGTGAACGGCAAGACCATCACCTTCCTGGATACCCCCGGCCACGAGGCCTTTACCGCCATGCGCGCCCGGGGCGCCATGGTCACCGATATCGCCATCCTCGTGGTGGCCGCGGACGACGGCATTATGCCCCAGACCGTGGAGTCCATCAACCACGCCAAGGCCGCCGAGATCCCCATCATCGTGGCCATTAACAAGATGGATAAGCCCGACGCCAACCCGGACCGCATCAAGGAGCAGCTCACCGCCTACGAGCTGGTGCCCGAGGAATGGGGCGGCGAGACCATCATCTGTCCCATTTCGGCGAAGACCGGCCAGGGCATCGACGAGCTGCTGGAGATGGTCACCCTGACCGCCGAGATGAAGGAACTCAAGGCCAACCCCAACCGCACCGCCCACGGCGCCGTGATCGAGGCCAAGCTGGACAAGGGCCGCGGCCCGGTCGCCACGCTGCTGGTGCAGAACGGCACCCTCCATCAGGGCGATGTGATCATTGCCGGTACGGCGGTGGGCCGGGTGCGTGCCATGACCAACGCCAAGGGCGAGAAGGTCGCCGAGGCGGGCCCCTCCGTGCCGGTGGAGATCATCGGTATGGGCGAGGTGCCCGGCGCGGGCGACGACTTCCACGCCGTGGCTGACGAGCGGATGGCCCGTGAGCTGGTGGAGCAGCGCAAGCACGAACAGAAGATGGCTGCCTCCGGCCCGGTGGGCAAGGTGAGCCTGGAAGATCTGTTCAGCCAGATCAAGCAGGGCGAGATGAAGGATCTGAACATCATCGTCAAGGCCGATGTGCAGGGCTCCGCCGAAGCGGTCAAGGCCAGCCTGGAGAAACTCTCCAACGACGAGGTGCGGGTGCGGGTCATTCACTGCGCCGTGGGCGCCGTCAACGAGAGCGATGTGATGCTGGCCACGACCTCCAACGCTATTATCGTGGGCTTCAACGTCCGCCCCGACAACAACGCCAAGGATACCGCCGCCCGCAATCATGTGGATATGCGGATGTACCGGGTCATTTACGACTGCATCAACGAGATCGAGACCGCCATGAAAGGGCTGCTCTCCCCCAAGTTCAAGGAAGTGGAGCTGGGCCAGGCCGAAGTGCGCAATGTGTTCCGGATCACCGGCGTGGGTATGGTGGCCGGCTGCTACGTCACGGGCGGCAAGATGCAGCGGGGCGCCCAGATGCGCCTGCTACGGGACAACATCGTCATTTACGACGGCGCCATCGCATCCCTCCAGCGCTTCAAAGACAGCGTGAAGGAGGTCGCCCAGGGCTACGAGTGCGGCATCACCTTTGAAAAGTTCCAGGATATCAAGGAGGGCGATGTGATCGAGGCCTTCCTGATGGAGCAGATCGAGGTGTAGACCGTCAGGATTTGGCGAGCACCAGACTGCCCCGGTCGCCCTCCTTGGGCCCCGCCGCAGGCGGGACGGCGCATTGCGCCGCACAAGCGTTTTCGCAAAGCGGAAACCTTGGCGCAGGGCCGGATTTACTCCGCCCGAGCCTGTGAAGGAACCTGGGGGACCCCGCGGCGCAGGGCGCCGTGGGGTGGGCGATGGGATCGAGGCCTTCCTGATGGAGCAGATCGAGGTGTAGACCGTCAGGATTTGGCGAGCACCAGACTGCCCCGGTCGCCCTCCTTGGGCCCCGCCGCAGGCGGGACGGCGCATTGCGCCGCACAAGCGTTTTCGCAAAGCGGAAACCTTGGCGCAGGGCCGGATTTACTCCGCCCGAGCCTGTGAAGGAACCTGGGGGACCCCGCGGCGCAGGGCGCCGTGGGGTGGGCGATGGGATCGAGGCCTTCCTGATGGAGCAGATCGAGGTGTAGACCGTCAGGATTTGGCGAGCACCAGACTGCCCCGGTCGCCCTCCTTGGGCCCCGCCGCAGGCGGGACGG